>Ga0208934_1000041_pt1 | contig 147670 bp, 115 predicted proteins | sample MalvirDeepMed_s2_FD_184243 | JGI IMG/M metagenome (GOLD analysis project Ga0208934, IMG submission 184243) | Marine viral communities from the Global Malaspina Expedition - Malaspina viral metaG DeepMed_s2 (SPAdes) (version 2) | ecosystem: Environmental > Aquatic > Marine > Oceanic | place... | reverse complement strand
GGGCCGCTGCCCGGGGGGTCGGCAGGTTCTGGCCGGCCGGTAAGGTGGACCAGGTAGAAGTGGTAAAATCATATACGTCCACCTCCGCAATCAGCGGGGCAAACGTTCCCCCGGCCCCGCCGGAGAGGCGGCCGCCCACCACATAGAGCTTATCGCCGATCACCTCCGCGTGGAAGTGGTCCCGGGCCCGCGGGGCATCATCCAGGGTGGTCCAGGTACCCGTTGCCGGGTCGAATTCGTCGAACCAGGGGCCGTACTGCCCGTTATGGCCCAGCTTATTTCCTGCGATGATGTAGAACTTATCGTTATAAACCACCAGCCCCGTAGAACCCCGCTTGCGGTCGGCCGGAATCTCCGGCCCCTGGATCCACTGGTCTGTTGCCGGGTTATACGCCCAAACGTAGTCCGCGGGGGCCTCATTCGGGAAGGAATTGGTTTTGAAGGCCCCAATCACCCAGATCAGGCCGTTGTACTCCGTGGCCTGGAAATGGTTGAAGTCGGAAGGAGCCGAATTCGGGATGGTGGACCAGGTCTTTGTCTGGTAGTCGTACACATCCAGGTTTGCCGGATTTTCCCGCCCGCCAAAGAGGTAGAACTTATCCCCCGCCTGTACAAAAGAGGCCTCGTGGCGCGCCGTATAATTCTCGTCGTCCGTCTGGTCGGTCCATTCCAGGTCGACGGGCGGCCCGGATGGGATAATCTCGATTCCCTTGATACTCGGGTTCTGGACGCCCATAATAAAGTCGATGTCCAGGTTCCCGTCGGATACGGTCACCGGGAACGACTCAACGCCGGCCGTAGCCCAGCCGTAGGCTGCCGTCTGGTCGAAGTTCGTCAATACGGGGTTCCCCTCTATTTGAACATCAAAGACGCGGATGCCCGGGTCCTGGGCTCCTGTCCAAATTTCCGCAAACAGGAGGTTAACCGTGTAATCGCCATTGGGTACAGGGAAATCCCATTGCATGTTGTCCGGGACAGCCAGCGTATTGTAGCGTTCGGTCTGGAAAATGGCGTCCGGGTAACCCGTGGTATTGGTGAAACCAGCAGGAAGCGGGACCACGCCGTAGGTCACATCCTCCGCCCCCGAATTTACATAGGGGGAGGGCGTCCCGGTGGTTGCTCCGGCATTGGCATTGGCCACCGCCTGGTCTTCGTCCCAGGTCTTCGGGTCCGCATCGTTGGAAGCCGTCAGGGGCCCGCCTGCATTGACCCTGTAGAGCGCGTCCCCGGAAACATTCGGATCGGAAATACTCCAGGAGAAATTGACAATTTCATTCGGGCTTCCCGGTTTGGAGACCGTTACGGAAACCGCATACGGGCTTCCTGCTGCCGCTCCGGTTGAAACCGTGCCAAAGAATTGTCCGGTAGTCGGTTCCAGGTCTACGCCCGGGGGCAGGCCGGTAGCTGCATAGGTGAAATTCTCACCCGGATCCCCGCCGCTGGCAACCACGTTAAAATTGATCAGATCGCCTTCAAAGTTGCTCTGGTTGGCTATCGGGTCCACGCTCACTGGTGGCGTAAAGTCCCCGCCCAGTCCGAGGATCTCAATCCCGTTAACTGTGGGGTTTTCCGTTACGTGCTCAAAGAGGATATTCAGCGTACCGTCGGTAAGGCTCACCTGGTACTCGAGCATCCCCCCTACCTGGTGGCCAAAGGTTTGGACCAGGTCCAGGTCGTTTTCCACAAGGTTACCCTCAATAGTAATATCAAAAACCCTTTGACCCACGGCAGACGTCCCGCTATAGCCGTTCCCCATATAGAGACGCACCAGGTAGGTCTGCCCGCTGGGCAGGTCGATATCAAACTGCATTTCCGGTGCTGCACCCGGATCCCATCGTTCATTGGCGAAGAGTGCCTGGGGCACATATGCCGGTACGGAGGCATCCCGGCCGCTGATGTTATGCGTGGAGTGATTCCCCGTGTTGACCGACCAGGGATATCCGTTGGCCGTGCCGCTTTGGGCTCCGGTAGCAGTAATCCCCACCCAATCCGGGTTCGGGGCATCCGTGGCGGCAAGCGTTGCACCATTTGCCCGGATCCGCACCAATGGGACGGGCTCGTCGGAAACGGTCACTGTAAAGGTTTGCTCCACAAAAAAATTATCCTGGTCGGTGGCCCGCACGGTAATGTCCGAGGTGGCCTCCGAAGCCGGATAGGTGAGGTTGAGTTGGTTGCCATTCACAGTCGCCCCGATGGCCGTATTTGTATTGTTCGTTACGCTGTAGGTGAGGTTGCCGTCACCCCCGTCATCGCTGAAGTAGTCATCCAGGTTAAACGAGCCCGGAGAGGCCCCGCTTAAAACACTCAGGTCCGGCAGGTCCTGTTGGACAGTAGGCTGGCTGGCCTGTACATAGACGTAGTCCCAGGTACCTTCCACCTCCTGCCCGGATGTATTGGAACTGCCGATCAATCCCACTGCAAGGGGCGTTCCCGCCTGCTGGATAGCCGTCAGGATGGAGCCTTGGGCCGTAATCGTCCCCAGAGTCTGCATGGCACCCCCGTCGAATTTATACTGGAGGCTTACCTCTCCGGTAGACGGTGTGACCACAAAGAAAAGGGTCGCCGTATTGCCGGGCCGGCTGCCCGAAGGAATCGTCAGGTCGATGGGTGTTTGCGCGTTGTCCCCAATCTCCTGGCGGGCCTGGAGCCCGTTTTGGTTGATCACGAATTTGATATAATTGCTCTGGGTCCCATCACCGATAAACAATCCAATCTCTCCGGCAGCAGGTGCGGATGATCCATATAGCTGGAGCGGGGCATCAAAATTGAACAGGCGCCCCTCTACGGTAAAACTGCTGAGCGTCTGGTCTACCTCTACCCCGAACTGGAAAGCTTTTTCCTGGGTATTCGCATTGCCCAGGGCAGTACCCGCAGTCATCTGCATGGTCATCGCCCCCACGGCGCCCCCGAGGATGTCGTTCGGGTTGGGCCCGGCCCCGACCTCATCCAGCCAGTCCAGGTAGTTCGGGTTCGGGTCCCCGTTATTCATCATCCCGGTAAATCCGAGCCCCAGATAGCCCTTCAGGTCCGGGTTGTCCGACAACAAGTCATTAAGTACCGGCAGATTAAAGGCATCGGAGCCATTGTCCTCGGGGTCCCCCATCTGAAATATATCCGATGCGTCCGGGATGCCGTCGTTGTCGTCATCTTCGTCCAACAGGTCGGAAACAAAGGGAGCGCCTGCGACTTTATCGAAATCGTTAGGCTGCGACGCCCCGGTACAATGATCCGTACCGTTCGCAATCTCGTCGTCATTCGAATATCCATCCCCGTCTGTATCATCTGTACCTACATAACCGTCATCGCCAGGGAACAGGCAAACAATGGTAGGTTGCGGTTCAAATACCTTAATCGTGCTGTTGAAGGTTGCCACCCAGATGGTACCCGGGAAAGGGTCGGAGTCGCCATTACAGGTAATCCCCAGGGCATTCCCGCCCAGGTTGGATGCGAATTCCGAAAGGTCGAGCAAACTGCCGTCCGGATTGAGTTGTACCCGCCAGAGCCGACCCTGGTTCCTGCCTGCAATCAGGTTGCCCACCATACTCTCGGAACCGGCGAACACCGTGGAGGTGTATTCATCGATCCCGTTGGTGTTGTTCCCCCAGGTGGTAACCAGAACATCATCCGGCCCATCCGGGTTCGGAACGGTCGGACCGCGCCAGTCACCCTCGTCCGGGTTTGCCATGGCCGGAGGAACCGGTGGCCAGTTGGCCGGGAGCGCAATGCTCGCATCCGTGGTATATCCGGCACCCCGGGAACCGTCCGGGTCGTAGATCAGCGTGCGGAACACAGATGTGGAAGGGTTATAAATGTTCTTTTCCGGGTTGGTAAAAAGTCCTGCGCCCGTGGGATTTGCCCGGACGGGCGTGGGGTGCCCCCCGTAAAAGCTTCCGAAAGCATAAGTCTGGATATTATCGGTCACCATGGTCAGGTGGTCCACATTATCTACCTGCTCGCCTCCGGAAGAGGAGGTACTCCCGGGTTCCCCGGGCAGATAGTTGTTGGTTACCAGAGAATTACCCGAGCCGTCCTTCAAACCTTCGTTCTCCGGAAAACCACCCCATCCTCCATTGGCACCGTTGTCGGTTACAAAAACCTTTCCGTCCTGGGTCACTACCAGATCATAGGTATTCCGGTATCCCGGGGAAAATATCTGTACCGGGCCGCCGGGCACCAGCATCGCCTGGTTCAGGCCGTCGTTCCCACCCCAGGGGTCGCCCACGTCTATTCCCGTATAACCCGTGTCATCCGGATCCTCGGGCCCCACGTTGGGCCGGGTCGGGTCGTCCAGGGTCGGGATGTCATAGATATAGTCCCGTACGCCGTCATTTTGAATGGGCATCGCCTCCAACATGGTGAGGTTCACCGAGAGCACCGCCGCGGAAAGCGCGTATTCCGTAGTCCACGCGAAGTTGTCCGAAGGGCCGCCCGCATTCGCGTGCCCCCCCTGGGAAACGATCAGGTAGTCCGTAGTACCAATTGTGACGAATTCCAGGCCGTTTGTAGCGTGGTTTTCCTCGGACCGCGGCAGGCCGCGAACAATATCCACCGCGTCCCAGGCACTTCCCGTCCAGGTGATCCGGGTAATGACACCCGAGTTGGTATCGAGGTCCTCATCCCCGCCAGGTCCCCCGACACGCGAATCGCTTGAGGTTACATAGATCACCGGGTTGGCAGGCGTACCGGCAACCGTAAGGCCCGTGGCCTCCCGGTTGTTACCGCTGTTAGAACTGCCGTCATCATTATGGTTCGGGATATTCTTTACAAACAACAATTCCTCGGAATCCGTTACAACATAGTCGTTTGGGCCGTTTTGTTGTACTGTAAAAACATCCACCGTACCGTTCAAACTGAGTACATACAACCTGCCGTCTGGCCCGAACATCAGCGATGTTCCGGAACTCACACCGCCATTGCCATTGAAATTCAAATCGCTCTGACTGAAGGATTGGGCTGCCAACTGACTGGCAAACAGGAGACTGATAAAAAATACAGTCGTCGTGAGAAAACGTACCACCGGAGGACGTCCGGGACGCGTATGTGGGGTGAAACTTAACATGATCGGTTCTTTTGTTTATTTATTAAGACTGGGATTAGTAGCGGTTGATTAAAATGGGCTCCTGGTAGCTGTTACCGTCCGCATCCGTAGAGCGGACGTAATACATGCCCACCGGGAGATCCAGCACCTGCAGCTGATAGGTTCGCAGGTCCGAATCGCCTTCTGCCCGGACCACCCGGACCAGGCGGCCTGCCGTATCATAGATATGGAAGGTCTCCAGGCGTACCGGGGCATCGAAGGTGAGGGTTACCTCTTCGTCTGCGGGGTTCGGGCTGGATTTGACCGACGGGGCCACCTTGGAAGTGGACGTGTTGACCACGCTGAAATTGACTACCACCGTGGGGCCATTGTTCGGGTTGGCCGTCAGGCTGTAATTCCCCACAGGGAAAGGTTTCCCCTGGATATCCACCCCGATGTCCCCAAACAGGGAATGCGGGGCAATGGCGCCTTCACTCCGGGTTTCATTGATCGGGCCGGTGAGCTTGAAGAACACCCCGTTCGGGTTCAGGCTCGCGTTGTAAATAACACTCAGGGGCGTATTTCCTATCGCGGACTTTTGGATGATCATGCCGTTCACCAACTCAAAGAGGGGCGTATCCGTAGTAGCATCCACTACAATCAGGACCGCATCATCCAGGCCTCCGGATACGGTCAGGTTCCGGGTAGCGCTGGCGGAACATCCGTTCCCGTCCGTGTAGGAATAAGTGATTACATACGTGCCCGGGCCTACGGATGGGTCAAAGACGCCTCCGCTTACTCCGGTACCGCTGTAGGTGCCGCCGGCAGGAGACCCTCCCGACAGGGCAAACGGCGCATCGGTTACTTCAACCGTTGGCTGGGGCGCAAGGGTCACAACCGGCAGGGGCGGTCCGTTGAGTGTGAAACTCACCACATCGATACACCCGTTGCTATCTGATACGGTAACACTGTACGCCCCGGGTGCCAGGTTGTTGGCCGTGGCGGCATTCAGGCCGGGGTTATGGCTCCAGAGGTAAGTCACCGTACCCGTTGAACCGGAAACCGAAACCGTGGCACTTCCGTCATTCCCATTACAGGTTGAAGGGTTGGTGGTCGATGCCAGGCTGGCGTCAAATGATACGCAGGCAGGATCCTGGTCAACCACTGAGAAATTCACCGAAATGGTGGGCCCGTTAGCCGGGTTGGCCACCAGGGTGTAGTTCCCAACCGGGAAGGGTTTCCCCTGGATGTTCACCCCGATGTCCCCAAAGAGGGAATGCGGTGAAGGGCCTTCGTAACGGGATTCGTTCAGGGGGCCGCTCAGGTTGAACTGAACGCCGCCCGGATTGAGGTCTGCATTATAGATTACGCCCAGCGGGGTATTGCCGATATTGCTCTTGTAAATGGTCATCCCATCGGTCAGGGCAAAGAGGGGCGTATCCGTGGTGGCGTCCAATACAATCAATGCTGCGTCGCCAATAGCGGAATTCACCTGGAGGTTCTGCGTAGCACTTGCCGTACACCCGTTACCGTCGGTAAAGGTATAGGTGATGGCAAAAGTGCCGGGCCCTACTGCGGGGTCAAACACTCCCCCGCTGACACCCGTACCGCTGTACGTGCCCCCTGCCGGGGAACCGCCGGTAAGCGCAAACGGTGCATCCGTATTCAGTACGGTGGGCTGGGCGGCCAGGGTTACTACTGGCGAAGCAGGAGCATTCAGCGTGAAATTCACCACATCGATACACCCGTTGCTATCCGACACCTGAACCGAATAGGATCCGCCGGAGAGGCCGGTAGCCGTTGCGCTGTTCAGCGCCGGGTTATGGCTCCAGGTATATGTAACACTCCCTGTTGCGCCGCTGACGTCGATTGAAGCCGTCCCGTTCGGGCTACTACAGCTCGTGGGATCCGAAGATGCGTCCAACACGGCGTCAAAAGACGCGCAGGCCGGGTTCTCATCGGTAAAGGTAAACTGCACAGTGGCCGTGGTACCCGAGCTGCCGCTTCCCCCTGCCCCGCTATAGGCGGTGCCATTCAGGGTGTACGACCCCAGCGGGAACACCTGGGCGTTGTAATTGCCGGAGTTGTCTCCGTAAACTGCATACGGCGAAACATTCTCCGTCTGGTTCTTAGTGAGGGTCCCGGAAAGCTGGAACACCACGCTGGTGACGTCGTCAGAGGCCTCTGCCCGGATATTCAGGTTGTTGGTGGGCAGCGCATTGACGTCGATCAACATGCCATTGGTAATGGGGAAGAGATCCGTATCCGAATCGGCATCCACCAGTACAAATTCCAGCAGGCTGAGCGGCGGTATTTCGCTCACGGTCATCGTAATCGGTATACTCGTATCTGAATATCCGGTTACAGGACCGGCCGCAAGGGTTCCGTTATAGGTTCCCGGAGCCAGGCCGGCGGCATTGAAGAATACTTCATACGGGGTATCCTGGTTGGCGGCGCTTGTGGTACTCGCCCACGTAGCATCCAAACCAGTTGCATTGTCCGTGAGGGTCATGGCAGCCGGCGTAGGCAGCGTACTGCCGTCATCGGAATCCACGGTATATTGCACGGCCTGGGACCCGCCAACATTCAGGTTGACATTCATGGAGGCCGGCGCAATCACCAGGCTTGCCGTAACCGGCGTTTCCTCTACGGTTACATCAAAGCTGCAACTTGCCGTGTTTCCGGAGGCGTCTGTAGCCTGGTAGGTTACTGTGGTGGTCCCAATGGGGAACGCAGCCCCGGAAGCCAGGCCACCGGTCAGGCTGACATTTGCCCCGGGACAATTATCCGTAACCGTTGGCAGGCCGTAGGAAACCGTCGCCGAGGAAGCTCCCGGTGCCGCCTGCACAATTATATCTCCCGGGCAGGTAACAGCCGGCGCCTCTGTGTCATTGACAGTTACATCGAAAGTACAGGTATCGGAATTCCCCGCAGGGTCATAAGCAGTGACCGTTACGGTGGTGGTTCCAACCGGGAACAAACTTCCGCTGGGGGTTGAATAATCCAGGCTGCTCACCGCATCGTTGTCCGTGGCCGTTGCCTCGAAGGTAACGATTGCCCCGCATGCTCCGGGGTCATTGGTAATTGTGAGATTTGGAGGGCAGGCAACTACAGGATCTTCCGAGTCAGCCGCCAGCAGGGCCGTAACCTGCCATACTTGCTGGGCACCGCTTTGTGCCGTCACCGTGTAATCCACTGGGGAAGTAAAATCTGCCGTTGCCCCGGAGGCCGGGTTGATGGAGGCAAATTCCGATACGGCAATGCTCGGAGCCAGGCTGGAGAGGTCCGTGCCGAAAGGCATGGTGAATTCTACCGTGTGCAGCGTGGCGTCAATGTTGGAGTTACCGACCTGGCCGCCAACGTTAAAGCTCACGATGTTGTTGTTGGTAGACCCCGTGTTGTTGACAATCACATTGGTCTGACAGGTACCCACGTTGCCGGAGGCATCTGCTATCGTCCAGGTAACCACCGTTGTGCCAACCGGGAAGCCGGCATCCATGGGTTGCCCGTCATTGCGGGTACCCACAGCCACCAGGCCGGTTTCGCAATTGTCCGTTACTGTGGGTTCCGGAACGGAAATCACCACCGGGTTGCCATTGAGGCTATTCCGGATCACATTCGCATCGCAATCCACTACCGGGGCAATCAGGTCCGTTACGGTAACGTCCGCCATACAGGAACTGCTCAGGCCATTCACATCAACCACGGTAAGCATCACCTGGTTGACGCCGAGGTCCGCACAGGTAAAGGCCGTCTGGCTCGCGGAAAGGGATGCGATGCCTACATTGTCCGTTGAGCCCCCGTCGATATCCGCAGGGTCCAGGGTGGCATTCCCATCGGCATCCAGGAAGATCTCAAAGGCCGTACATACGGCATTAGGGGCCTCGTTGTCCGTGGTTTCGGATACAATAACCGTTACCGAGGTGCCTTCGCACCCGTTGGCATCCGTTACGGTGACAAAATAGCTGCCTGCCGTTGCCAAAATGGTCTGGGAGGTCTCCCCGGTAGACCAGAGGTAGGAGGAGTATCCTGCTCCTGCATCCAGGGTAGTCCCGGAGGTGCCTTGCAGATAGGTAAGGTCCCCGGAAATAACCGGCATCGGGCCAATCGGGTCGGAAAGGACCACCGGGGCGGCACCGTTCACCAGGCAGGCCGGGCTGTTGACTTCCCGCACCACGATGTTGTAGGTTCCGTCGGGGAGGCCGGTGAAATTCCCGCCGTTTTCAAAGAAATTCGCACCCCCGTCTATACTGTATTCCAACTGGGTTCCCGTGGCTCCGATGGTAATCGTTCCATCGTCAGTCGTACAGGCCGTCGGGTCGGTGGGGGTAATGCTGTCAATAGACGGCGCCTCGGGCGCTGTCAGGGTTACCACTCCGGATGTTGCCGTACAGGTAGTGGTGCCCACTTCCCGGACAGTTACCGTGTAGGCCCCTGCGGCCAGGTCGCCAAATACATTGCTGGCCTGGAAATCCACGCCGTCCAGGCTGTATTCCAGGTTCGTCCCGGTAGCCGAAACGGTGAGGGTCCCGTCTTCCGTCCCGCAATCTGTGGGGTTGGTAGGGTCCACCTGGCTTATCGCCGGCACATCCGGGGCAGTCAGGACCACATTGAGTTGTGTATCCGAACAAGTCTCGGAGTTCTTTACCACGATGTTATACGTACCGGCAGGCAGATCGCTGAATGTATTGGACGCCACAAAGGTGGCTCCGTTGTCGATGCTGTACTGCAGGTTGGATCCATCGGCGGTAATGACGATACTACCGTCGTTTACCCCGCATTCCGAGGGATCGGTGGCTGCAACATCTGTGATGTTTACCAGGCAGACGTCAAAGTTGACAACTGCCTTAGCTTCCGGGTTGGTGAATTCGTCGTGGAACTGGTTGGCCGCTACCACCACAATCGTGTTGGCTCCTTCCTGGATGCCGTTACCGGGTGTGGTAGCTGTCAGGGATCCGCTATTCTCGTCGAACTCGAACTCCGTCTCGCTGATTTTCCAGGGGCCGGTGCCGGCCGAGGAAATACGCGTATCCGTATCGATATTGTTTATATCCGGCGGATTGATATAAATATGGAAGTGCTCTGAATTCCCGAACAGGATACCCGTGGGGCTCAACTCTACGCCTACCGTCAGGCTGCTCAGGGTAGCACCCTCCAGGGGGCTCGCAAATGTCACCTCAGGCGCACTTACGTTCACCGTAATTTCATCGAAGCCTTCGAGCGGCTCGGAATCCTGGGCGGTAGCCCGAAGTGTCTGGGTTCCCGGGGTTACGAATACTCCGGTCGTACTGCCGCCAGTACCGTCCGGGGAGAACTGGATGTCGCCCGAGCTCCACTGGATGGAGGCAGCTACATCGCCATCTTCGGTATCAGTAGCGGTCGCTGTGAGCGTTATCGCCTGGCCGCGGGTTACGTTTGCGCCAGCCGCCGGGGCGGTGATGTTTACGACCGGAGCCGTGTTGGGGGCTGGGACAGCACAGATATCGAACCCTTTGATTGATGGGTTTTGGGTTCCCGGAAGGAAATTGATGTTGAGAGTGCCGTCCTCCACAGTCACCTCATAGGTTTCGACTTTGGCAACATTAAAATCTGCTCCCGTTGGTCCCGAAGGCCGGTAATCATCCAGAGCCAGTTCACCCTCAACTATCACATCGAAAACCCGGGGGCTATTGACCTCGCCGGACCAATTTTCATTGAATAATAATTTGACCAGGAACGTACCATTCCCTGTGGGAAATGCCCAATTCATATTATCGGGGCTGGCGGCATCGCTCCATCGTTCCGTCTGGAAGAGAAAATCAGGATATCCTGTAGTATTGGACGCCAGGGGCGCATTGGATCCAAAGGTTTTATCCACCGCAGGCGGAGTCAGATCCAGATAGGGAGAGGGAGTACCTGTCTGAGCATCTGAACCTGCCTGGGAAACAGACTGATCTGCTTCAAAATCACCCTCGGGAGATAACACGGTCGGGCCTCCCGCATTCACCCGGAAACTCACGTCGCATGCCGGTGCCGGGGAAATGATATTCACTGTAATTGAAGCCTGACCCGTTTGCGGATCAGATCCGTCAAGATCTGTAACCGAAGCGGTTATAACGTGGGTTCCCAAGGAAAGGCTGGAAGAAAATGAGGCTCCCGCACCCAGCGGGCCGTCCACGTCGGACTCCCAGCTCAGGTTGGCAGAAAGGTCACCGTCAGCCAGGTCATTGGCCGTTCCGGTAAAACTCAAGCTCACATCAGATGTTGCGTAGATACCGTCAACCGGGCTTGTGATTGTCACCACCGGTGGTGTATTGTCATTATTGGCCGTGAAGCTGAATTCAGAGATATTCACCCCCCCGTTAAAATCCAGACGCAATGTCTGCAACCCGGAATTCACAAAAGTTACCTGGGTGGTGTAGGACGCATAGGTTTGCCATGCAGTTTGGACAACATCGACAGAACCGATAGGGATAAAAGAACCTCCCGAATTCTCGGAGAAGGTGACGGTTGTGGTCCCCCCACTACCCTTTGCGGCCTGGACTACCATATCAAAAACCCCAGGGGTCGGGACGTTGATGAGGTATTCCACAAATTCCCCGTTGTCGATCCAACCGATGTTTTGTGCCGTTGAGGTTTCAATGGCTACTGTATAGGGTGCTTGAGGGCTACCACCATACCAGGGATCCGGGTTGTTAAATGTCCGCGCCAGGATGGTACTGCCATCCTGGAGTTGCTGGGCAACGTCAATCCGGAAGGATTCCGAAACCGGCGGATTGACCCCGTCATCGGCAGTAACAATTGCCAGGTAGGATTTACCGGAGCCGGGCGCAGGCGTCCAGTCAAAGCTATAACTACCACCCCCATTGTCCGTAAGGGAACCGACCGCAACTGCAGTCGTTGGGGTAAACGGTTGGTTGGTTCCCCCGGCACTGACATCAAATATCTCGATGGAACCGGAGGGGTCTGTGTCGTCTGTAATGGTGATGGGCACGGAGATGTTATCCCCTTCATTGGCCGTGACATCCGCGATGGCGTCGATGGTTGGCGGGTCATTGCCCGGGGCCGGGTTAACGGTCAGGGTGAATTCCTCCGTTACCGGGGAGTTGGTCCCATCCGAAATAATCGCGTTGATGGTATAGGTGCCGACGTCACCAACCAGGGGGGTGCCTTCGAGTTGCTGGGTGGTAAAATTAAAGCTCAAGGAAGCGGGCAGGCCGTGGAGCGTTACAGTCAGCGGGTCGCTTTCCGGGTCTGAAATCCCCAGGGCCAGGGCAACGGGCACGGTGGCATCGACAGCAATCGGGCCGATATTGCTGAGCGGATGCAGGTTGGCACTGCTCACTTCAGTGATGCAAATTCCGGCCAGTTTTCCATTGTCAATGGTAGCGTCGCCAATCTGTACGGAAATATTTCCGTCTGTAACATTGACATTATATGTCCTGGTGATGGCCGTCTGGTTGGAGGACAATCCATCCTTAATTGGGTTGACCAGGTCGTACTCGTCCAGGATCAGGTTCCCATCCAGGAATACATCGAACACCCGGCCGTTGGGGCCCGGGTGAAATACCTCCGCAAAGTAGAGTTCTACCTGGTAGTTTCCATTTTCGACAGGGATGTCATAGATATAGGATGGGTTGGTCCCACCGGCGCCCCCGTAAATTTCTTTCTGGAATAATAATTCCTCCGGAGAGCCTGGGGTTGTTCCCGCGATCGCACTAGAATACCCCTTGTAGGCCTTCCCATTCGTCCTGGAAAACAGGGTAGTGGTTGGAGGAGTAGTGTTCGGGTCGCCGACAAAATCCCTTCCAAATGCCGTCAGGGCATCATTTCCTGCGGCAATACACAGCTGGAAAGGAGGAATTTCGGCAAAGCTCACACTGATTGTGGCATTCGCTGTTACACCTGTGAATTGGTAGGTAGGTGCTACAGGAACCGGGCTGGAATCTACAAGTATTTCGGTTATCTCAAACCCGGGGTCCGGCGTAAATACAAACTCCTGGTTGTCTCCTTCATTGACGGCAACTGCCCCGGATGGGGAAATGCTTCCCCCCGCACCTGCGGATGCAGTAATCGTATACTGCGTCGGTCCGGTTTCAAGGATCTGCACTTGTTTGGTAATCATCCCGACGCCCCCAAGGTCGTCCGTAACGGTAAGCATGACCTGGTACGTGCCGGAAAGGGTATAGCTGTGCTGGGGCGCAGTCTCGGTGGCCCCGGAAACCACGGGGCTCCCGTCCCCGAAGTTCCAGCTGTAATTGACAATACTCCCATCCGCGTCGGTGGAAGTACTCGTAAAATCAATTACCTGGTTGGTATTGGCCGGATTGGGCGCGATGGTAAAATCGGCAATCGGGTTCTGATTGGCGGTTCCCACATTTACAACAGCCCCTGTTGCCGTTCCCAGGACGCTCCCGCCTGAGAGTGATATGGTCGGAAAAAGTGACGGATCACTCGGGTCCGGGTCAAAAAAGGCGATAGTCGACTGCCCTTCGGCAACGGCCTCAAAAACGATATCGAGGACGTTGGTCCCGGTTGTCGGGGCACTAGACAGGTTCCCGGCCTGGTAATACACTGTCCCTGAAGTATTGTTGATATCCGGACCATCCAGGGGAATCGGCAGGGCGCTTCCCGAGGATTGGGTAGCGCTGTTGACCTGTAGGATGGCAGGATCGAATTGCAAGTAAAAGCCCGTACCCTGGTACGCCTGTCCTGTGGACTCAATGGCTACGGTCAGGGTGAAAGTATCGCTCACTTCCACATCGGAGGAGGCCGGGTTGACGACGAGGTCGGCCTGGGACCGGACCGGACTCAGGAATCCGAGTCCGACCAGGGCCAGAATGAACAACCAAAAGGTCGGAGCCTTCCGGTTCCACGCTGGAGGCGATTGAATTTTTGCCGGAACGGTTTGTGTCCGGGGTGGCCGTTGGGCCATGTTTTTGATTACACGTGCAAGGCGTTGGCGTAGCTTAACTACATTTTCCATAATGGGAGCGGTTTGTGGGATGAGAATGAATTCGATTCCTTACTGGCAACCAAAGAGCATCCTTTCCCGCAAAACTGCCCCGCAGCATTCCCCCAGGGGGAAAATACCCGCCGGCCTGCCGCTAAGCGCGCATACAGGTAATCCAGGATGGAATACGTAGGGACATTCCCACCGGTATTCCGGGAGTAGAATTGTTTCATAGGCAAAAGTGCTCTCGTTGCACCATTGCATAAGAAGGTAGGCCTGGAAGCGTTGTGGGGTGACTTCCAAATACTAAAAACGGGGGAACGTAAAAAATGTAAACCGGCTGGCGAAAACCCGCCGCGTGAAGCAAAATCTTGTTGGTTGGCTTCGATCAAAGATTAAGAAAAGCATTCTTATAACCATCGATGAAATGCAAACTATCGATGAACGACACAAAAACTTCGCTGAGTCACACGGTGTGTAAGGGGCTTCCCTCGGAGAAGTCAGGCAGGGTATCCGTTTTCCGGGTTCTTCCCGCGGACGCCCCTAAAGAAGGTGTGGTATATTTCCAGGTCTTGGGCGTATTGCCCCGTTGGGTAGAAGGGTTTCGAAAGCCGGACCTGTTTCTTTCCATAGTCCAGGGCCGCAAATACAATGGGGACCCCGGCTTCCAGGGCGATGTAGTAGAACCCGGTCCGCCAGGCAGGTACGGCTTTGCGCGTCCCCTCCGGCGAGAGGCCCAGCCGAAACTCGGCTCGCTCGCGAAACAGGGCGGCAATGGCCCGGACCGTATCCGCGTTCCTCCGACGGTCTACGGGGGCACCGCCCATGTAGCGGAAAAACCAGCCGAAAGGCGGGCGGAAAAGCGATTTCTTGCCGATATAGTTGATCCGCACCCCGCTCAGTGTCCGAACCAGCAACCCGATGAAAAAATCCCAATTGCTCGTATGCGGTGCCACGGCCACCACGTATTTATCCAGTTGGGGGAATTCCCCCACCAAATTCCAACCGAGGATTCTTTCGTAAATGATTCTGGCTATGGCGCGCATGGCAGCCCGCTGGCCTGTTTTTAGATTTTGCGGTATATCCCGGCGATGAGTTCCGGGGATACCCGGGATTCCCAGTCCGGGCCCAGGGCATTTTCCCAAAGGGGGGCCATCCCCAGGGCCACCTGAACCATCGTCTCCAGATCGTGGTCCGTCAGGTCGGCACAAACCCCCTCAGGCAGATCGATCCTGTTTTTTTTCAGCATTTTTTGGAACTGGCGAACGCCTTCCGGGTAGTAATCCCCCAGATGCCGGAACACCAGGCAGTTCCCCAGGCCGTGGGGCGTCCCCAACACATACGACAGTCCATAGCTGAGCGCATGGGCGATTCCCACCTGCGAATAGGCAATACTCATGCCCCCGTGCCAGGAGGCCATCATCAGTTTTTCACGCCCGACATCTTCCGGGAGGTCGCCGAGGAAAACCTCCTCGCATAATTCCAGCGCCTTTTCCCCGTAACTCTGGCTGAAAGCGTTCAGGTAGGTTCCCTGCAGGGACTCCACGCAATGGATATAACAGTCCATGCCCGTAAAGAACCACTGCTCCCTGGGGACATCGCGGGTCAGGTCCGGGTCCAGTACCACCTGGTCAAAGGTCGTATAATCCGAATTGATGCCGAGCTTCCGGTCGGGACCCAGCAGGACGGCCGTACGGGATACCTCTGCGCCGGTGCCGCTCAGCGTGGGAATCCCCACGTGGTATACCGCCGGCTTGGCGACCAGGTCCCACCCCTGGTAGCGGGAGGTCTTGCCCGGGTTGTTCAACATGATGGCCACCGCCTTGGCCAGGTCCAGCAGCGTGCCGCCGCCGATACCGACAATGCCTGAGGGCGTCGATGCAAAACTGTCCCGTATCTGTGCCACCAGGGCATCCACCTGCCCGGTTTTCGGCTCCTCGTCGGCGGAAATCAGGATGATCTGGTCTTCAAATAATAGGGGAATCCGACCCATCAGGGGGGAGTCCTCGAATACGTCGTCCACCAGGAAGATTACAGGTGCCTCCGCGTGTTTGCGGCGCGGCATCAGGATATCGCCCAATTGATCAAAGCTGCCTTTGCCGTAGATCACCCGGGGCACCATCGGAAAATTCCGGTATTTGGTGCCGGCTAATGCCGCTTTGACATTGGTTGGTTGTCCTTCCACTTTCATACCTTCAATCAGTTTAAATAGTTCAGCAGGTCGTTCAGCCGTGACAGGGTCAGGTGCCGGTCTGCATGGTCCGCGGGGTCCACCTCTTCATGGGCCCACGTGGTATGGAACGGCACATGTACGGCCCGGCCGCCCAGTTCCAGTATAGGTAGAACATCCGACTTCAGGGAATTCCCTACCATCAGGAATTCCGAGATGTCGATTTCGAGATGTTCAAGCAGCCGGCTGTAGTTCCTGGGCTTCTTGTCGCTCAACACTTCCACATGGTGGAAATACTGCATCAGGCCGGACTTTTCCAATTTGCGTTCCTGGTCCAGCAGGTCGCCCTTGGTCAGCACCAGGAGCCGGTAATTTCCGTGCAGGGCCCGGAGCACTTCCGGAACGTCCTGCAGTAATTCCAACGGATGCGATATCATGTTTTTTCCAAGATCCAGGATTCTGGAAAGGGTTGCCTGGGAAACCCGGTTGTTCGACAATTCCAGGGCCGACTCGATCATCGACAGCATAAACCCCTTGATCCCGTATCCGTAGAGTTCCAGGTTGCGCATTTCCATTTTGAAAAGCTCCTGGTCGATCGTATTGCGGGTCTCGAATTCCTCTAACATGCCGGCAAAATACTCTTCCGCCTCCCGGAAATAGGTTTCGTTTACCCACAGGGTATCGTCGGCATCGAAGCCGATGGTCGTGATGTTGCTGAAATTCAAGTCCATGCTGCCTTTGCCTTTTCGAGGTCTTCCGGGGTGTCGATCTCAATCCCCGTGACCCGTGTCTGCACCATTTTGATCCGCTTCCCGTACTCCAGGTAGCGGATGGCTTCAATTTTCTCCACGGCTTCCAGGGGCTGCATGGGCAGCCGCCTGAAATCCAGCAGCGCCTGTTTGCGGAACGCATACACCCCCTTATGCTTATAGTAGGTGGCCCGGGGATGCTCCGCGCGCTGGAAAGGGATCGGGGCGCGCGAAAAATACAGAGCAAAGCCCCGGTGGTCGGTAATCACCTTGACGGTATTCGGGTTGGCGATTTCCTCCGGGTCCGTTATTTCGGTCATCAGCGATGCCAGGTCGATGGTCTTCTCCGGGTCATCCCGGAAAACCTCCAGGAGCTTGGCCAGGCTTTCCCCTTCGATAAAAGGTTCATCCCCCTGCACGTTTACGGCGATATCCACATCGAGCCCCTCGACGGCCTCCGCAATCCGGTCGCTGCCGGTTTCATGTGTTTCCCGGCTCATGATCACGGAACCCCCGGCATCGCGAACGGCCTGGCCGATTTCCTCGCTGTCGGTAACCACCACCACCTGATCGAACAAACCTGTCCGAACGGCAGCCTCGTAGGTACGCACGATTACCGGCTTGCCGGCCAGGTCTTTCATGAGTTTGCCGGGAAAGCGGGAGGCGCCGTATCGGGCGGGAATCAGGGCTACTACCTTCACAATTTGATATTATTATTTAAGGGCAGCAAATGTACGCTTAATTGCCCGTTTTGTGCTATAGTTTAGGCCGCAGCTTGCGGTAGATCCTGAAGACGAAAGCCAGGACGGCAATCACCAGGACAGCCCCGATTACCGGGGCGAGCAGGGAAGCGACGGTCAGCACGGTGGCCGTACCGGTCTCAACCGCTGCTACAGCCGGGTTGGCCAGCCCACCGGTGGAAAGGGAGGAAGCCATGCGGCTGCCGGCAGCCGCACCTTTGATGGCCGTTGCCGTTCCGCCCCCTGCAATGATGGCCAGCGACCAGGTAATTACCGGGTCTACCCCGGTGACCGTGGAGACGACCACGGCGGTCCCGGCCAGGGCCGCAAGGGGTACCGCAAGGGCATCCAGGGCGTTGTCCACCCAGGGAATAAAATAGGCAAAAAGCTCTGCAAGGGTTGCCACCCCCAGGGTGATGACCGCAGCCAGGCTGCCGATCCACTCCCAGTTCTCGTTGAGCTCCCAGAGGCCGTTATAGGAAGCCAGGCTGAGGGCAAACAGCGGCAGGAATACCCGGAAGCCGGTGGAAGCCGCCAGGCCGATTCCTAGAAAAATACTGATTATCGTCTCTCCACTCATCGCATTCCGAGGCTGGGAGTCCTAAAATACGTTATTCGCCATTGACAAAAAAATCGTTGCTGAAGCCGATCAGGTAAAGTTTGGTACGCGCCCGGGTAACAGCCGTGTAGAGCCAGCGCAGGTATTCCCGGTCCGGCTCGCCGCGCAGGAAGGGCTGTTCCACGAAAACGGTTTCCCACTGCCCGCCCTGGGACTTATGGCAGGTGATCGCATAGGAGAATTTTACCTGCAACGCGTTGAAATACTGGTTATTCTTAACGCTCAGAAACTTTTTGTAGGAAGAGGTCTCCCCCGCGTAATCCTGCATAACCGCCTGATAGAGCCGGTTGCCGTCCTCGTAAGAGAGCGCCGGGCTTTCCGCCTTGATTGTGTCCAGCAGCAGCACGGTTTCGAAGGGTTTCTGCCCCGGGTAGTCCACCATCCGTACTTTTACCTCGGCAAAACGGAATCCGTACAGGTCTTTGATTGCAAAAATTTCCAGTATTTCAATGATATCCCCGTTGGCGATAAACCCCGCTTCCGAGGTGCTTTTCAACCAGAAATAGTTGTTTTTGACCACCATCATATAATCCCCGGTGGCCAGCTCATTCTCCAGAAACAGCAGCCGGCTCCGGATGTTCTCGTTATAGAGGTTGGCCCGTTTGTTGGACCGCACAATTACGGCCGTTTCCTCCTTCCCCCCTTCGTCAAAGGCCCGGTTGATGGCGTCCTGGATTTCATATCCGTCCGTCAGGCGGACAATGTCCGGAAAACCGTCCACGGAAAACCGGAAAGAGCCGACCGGGTCGGCCGATAGCGCTTCCCGGAGTTCGGTGGCATTCATCAGGATTCCCGAATCCCGGGTCTGGCGCACCACTTCGTCCAGTTCGAGTTCGATGACGGTTTTATCGTAGTTGAGTTCCAGGGTCGTTGCCTGCAGCGCCGGGCTGAGGCTCAGCTTAACCGGCGGGAGCTGGGCCGTGTCGCCAATCAGCACCAACTGGCAGCGGAATCCGGAATAGACGTATTGCATCAGGTCGTCCAACAGGGAGCGTTCAGACCCCTTGGCAGTAGAAACCGGGGAATCCGGGATCATGGACGCCTCGTCCACGATGAAAATTGTGTTGCGGTGGCGGTTGGGGGCCAGGGTAAAACGCACCCCTCCGGACCGCTCTTTCTTCGGGATGTAGATCTGCCGGTGGATGGTGTAGGCACGGGAATTTGTATAGGTAGACATCACTTTTGCGGCACGCCCGGTTGGGGCCATCAGGACGGCCTTTTTCTTACTGTGCCACAGGTTGGTAATCAACGTACCGAGCAGCGTGGTCTTCCCGGTACCGGCATAGCCTTTCAACAAAAAAATTCTGTCGGTATGCGCACCGATGATAAAGTCCGAAAGCTGACGAAGGGCACGCTCCTGGTTCCGGGTGGGTTCGTGGGGGAATTTTTCCTCTAAAAGCCTGTAAAATACGGGGGCGGTAAGGGATTCCATAGGCGGCTAAAGATACGGACCTTTTTGCCGGGAACGCTTTTGTGATTAAAAAAAAATCGTAGATTTGTCGTTAACCGCTAAATCAAAATAACACCTTACAAAAATGAAAACCATACTTCAGATTGTTCTTTGGATTGTTTGTATCATACTGGGGTACCTGATATACCGTTCAGTAACCGGCCCCATTGAGTTCGCAGAAGTCAAACAGGAACGCTATGCTGAAGTAATTAAAAAGCTGAAGGATATCCGGAATGCCCAGGAGGCGTATAAATCCGTCAACCGGAGTTATGCCAATGATTTTGAAAGCCTGGTCAAGTTTGTAGATACGGGCCGGTACGTGATCACCACCCAACGGGATTCCTCCTATATGGAATTCGACGAGACCTACCAGATCGATATGCTGCGCGAGGTTAAGATTATCGATACCCTGGGGTATGTATCCGTTAAGGATTCGCTCTTTAAAGGGGGTGATCGCTACAAGACCATGATGAATGTCCCCTACGCCCCGAACAATGAGCAGTTTACCATGAAGGCGGACATGCTCGAGCAAAGCGGGTACCGCGCCCCGGTCTTTGAAGCCAAAGTGGCCAAGGATATCGTATTGCACGACCAGCCCCAGGACCTGGTGGCACGGGAAAAGGCCCAGGTGAGCGTCGAAGAGGTTAACGGACCTGAAATCACGGTTGGCTCCCTTTCCAAGGTGAGTACCAGCGGTAACTGGCCCCCTATTTATGACAAAAAAGGAGAACAATAGCAACAGGCTGGAACAACAAGAAGATAGTTTTTACAAATTGTCCATTCAGGTCAGCCTGAATGGACTTTCTTTTTGTATCCTGGATACCATCGGCAAACGCCTGGCGCTAAGTCATTCCCTGCGTTTTAACCAGGAACTCAGCCCCTACGACCTGCAACGGGAACTGCGGGAAAGCCTGCGGGTAAACGGGGTTTTGGAGTACCGGTTCTCCGAGGTGGTTGCCATCCACCGCAATGCGTTGTTCAGCCTCGTCCCCCAGGCATTGTTCAGCAGGGACGACCTGGCCAATTACCTGAAATTCAATGCGAAAATCCTCCCCACCGACCACCTGGATTACGATTCCATCGACGGGCTGGATGCCGTCAACGTATATGTGCCTTTTGCGAATGTCAACAACTATCTCTACGACCTCTTCGGGGAATTTGAATTCAAGCATACGGCCACGGTTTTGCTGGAAACCCTGGTGAAACTGCCTGCCAACGGCACCGGGGAAATATGTTATGTACACCTGGCCGAGGGACAAATGGACATGACGGTATTCTCAGGGAAGAAAATGCAGTATTTCAACAGCTTTTCCGTCGGGACCGGAGAGGATATAATGTACTACCTCCTCTTCGCGATCGAGCAACTCGGGTTGGACCCGGCGACGATCAAACTCCGTTTCCTCGGCGAGATCGAGGCGGGGGATGCCACGTACGACCTGGCCGCCCGTTACATCGAGAATATCTCCATTTTCGTACCCTCCGGGGAGCCCTATGCCAGCGTCGGTTCCGAGGAAGATATCGATTTCACCCTGATCAATTCGCTATGATCCGGATAATCTCTGGCACGCATCGGGGACGACGCATCCGGGCCCCTCGGAAATTACCCGTCCGCCCCACCACGGACCGGGCCAAAGAAGCCCTTTTCAATATCCTGGCTGCGGAGATGGACTGGCCCCGGGCCCATGTCCTGGACCTCTATGCCGGAACAGGGAACATCAGCTATGAAAGCGCTTCCCGTGGCGGGGAGACCATTACGGCTGTAGATGCCGACGCCGGCTGCGTGGCTTTTATCCGAAAAACGGCTGCGGAACTGAACATGCCCATCCATGCCGTTCGGTCTGACTGCCTGGCGTATCTGCGACAATCTGCCCTGAAATTCGACCTGGTTTTCGGGGACCCGCCCTACGACATGAATCCCGGCGAACTGGAGGAGCTTGTACAGGAAGTTATGGACCGGCAACTGCTCGCCCCGGAGGGCCTCCTGATTCTGGAACATACCCGGGAAACCGACTTGTCCCACCTGGACGCATTTGAACAGGCCCGCCGATACGGGGGCACAGTTTTCAGTTTTTTCAGGGGAATATAAAAAAGCAGGCCTGTAAGCCGGATTCTGTCTCCCCGGTTGCCCGGGGCGCTTATCATTTATCTGGACCCGGGGTTGCCCCCGGGTTCGATCCGCCTACCCGCCAGCTCGGACGTGCCGCCCTCGGTCGCTGGCCTACATGGCGTTTCACCGCATAGAGTTTACATGATTTCACTACAGCCGAACTGTACATACTTTCTGTTGCACTGGTCCTCCCCGACCGGGCAGGGCCCGTCGGGGGACGGGTGTTACCCGCTATGCTGCACTGTGGTGTCCGGACTTTCCTCCCCCTGCATCCGCAAAGAGCGATAAGCCGGCCTGCTCGCCTGTAAAGATACCGCATTTGTTAATAAAAACCGGGGGACATCCCCCCGGGAATTATCGAATTAGGCACCCGATCCCTATATTTGTGTCAATGCGGTACCATGCCGGAATACACCGGTCGCCGCCCCATTCGAATGGAACCATTTATCGTATCAGCCCGAAAGTACAGACCCCAGCAGTTCGAGGACGTGGTGGGCCAGCAAGCCATTACGCGCACGCTGCTGAACGCCATTGAAAACGATCATCTGGCTCAGGCGCTTTTATTCTGCGGGCCCCGTGGGGTCGGTAAAACCACCTGCGCCCGGATCCTGGCCAAGAAAATCAACGAGGACGGGAATCAACGGGACGGGGAGGATTTTGCCTTCAATATCTTTGAACTCGACGCCGCCTCCAACAATTCGGTAGACGATATCCGGAACCTCATTGACCAGGTACGGATTCCGCCACAGGTGGGAAAGTACAAGGTGTATATCATCGATGAGGTGCACATGCTCTCCCAGGCAGCCTTCAACGCCTTTTTGAAAACCCTGGAAGAGCCGCCCCGCCACGCGATCTTTATCCTGGCGACCACCGAGAAACACAAAATCATCCCGACGATCCTCTCGCGCTGCCAGATATTCGATTTCCGGCGGATCACTGTGGGGGATGCCGCGTCCTACCTGAAATATATCGCAGAACAACAAGGAATTGAAGCGGACGAGGAAGCGCTGCACATGATTGCCCAAAAAGCGGACGGGGCCATGCGAGATGCCCTATCCATATTCGACAGGGTGGTGAGCTTTGCGGGAAACAAACTCACGCGCAAAGCCGTGGCGGAGAACCTGAACGTCCTGGATGTGGATGTGTATTTTGAAAGTACCGACCACATCCTCAAGGGAGACATCCCCGCCCTGCTCATCAACTTTAACGAAATACTGGCCCAGGGCTTTGAGGGCCACCATTATATCAATGGCCTGGCCTCCCATTTCCGGGATTTGATGGTCTGCACCAGCCAGGAAACGGTTGCCCTGCTGGAAACCAGCGAAAACGTCCGCCAGCGGTATCTGGAGCAAGCCAGCCACTGCAGCGGGGAATTCCTGCTCGCCGCCCTGGACCTGGCCAACCAGTGCGACCTGGACTACAAAACCAGCAAGAACCACCGTCTGTTGGTGGAACTCTGCCTGATGAAACTGGCCTCCCTGACACAGCGTCAAAAAAAAAAGGCCCGTAACGGGGAAGACGCCTGGTTGATCCCGGCGGCAGCTTTCCACAACCAAACGCCTCCCCCGGAAACAGTCTCGGAACCGGAAAGCACCTCGAAACCGGCGGCGGGTACCCCGGAAGGGCCGGAAAGCACCTCGAAACCGGCGGCGGGTGCCCCGGAAGGGGTGGAAAGCACCTCGAAACCGGCGGCGGGTGCCCAGGAAGGGGCGGAAAGTTCCCCTGAAACAGTGGGAAGTGCCCATCAGACAACGGAAAGCATCCCGGAATCAAAGGACATGCCGGAATCAAAGGACATAGGGGAACCGGATGGAGCCGAGCAATCGCAATCCCCGGATAATCAAAAAGACACTAGTGCTCCTGCCGGACCGAAAGAGACCCCAGCGCCGACCCTGCCCGTCGGCAAAAAAAAGTCCGGCCAGAAAGTTTCGGGCTTGTCGCTTTCCAGTATCCGGGCAAAAAAAGCACACAAGGCATCGCGACACCATGCAGCCCCCAACCCGGAAGACCTGCCCCGGGACCCTTTCGAAGAAAGCGAATTGCAGGCCCTCTGGACAGAGTTTGCCGAACAGACGGAAAAACGCGGGCGCAAAATACTGGCAGCCAGCCTGGGAACCGATTTGCCCAAATTAATCGGCGATCATGTGATATGGATCGAATTGCCAAACAGCACCATGAAAAAAGAAGTGGAACGGGATCAGTTCGAGCTCATGGACTTTTTGCGGACGCAGCTGAACAACCACCACATCCAGTTGAAAATTACCGTAAACGAAGAAACGGCAAAACAATTCGCCTTCACCCCGGAGGAAAAATATCAGAAACTCCGGGAAAAGAACCCTGCTATCGACCTGCTGCGAAAGACCTTCGACCTGGAACTGTAAGCGTTTGATTGTATTTCCCTTCCGGGCAACTTCCTAGGAAATGCGCCGGCCCCTGGAGCGCCAGCTGTACAGGAAGAAAATAAGGGCCGTAATCCCCAAACCCAGGGACTCCCGACCCAATTCAATATTCAGGCTGGCCATTTTCCGCTCCCCGAAACGCACCCCTTCATAGGTGTCCGGCCAGGAAAGGAAGGCGCCCGCAAGAAAGGCGATCCCCATTATCAGCCCGAGCCAGGAAGGGAGTTTCCCGAGTGCAAAAAGCAGGGATCCCAGAGCAGCCGCCCCGTAAACGGCAATCCAGATACCCGAATCGGGGTCGTTAATCTGAACATAGGCCGCCCAGGCAAAAAGGACAGCCATTACGATGGCAAATATTTTTAAAGCTTGTTGCATGGTTGGTTGGTTTACAGGCCCTTAACCAGCCGGTACAATTCTCCGTACACCTCGGTGGGGGCTATCGGGCTATCCGGCAGCGGGCCCTTGTTATTACATATAAAAATAGGATAATCTGCGGGATCTTCGGGAATCCGGCCATGGGAACCGCGAATCAGTTCGGCTTTCAGGGGAATCACGTCGAGTACCGAACGGAACCCCAGCTTTTTACCAGCCAGCTTCCGGAGAATTTTCAGTTTTACCAGCGGATCCGAAGGGTCTGTCATCAGTTCCACCGGGTCGTAACCGGGCTTCTTGTGTATGTCTACCATCCGGGCGTAATCCGGGGCCCTGGCATCGTCCAGCCAGAAGTAATAGGTAAACCAGGCATCGGGGCCGGCCACGGCAATCAGGTCGCCGGCGCGTTCGTGGTCCAGTCCGGCTTCACGTCTGGAAGCACCTTCCAGGACCCGTTCCACTCCCGGGGTGGCCGCTACGAGATCCCGGACCTCCCCGATCCGGTCCCGGTCTTTCACATAGATGTGGGCCACCTGGTGGTCCGCTACTGCAAACGCCTCACTGGCCCCGGCATCCAGCAGCTCAAGGCCCCGTTCTTCACGAATGGCTATCAGCCCGTTTTTACGCAGTATGCGGTTCAGGTGGACCGGTTGGCTAACCGGGGTAATACCGTATTCGGAAAGTATCACCATCTGCACTTCCTGCGGGCCGTAATGGTCCAGGAGGCGTCCCACTTCGTGGTCCAGGGCTTGGAGGTCGGGCCCAATTTGTTCCGGGTCGGGCCCCAGGCGTTGCAAGTTGTAGTCCAGGTGCGGCAGATAGATCAGCGTGAGGGTCGGATTGTAGGATTGGTCCGTGTGGATACAGGCATCGGCGATCCACCGCGTTGAGTCGATCCCCGCCATGGGACCCCAGAATTTAAACAGCGGAAACTGCCCGAATCGCTCCTGCAGGTCGTCGCGGAGACTGGCCGGGTGGCTGTAGATATCCGGTATTTTTCGTCCGTCGGCCAGGTAATTGGGCCGCGGGGTGACGCTGTAGTCAACGCTCGAATACATGTTGTACCACCAAAACATATTGGCACAGGTAAATCCCGGATCTTCGGCTTTGAGCCGGTCCCAGATCTTCGGGGACTGCACCAGCCGGTTCGACTGCCGCCAGAATTTGACCTCCAGCTCTTCTTTGAAAAACCATCCATTCCCGACAATCCCGTGATCTGAAGGCATTTTCCCCGTCAGGTAGGTAGCTTGGGCGGAACAGGTCACTGCCGGGAGCACCGGGGCGATATCCCGGGACTGGCCGGAGGCCAAAAATTCCCGAATCCTCGGGGTGTCCGGGCCAATCAGGCGGCGCGTCAGGCCGACGGCATTGATTACGACTGTTTTTTTCATGCTTTCAACGCTTTTCTCAGCCAGCCGAGTTCCCTGGAAATAGATTCTGACAGGGTGGATTTCAGGCCGTCGGGCAACACATCCCAGGTATAGGTTTCCACTTCCAGGTGCCGGCAGGCATCCGGGTGTTCCACCAGGTATTCCAGGACTTCCAGGATTTCCCGCTGGGTGGCGCCCAGGGCCCCGTAACCCTCCGCAAATATCGGGACGTGGAAATGGGCGCGCAACTCCTCAAATTCCGGCGGGTCTTGCAATAATTCCGGCAGGTCCGGCCAGGTTTCCACGCCCTCCGGGGTCCTGCGGGTTACCTGGTGCAGGTACACCGGTTCGTCAAATTCCGCCAGGGTCCTCAACGCCATATCCCGGCCGGCCCCGTCAGGGCGAATCCTGAGGGCTGCACTGACCTGTATTTTCCCCACGCGGATCCCTGCCTTACCCAATAGGCCAAACACGTGTTCCGGGCCTTCGTAGGCCAGGGCAAAATGGCAGATGTCATAACAAATGGTGATGTGCCGGAGTACAGCTTCCCGGGCAGTTGCGGTATCCAGACCCAACTCGGTTTCCAGATAGGCCGCCCCTTCCGGTATCAGATAGTCCCGGTAGAAATCCAGGACCTCCCGGGTGTTCTCCAGCAGGCCGTCGGGTTCCGGTTCAATGTCCAGGTGCAAGTAAACACCCGTGTCCCGCTCCCTGCTGTACAGGGCCGCGGCTACCCGGGCCATGTTCCGGGCACCTGCCCTGAGGGCATCCGATTTCTCCGCAGGCGACCGAAACCAATGCCGGTAACTGACAGGAGAGGTGGAAATACCGGCTTCGCGCCCCTCCCCCGCCAGGAATTCCAGTTGCCGGAACAACCGGAGCGTGTAATCCAGGCGTTCCCGGGTGGTCCAGTCCGGCTCGTGGACCCGGTCCTTAACTGCTGTGCCGTGGAAGGCTCCAAAAGGGAAGCCATTCATGGTAAAGACATAGATATCCCGGGCGTCCAGCCATGCCTTGAAATCGGCCAGGCGATTGCCCGCGTCGAGCTCCCTGCTCGCCTGGTCGGAGAGCCTCAGCCCCAGGCCAAAGGGTTGCCCGGGGCTTACATTGCCCCGGATCGCTTCCAGATGGTCTTCCAGCGCCCCGAAGGTCTCCTTCCAGTCCCCTCCCGGGTGGATGTTCGTACAATAGGTGGTATGGAAGGTATTGCGCAGGAGCATCAGGAAGCCTTGTTTGCTGTTTTTCCAGGTTGCATTTCGGCAATAGCTGCCGCCATAATATCCCGGTCGATTTCATGCACGTCCCGCTTCCGGCCGATACCTTCCAGCAGCGTGATGGTCAGCACGCCCCCCAGGTGTTCCCGGAATTCCTCCAGGCCCTGCAACAAGTTTTGGGAGCCGTCGGGTCCCAGGTCCGGGAGGTGCAGGTCGAAGCCCAGGTTTGTGAGCAAATCCAGGATGCGCTGGGTTTCCCGGGGCTCGAGCATCCCCAACCGGTGGCTGTAACGCACGTCCAGGGCCATCCCCAGGGCAACGGCTTCCCCGTGGCGCAGCCCGTACCCGGTCAGGTGTTCGAGTTTGTGGGCCGACCAGTGCCCGAAATCGAGCGGGCGGGAAGAGCCCGCCTCAAAGGGGTCCCCCCCACCTGCAATATGTTCCATGTGCAGTTCCGCACACCGGAAGATCAGCTCCTGCATGGGGCCAGGATCCCTTCGGCGCAGCGCCTGGGCTTCCCGCTCCAGAAATTCAAAAAACGGAGCGTCTTTGATCAGGGCTACCTTTACCGCTTCGGCCGAACCGGCTATCCAGTCGCGGTCCTCCAGGGTTTCCAGAAAGTCCCGGTCATTGATGATGGCCTGGGGGACGGCAAAGGTGCCCAGGAAATTCTTTTTCCCGTAAAAGTTGATCCCGTTCTTCACCCCAACGGCGGCGTCATTCTGGGCCAGTACCGTGGTGGGGATGCGGATGAGCTGGACCCCGCGGTGGGCGATGGCGGCGGCATACCCCGCCATATCGATAACCGCACCGCCCCCAATGGCCACTACCACTGAATGGCGGCAGATCCCATGGGTTTCGATCGCTTTGAGCACCCGGTTGGTTGGGCCTTCTGAATTCTTTGCGGATTCTCCTCCCGGGACCACCAATACATCCGCGCATTTCATTTGTTCAGGATACTTCCCGCAGTACGTCTGAATGGCATTTTCAAGCCCGGGATGGGCCTTTTGCACCCCGCTGTCCAGGACAAACAGGGTTTTGACCGACACCCCGGGCCGGTAGGCGTGCAACAGGTCGGCCAGGAGTTGGTTCTCCGGATTGAACACCCCCTGAGTGAAAAGGAGGCGGTGCCGGAAGGGCACATTGAATGTTTTTTCTATCTGTCTGTCCATTGATCTCTTCACTTAAGTGACTGCAAACCGGGCCGCCAGCAATCGCGCCACCGGCAGTAAAGCCAGGATCAGCACCGCGGGCCAGAGCCCGGCATACCCCGCTGCCCAGGCGGCATCCAGTGCAACGATCCCCAGGACGCCTCCTTTGACCGCCCCCCGGATTTCCGCCGGCTGGTTGATCTGATAGGCCCGCCATAACGGCCTGAATACCATCAGGCAGAGCAACAGGAGGAACGGCAGGGCAAACCAAAAACGGGTGGTCTGTACTCCGACTAGTATTCCAACGCCGAAAATGGCAATTGCGTACATACCGGCTGCGGCTATCAAGGCTTTTTTGTTTCCCCCATATACCTCCCCCCTGCTCACCGTGGTAACGGCAAAGATGTAAAGCAGGGGCACCCAGAGGTACGCCCCCTGTCCGGTTATGGGTAAAATACTGATCCCCAACCAGAGGTTCAGGCTCCTGCAAGTACCCATCAGCAAGGGCCCCAGAAAGCTGAATTTTTTTGCATAGGCATCGTAAACCAGGATGGCTATCGCCAGCAAGGCTGCGATATAGCCGCTCTCAAGGCGGACCAGGGATGCTGCCAGTACGCCGAGGAAAAGCAGCGAAGCGCCAAAAACCGCTGCCCGGGATCTGGGAATGACCCCACTGGGAATCGGCCGCTCCGGGCGTTCCCGGGCATCGAGTTGCGCATCGAAGACATCGTTGAGGACTACCCCCCCGGCATAAAGCAGGATGGAAGCAGTAACCAAAGCCAGGAGGACGAGCCAGGGTGCCGGCCCTTCCTGGGAAGCAAACAATTGGGAATAAACCCCTGCAATGGCCCCGCCGGCAAGTATATCCGCGGCTGCCGTCGGCAGGTTGGGGGGCCGCATAAGCTGCAGGTACCCGTAAAAGGCACTTTTGCCCATCTTATTGTATCTGGTCGGAGTCTACCCGGGGTTGCTGCCCGCGGAGGACGCTGTTGTCATTGAAGAGTTTGCGCTGGTCGATGCCCCCGGCCCCGGTCCAGTCCGATTCGCTCATCGTACTGTTCTTCCCGAATGCTGCCAGGGCGTTTCCGTAACAGCTGCGTTCCACGTCTTCACGGGCAATTCCATTGCGAAGCATCAGGGAAGCCGTTTTGGGGACGGCCAGCGGATCGCTCACCCCCCAGTCCGCGGAACTGTTGACCAGGATCCGCTCGCTCCCGTATTGTTTAATCACCTCCACCATGCGTTCATTGCCCATCTTGGTCTTGGGATAAATCGTAAATGCAGCCCAGAAACCGCGGTCCAGTACTTCCCGGACGGTCTCCTCGTTGTTGTGGTCGATGATGACATCCGACGGGTCCAATCCGTGTTCCAGGCACACCTCCATGCTCCGGATGGTACCCGATTTTTTATCCCGGTGCGGCGTATGGACCTGTACGCTCATCCCCATTTCCTTTGCCAGCTCCAGCTGGGCACGAAAAAACCGGTCTTCGGCAGGTGTCTGGTCGTCATAGCCAATCTCGCCCACGGCCACCACATTTTCCTTGGTCAGGTAAAGGGGGAGCAGCTCCATGACGGCTTCTGCCAGCGGCTCGTTGTTAGCCTCCTTGGAGTTCAGGCCGATGGTACAGTAGTGTTTGATCCCGAACTGGCTGGCCCGGAATGGCTCCCAGCCCACCAGGCTGCTGAAATAATCCTGGAACGACCCCACCTGGGTCCTCGGCTGTCCGAGCCAGAAGGCCGGTTCGATCAGGGCCACCACCCCGGCGGCAGCCATGGCTTCGTAATCGTCCGTCGTCCGGGAAGTCATGTGGACGTGCGGGTCAATAAATCGGAGGTTATCTTGCATTTTTATGCTTTTATATCGCGCCAGTCAAATGGATTGGCTTCATACTTCTTTTCCACGGGGTGTCCGTCGATGAGTTTACCGGCCGCTTCTGAATCGGAAGCCCGGCAACACAGGTACCCCGCCTGTTGTTCCCGGATGTCCGGGCTGTCCAGCAATCGCTGCATATCCCCTATCAGCGGCCCCTCCAGGAAAGGCCCCACGGGGCGCCAGATCTGCGGGTCTACCGCGCGGGAAGCGGCCCAGCGCTCATGGGCGTAATCCGAAATGATCCGGGCGAGCTCGGCGTTGGCGCGCTTTCCCACCCCTTGGATTTGTAACAGGTCGCGACCCATGAATGCGGCCTTCAGGTACATCTGGTTCCACTGTTGCTGGTTAAAATGCTCCACCGGGTAAGGGTTCCCCAGAGCGATGGCATCGAAAACAGTTGCAATATTCGTCCGGAGGGCTTCCACAGCGGATTCCTTAAAGGCCCCGGCGGCGGGAAGAACCGGAAGGTACCTGAGGAAGGTTACCAGTTCTCCGGTATCGGCCACCTGAATGAGCGTGGCAACCTTTGGGGTAAAATACTCCGGGTCCGCTTCGAGCACAGAGGCCAGCAGGTAGATCCGCGCCAGCTGGTCGCAACGGATACCGTGTTCCCAGATATAATCGGTGACGGCGGATGGCGCTGCCTGATTGAGCTCCACGCCCGAACCGGGGATTTTCCGGCCAATCAGGCTGTAGGAAAGGAAGAGGTCCTTGCCGGACGGCTCCCCGGTAATACGGTCAATCCGTTCATCCAGCCACTCGAGCTGCCCGGGCTTCAGGGTATCTGTAAGAAGGATGCGCAAACGCCGTGACACGTTGTTCGTATCCATAAAGTCAATTCTGTTGGCGGGTTCGTGCGCCTGGCGGAGAACCCGGCGCGTTCTTCCTGTCAAAAGTAGCTATAATTATTCAGAATCCCGACTGGATGACCGTTTCGGGAAAGTGAAAATTCCACTTCGGGATTTGTACCTTTGCAACAAAAGAAGGACATGCTCGGGCTGAAACTCCCTACGGACCCCCGATGGGTCAACATCGTGGAAAAAAATATCGACGAAATCCTGACGGATCACGCATTTTGCGAACAAAAGGCTGCCAGTACGGCTATTTCACTGATCGTGAACTTCCCGGAGTACCCGGAACTCGTCACCGAAATGGTAGCGCTTGCCCGGGAAGAAATGGGCCATTTCAAGATGGTCCACGACCGGATCCTGGCCCGGGGCAAAACCCTGGGGCGGTACCGGCGGGACGATTATGTGGTGGAATTGATGAAGTTCTTTCCAAAAGGCGGCAGCCGGGAGACCAAACTGGTTCACCGCCTGCTCTACGCAGCGCTGATCGAGGCGAGGAGTTGCGAGCGCTTCCGTTTACTCTCCGAACAACTCAAGGATCCGGACCTGGCGGAATTTTACCGCAAACTCATGGTAAGCGAAGCGGGGCACTACACCTTATTCCTGAAATTTGCCAGGAAATACGGCAACCGGGCGGAAGTAGACCAAAAATGGGAAGACCTGCTGGCCTACGAGGCGGAAATCGTCAAAGGGCTCGGGAACCGGGAAACCGTCCACGGCTGATCAGGTTTCCTCCAGCCTCCGGCTGAAGAAAATACTCAGCAGCAGCATCCCGGATAAAAACGCCAGTAAAAACAGGGGGCCGAACCATTCGGATAAAAACCCGATCCCTGCAGCCGCCAGGGTGAAAATTCCAATCAGCGTGTTGGCAAGTGCCACATAAAGCGGGCGATCTTCTTCGGGCGCATAGTCGGTCAGGTATGTTTTGCGGCTTAGCCGGGCGCCGCCGTGGGCCATCATGTTCATCAGGATCAACGGGGCAAACAGGTAAATACTCCGGCTCCCCTCCGGCAAATACGTAAAGCCGGCCACCAGGCCGCAATTCAGGATGCCCAACAGCGCCATGCCAACCATCAGCCCGCGGGAGGAGCGATCGGCCAACTTCCCCCAGAGCGGGCTGGATATCAGGGCTGCCAGGCCGGCGGCAATAACAAACAGGCCCAGGCCCGACAAGTCGGCATCCGTGTACTCCCTGCCGATGACCACAAAATACGGCTGGGCCAGCGGAATGGCCATCAAAAAAGCCCTCGAGAGGATAAAATTGACGAGGTTCCGGTCTTTGCGCAGGACTTTCCAGCCAGCGCGGAATTCCTGAAAGGGGGTTCTCCCGCCTTCCGTGGCACCCGCCGCCTCATCAATCCACAGAAATGCCAGCCCGGCAAGTACCCAGAGCAGGGACGCCCCGACAATCAACAGGGCCACCGTCCACGACGCCTGCATATCCCTGAGAAAGAAAAACAGGACGAGTCCAAAGGCCAGGGTAAGCACCCCCCCTCCGGTTGCCCGCGTGGCCAGCAGCCGGCCCCGCCTGCCATTGGGAATCGTTTTTCCCATGACGTCCTTAAAGGCAACCGATGCCACCCCGCTGGCGATGCTGAACACCAGGAGCAGTACGGCTACAGCCGCCGCCATCATCCCGCCTTCCAGTTTCCAGAAGGCACCCCCGATCAGCAGGATGGCCAACGCCTGGAAAAAAGCCGGAAAAGCCCAAAAATACTTTCGCCTGGGGTAGTTCCGAATCCTGCCGGATACAAATAATTGCGGCAGGAGGCTGCCGAGGTTTTTCAGCGGGACCAGCATACCGGAAATTCCCATACCGCCTCCAAAGAGCGAAATCATCCAGGGCAGGGTAACCCCCGGGCTGACCAACTGCTCGGCGAGTTTCGAACTGAAGCCGCTCAGGGCATTCTTCAGGAAATTCCCGGGGACATCCGTGCAGTGCACCTCGCTGATCGCACTGCAGGACCGCTCTTCCCCTTCTTCCGTTATAAACCGGTAAATCTCCTCTGCCTGTGCCAATTGCTGTTAATTAGGAATCGAACCCCTCCCCTCCGGGAACGGCATACCCGGATTCCGGCTTGCTTTTGCTATGGTACATGGTCCTGATAATCCCGTCGGCCAGGCCAATCTGGGGTACGTGGATTCGTTTGGCGCGGCTCCATTTGGCAGACATCAAAAAGATCCGGGTGGCCGGGATAATCACGTCCGCCCGGTCCGGGTTCAGGCCGAGTTCCGAGATGCGCTCCTCGTAGGTCATGCTGTTGAGAAAGTGGAAATGGGCATTGAGCCAGATCTGCGACAGGGGTTCGCCCTGCTTCCTTCCGGACATCTTGTGCAGCTTGTTGATATTCCCCCCGGATCCGATAATTTCCACCCTGGGAAAGCGCCGCACCTGTTCGCGAATCCAGGTTTCGACATCCTGCCAGTCGGCCGCGGTGACCGAATCCCCCAGCAGGCGAACGGTGCCGATGCGGAAGGACCGGGACGCCACCGCCTGGCCATCCGAAAATACCGTGTACTCCGTACTGCCCCCGCCCACATCGATATAGAGGTAGGTGCCTTCCTGCCGGATCAACCTGCTGATATCCGTGGCAGCGATAATGGCTGCTTCGCGCTGTCCGTCGATCAATTCCACCGCCATCCCGGTTTCCAGCCGGGCCTTTTCCAGGATATCCTTCCCGTTGGTCGCCTCCCGCATGGCCGAAGTGGCACAGGCCCTGTAGCGCTCTACCCCGCTTACGCGCATCAGCAGGGAGAATGCCTTCAGGGTATCCCGGATACGCCCGGCATTTGCCTCTGAAATGCGGCCCAGGCGGAAACTGTCCTCCCCGAGTCGCACGGGGACGCGGATCAGCGCGCTCTTGTTGAACTGAACCGGCCGGTCGGCGGCCTCAATGACATTTTGTACCAGCAGGCGGATGGCATTCGAACCGATGTCGATTGCGGCGAGTTTACGAATCTCCACGGGCCTCTTCCAGTTTGCGTTGGTAGAAGTTATACATCTCAAACTGAGAACGGAAAGGCGGTCGGCTATCCTGTCGGTAGGTATTGGATTGCTCGGCGTCAAAAACCCGGGCTTTCACATTATCGCGCCAGCAAATTTCGAAGGTTTCGATAAGCTCCTGCCGGATATCTTCCTGGTAGATCGGGCAGCCTACTTCCACCCGGTTGTCCAGGTTCCGGGTCATCCAGTCGGCCGAGGAAATATACACCTTGGGGTCCCCGTCATTTCCAAATATAAACAGGCGCGGGTGCTCCAGGAATTTATCCACGATGCTGATCGCCTCGATATTACTGCTCATCCCGGGAATTCCGGGAATCAGGCAGCAGACTCCCCGGACAATCAGCTGGATCTTAACCCCGGCCTCGGACGCCTTGTAGAGCAGGTCTACCATGTCGTAAGAGGTGAAGCTGTTCATCTTGATCTTGATATAGGCCTCCTTTCCGGCCCGGGCATTGGCGATTTCCTGCTTGATGAGCTTTTTAAAGCGGCTGCGGGTGTAATGCGGGGAGACGATCAGGTGCTTGTACTTTTCGATCCGGTAGGTGGTTTCGAAAAAGTCGAATACCTTGTTGAGTTCCTTCAGGATGGGTTCATGGGCCGTAAACAACGTGTAATCCGTGTAAATACGCGCCGTGGATTCATTGAAATTCCCGGTGCTTACAAAACCGTACCGCTTAATGGTATCTCCTTCCTCCCGGTCGATCACGCAGATTTTGCTGTGGACTTTCAGACCGGGCACGCCAAATATGAGCTTCACCCCTTCTTCCTGCAACTGTTCGGCGTACTCGATATTCGCCCGTTCGTCAAACCGGGCCCGCAGCTCAATCTGTACAGTCACCTGTTTGCCGTTCTTGACCGCGTTGATCAGGGAGGAGGTCACCTGGGAGTGGTCGGCCAGGCGGTAGATGGTAATCTTGATACTGCGCACTTTCGGATCCAGTGCAGCTTCCCGGAGGAATTTGATCACATAGGTGAACGTGTGGTACGGGGCGTACTGGAGGTAGTCCTTCTGCGCAATACGTTCAAAAAGGCTGCCCTCCATACTGAGGCCCACCACCGGCAACGGCTTGATCTTGTCGTACGTCAGGTCATGGCGGCCCAGGCTCGGGAACCCCATATAGTCGCGGCGGTTGTGGTAGCGGCCGCCGGGGATTACGCTGTCCGTATCCTCAATACCCATGCGCTCCTTCAGGAAGTTGAGCGTATCCTCTTCAATGGCCCGGTCGTAGACAAAGCGCACCGGGTCGCTGAGGCGGCGGTTATCGACGCTGGCGGAGATTTTTTCGATAAAGCTCTTGCTCAGGTCATTGTCGATATCCAGTTCCGCGTCCCGGGTAATCTTGATCATGTGGGCCGAAATATCCTCATAGGAAAACATATTGAAAATGCTCCGGAGCGAATAGCGGATCAGGTCGTCCAGGAGGATGATGTAGTTCTTGTCGCCCTCGCGCGGCAACTCGATAAACCGGTTGATCCCCTTGGGTATTTCGATAAGTGCATAACGGTAATCCCCGTTTTTCTTGGAATCTGCATCCGTGTCGAGCAGGGCCATTTTAACGGCGAGGTAGGCAGCGGTATCCTTCAAAATGGGAAAATCCGTGTGCTCGTCCAGGATAATCGTCATCAGTACGGGACTGACGTTCTGGATGAAATAGTTGCGCAGAAATGCTTCCTGGTGTTCCTGGATCTCCGTCTCGGTGATCATAAAAATGTTCTCGGCCTCCAGCTGCTGTTCAATTTCGTGGAGAATCCGGATACTCTTCTCCTGCTGCCGGATCACGATCTGGGTGATTTCCTCCAGCAGGTCCTTGGCCTTTTCGCCCCCCAGGACACTTTTCCCGGATTTACCGGCCTGAACGATCCGTTTGACGGTAGCGTACCGGACCTTGAAGAATTCATCCAGGTTGTTGGAGAAGATACCCAGAAAGCGCAGCCGCTCGATTAGCGGAACCCCCGGGTCCTCACTTTCCTGGAGGACGCGTTCATTGAATCGGAGCCAGCTGATTTCGCGGTTGATATATTGTTTATTCATGCAGAATTATTTGAGGTGTTTCGGGAAAACCGTGTACAGTGTCTTCCCCGTTGCGACTTCTTCCCACCGGGATTCCCCGAACCGCAAGTGGACCAGGCCGGTGGTCGGGACGTTGTCGATGGACTGGTCGCCCCAGGTATTTGCAAGGTGGGTAAAAGCGTGATTGTGACCAAATAGCAGTACCCGTTGCAACCGGTTGTCGAGCCCCGCTACAAAGCCGGCAACCGAGGACCCGGAAAAGTCATACAAAGCATCGGTAACCGTGAGTAACTCAAAAGGCAGGTCCAGGCCCCGCATCAGGATCATGCAGGTGTGCAGGGCCCGGTTTGCCGGGCTTGAAAATACGGCATCTGGGCGGGGAAAATCCGGTTTGACTTTCCGGGCAACCAGGTGCCCGTCCTGAATCCCGCGTTCCTTCAGTGGGCGGTCTTTATCGGCCACGTCGTAATCCCAGGAGGATTTACCGTGACGAATGAGTATCAGTTCTTTCATGTGTTTCTCTTTAAGGCGCCAGGCGTTCGATTTTCCAGCCTCCCCGGTCATTCATACGGTACAGCAGCCGGTCGTGCAACCGGTTTTCGCGTCCCTGCCAGAATTCCACCGATTCGGCGCGGACCAGGTAGCCCCCCCATTGTTCCGGCCTGGAAATCTCCCCCCCGCCAAGCTCTTTTTCGGCCTTTAGCAGACGTTCTTCCAGATACTCCCGGGATGGGACCACCCGGCTTTGGTCGGAAATCACCGCCCCCAACCTGCTGCCCTGTGGCCGCGATTGGAAGTACGCATCCGACTCGGCAGCGGAAACCTTCTCGGCCCGGCCCTTTACAATGACCTGCCGCTCGGTGTAGGGCCAGAAAAATGAAAGGCATACCCGGGGATCGGCTGCGATGGCCCGGCCCTTTTCACTTTCGTAATTCGTATAGAACACAAAACCTTCTTCACTGAATTTCTTCAGCAAGACCACCCGGCTCCTGGGATATCCGTCCGGCCCGACGGTGGCTAGCGTCATCGCATTGGGTTCCTCACCCCCGGCAGCGGCCTCCGCATCCCGGAACCACTGCCCGAAAAGATCCAGGGGGCGGTCCGGTACCCCGGACTCGTCCAACTGCTTTTTTTCATAGGATTTCCGGTAGGCTCCTAGGTCTTTTTCCATGGGAATTGTTCTGGGATACCAATATAATCAAACTTGGATAAAACCGGGGCGCAGACGGTCCCCGTAAACCGCTTTAATCCTGGCCGGCGCTCCATTCAAACGCCTTCCCATCCTCGGCAAGTTCCACGTTCGGAAATTGGCCCAGGGCTTCCTGCCGAAAGGCTTCCAGGTCCCGATAGCGGGTGGAATAATGCCCCAGGATCAAACGGCCCACCCCGGCGTCCCGGGCTATCCGGGCGGCCTGTAATGCCGTGGAATGGCCGGTTTCCGCCGCCAACCGGGCTTCGGTCTCCAAAAAAGTGGATTCGTGGTAGAGCGTATCCACCCCGCGGATCCACGCGGCCAGTTCCGGCTTATACGCGGTATCACTGCAGTAGGCATAACTCGCAGCAGGGGGCGGGGGCTCGGTAAGCCGGTGGTTGGGGATCGTACGGCCGTCGGCGGCTACCCCATCCGCCCCTTGCTTAATCTTCCGGTAATAGGCCTTGTCCACTCCCAGCGATTCGGCTACCCCTGCCCGTAGTTTACGCATGCCAGGCTTCCTTTGAATCAAAAAGCCGTTGGCGTAAATACGGTGGTTCAGCGGCAAGGTGGAAACCTCCAGTTTCTCGTTGGCCAGGATGGTTTCGGGCTGCGGGGAAGTCAGCTCCCGGAATTCAAGCGCAAAACGCGTGCGGGTTTCCCCAACCCTCAGCAGGAGCGAAATCGCCTCCCGGATGCCTTTGGGCCCATAGATGTGGAGCGGGCGCTCCCGGCCCAGTAGCTGGAAGGTGGCAATAAGACCCGGCAGGCCGAAAAAGTGGTCCCCGTGGAGGTGGGAGATAAATATATGGTCGATGCGCGCCAATCGGATCCGGTAGCGTCGGAGCTCCATCTGGGTGCCCTCCCCGCAATCGATCAGCAACAGGTGGCCGCCGGTTTCGAGCACTTGCGCACTCGGGTGGGTTTGGTAGCGGGGCGTGGCCGCATAACAGCCAATGACGCGGAGCTTCATGGATTGTGGATTCCCGCTCAAAGGTCCAGGTCCCGTTCGATTTCCTCCATTTCGATCATGTCCCGCGCCTCCTGGAGGGTCGGGACCGCACAGATCTCATCGGGCAGGTCGTTGTAGGACAGCGCATCGGATACCAGGACAAAGGATTTGCCTGCCCCGCGGTGCTCGTTGGAGATCTCCAGGAATTCCAGGACATCGTCGGTGGTGAGTTTTCCCAGTGAGAACAGGTTGACAATCAGGTGGTTGTTTTTAAACCTCGGGTAGGCTTCCCGGAGGTTTTTCAAAAAAGTCTGCAGGGAAACCTTTTCCTGCAGGACAATGGTGATATTCCCGTCGGTATCGAATAGCATGTGCGGCTTATTTGATCCTTGAAGCTAATAAATAAATCACAGCCATCCGAATGGCCACCCCATTCTCTACCTGGTTGAGGATGATGGACTGGCTGGAATCGGCAACATCGCTGGTAATCTCCACCCCGCGGTTGATCGGGCCCGGGTGCATGATCACGATTTCCTTGCCGAGGCTGTCGAGCAATTTCTTATCGATACCGTATTGGCGGGTATACTCCCGGGTAGACGGAAAATAACTCATGTCCATCCGCTCGTTCTGTATGCGAAGCATGTTGGCCACATGGCACCATTCCAGTGCCTTGCGCAGGTTGGGTTCCACCCGGACGCCCAGGGATTCAACATACTTGGGGATCAGCGTCCTGGGGCCGCAAACCTGGACTTCGGCCCCCTGCAGTTGCAGGGCAAAAATATTGGACAGAGCCACCCGGGAATGGAGGATGTCTCCCACAATAACCACTTTTTTTCCGGCCACCTCCCCGAGCTTCTCCCGAATGGAATAGGAGTCCAGCAGGGCCTGGGTGGGATGTTCGTGGGCGCCATCGCCCGCATTGATAATCGAGGCATTTACGTGCCTGGAGAGAAAAATACCGGCCCCCGGGTTCGGGTGCCGCATCACCACCATGTCCACCTTCATGGACAGGATGTTGTTTACCGTATCGATCAGGGTTTCCCCTTTCCGCACGGAAGACTGGGCTGCCGAAAAGTTGATAACGTCCGCCGAAAGCCGTTTTTCGGCCAGCTCAAAGGAGAGCTTTGTCCGGGTGCTGTTTTCAAAAAAGATATTCGCGATGGTGATGTCCCGCAGGGAAGGCACCTTTTTGATGGAGCGGCTGAGGACCTCCTTGAAATGGTCGGCAGTTTCAAAAATCAGGTCGAGGTCTTCCCGGCTCAGGTACTTGATCCCCAGCAAATGACGTACACTTAGCTCACTCATGCGTCATCACTGATTAGATATACGGCGTCTTCCCCGGCATTTTCCTCCCAGCAGACCTTTACGCGTTCCCCTCCAATGGCGTCCACCTGGCGTCCCCGGTAATCGGGCTGAATAGGCAGGTGACGGCTGAATCGCCGGTCAATCAGGGTGAGTAATTCCACTTCGCCCGGCCGGCCAAACGACTGGATAGCCGTCAGGGCCGCGCGGATGCTGCGCCCGGTAAACAGTACGTCGTCGATTAAAACCACGCGCTTGCCTTCCACCAGAAAATCGATTTGCGTACTGCTGGCTGCCAGAGTCTTGTCGCCCCGGCGGAAATCGTCCCGGTAAAAGGTGATATCGAGCAACCCGAACGGGATCCCCGTGACTTTGTAATCCGTCTCCAGCAATTTCAGAAGCCGTTTGGCCAGGAAGGTACCGCGGGGCTGCAACCCGATCAGGACGCTGTCGCTGAAATCCAAATGGCGTTCCAACAGTTGACAGGCAAGCCGGTGCAGGATGATGTGGATCTCTTGGGAGGAAAGCAGCACTTTTTGACTCATACCGGGCCGGCTCGATCGTTTCAGGGACAAAAATAGGCATTTCTCCCCAATATGCGGGCGGGGTTTGCAGTGCAGTCGGCGAGGCGGTTTCCGGGGGTTGCCGTCGCGGGCCCGGCGGACATAAAAAAACCCCGGGGAAACCCGGGGTTTTCTATCCTCTTGGAGAAACCGGCCTGTTATTTCTTGCCTTTTCCTTCCATCTTGTCCTTAAGGGCCTGCAGCTGCTCGTTGGCATCTCCCAGGGTGGGCTTGTTCTCGTCAGCCTGGGCAGATTTCCGGCGGGCCGCACGCACGTTGCGCTGCTCTTCCTCCTTGAAAATTGCCGTGTGGCTGGCAACCACGCGCTTGTAGTCCTTGTTGAACTCGATGATCTTGAATTCGGCTTCTTCACCCCGCAGGAGTTTTTTGCCGTCTTCTTTCTCCATATGCCGCTGGGGCACAAAGGCGGTGATATCCTCGTTGAACTCGATGATAGCTCCCTTGTCCACGATCTCCGTGATAGCGGCTTTGTGGGTTGTCCCCTCGCCGAACTCATCCTCGTACTTGTCCCAGGGGTTTTCCTGAGTTTGTTTGTGGCCGAGGCTCAGCTTGCGGCCGTCCACATCCAGTTCCAGTACCTCTACCTCCATCTCGTCCCCGACGCTGACAAACTCAGACGGGTGCTTGATTTTCTTGGTCCAGGACAGGTCGGAAATATAGATCAGGCCGTCGATACCTTCTTCCAGTTCCACAAATACGCCAAAATTCGTGTAGTTGCGGACAATTCCCTTGTGGCGGGAACCAACCGGGTACTTGCTGGTGATATCCGTCCACGGGTCCGGGGTGAGTTGCTTGAGTCCCAGGGACATCTTGCGGTCTTCCCGATCCAGGGTCAGCACCACGGCTTCCAGTTCGTCTCCGACATTCACGAAATCCTGAGCACTGCGCAGGTGCGTGGACCAGGACATTTCGGATACGTGGATCAGTCCTTCCACTCCTTCTGCCACTTCCAGGAAAGCTCCGTAATCGGCAATGACCACTACCTTTCCTTTTACCTTGTCGCCAATCTTGATCTCGTCGCCCAGGGCATCCCACGGGTGCTTTTCAAGCTGCTTGATACCCAGCTGGATCCGGGACTTGTTGTCGTCGAAATCCAGGATAACCACATTGAGCTTCTGGTCCAGGTCTACCACTTCGTTCGGGTGGTTGATCCGGCTCCATGACAAATCCGTAATGTGAACCAGGCCGTCTACGCCGCCCAGGTCGATAAACACCCCGTAGGAGGTGATGTTTTTCACCACACCTTCCAGTACCTGGCCCTTTTCGAGCTGGCTGATGATCTCCTTCTTCTGCTCCTCGATATCTGCCTCGATGAGCGCCTTGTGGGAAACCACGACGTTCTTGAATTCCTGGTTGATCTTGACCACTTTGAATTCCATGGTCTTGCCGACATACTGGTCGTAATCCCGGATGGGTTTTACGTCGATCTGCGAACCGGGCAGGAAGGCCTCGATGCCAAAGACATCCACAATCATACCTCCCTTGGTACGGCATTTTACGTAACCGGTAACTACCTCTTCCTTATCGTGGGCTTCGTTGACATTTTCCCACGCCTTGATGGTGCGCGCCTTCCGGTGTGACAGCACGAGCTGGCCGTTCTTGTCTTCCCGGATATCGATCAGCACATCCACGGTGTCGCCTACCTGCAGGTCCGGGTTGTAGCGAAACTCGTTCAGGGAGATTACCCCCTCGGATTTCGCGTTGATATCGATGATCGCCTCCCGATCCGTGATGTGGGTGATGGTCCCTTTCACCACTTCCTCGTCGGCGGTATCTACAAAGTTTTCCTTGACGAGTTGCTCAAACTCCGCGAGCTTCTCGTCCTCGACCCGCTCAATTCCCTCTTCGTACTTATCCCAGTCGAAATTTTCGAGGAATTCCTGGGGATCTTCTTGTTTGGCAGGAGCTTCTTGTTTGGCAGGAGCTTCCTGTACCTGGGTTTCAGCAGTTTCCACTGCTTCTTCCTTTTTGTTTTCTTCAGCCATTTGCTGATTTTCGTTTGTATCCCAGGGCCCGTCAGGAGCTGGCACCTGCCCCGGAAGTAGTTCTTAACAATTGATTCTTCGCCTTTTCCACTCCTGAATACGCGCTGGAAAAGGTGTGCAAAAATACAACGAATACCGCTTATTACCAAGCTTTTTCACGCCGCCGGAAAAATGGGAGGGATATTTTCTCCCGAAAGCCCCCGCTGTACGCCCTGTTTTTGTATCTTGTCTATCGATAAATTTCAATAGAAAATCGCGTATTATGAGTGTAAAATCAAAGTATCAGCCCGTCCTGGACCTGGGGCTGCAATTGGGCGTTAAAGACGGGGACGTCAGCGAAGAGGACGGGGTGCTGAAAATCAAAGGCACTACCCGTACCCAGTACGAGAAAAACCTGCTCTGGGACAAGATCAAGGAAATCGGGGGTGAAAAACCGGGCGATGTCAAGGCGAACATCAAGGTGGAGGATGCCTCCGTCTACCACCGCCATGTGGTCAAAAGCGGGGAATCCCTGAGCAAAATTGCCAAGCACTACTACGGCGACCCGATGAAATACAAACAGATATTTGAGGCCAACCGGAATATCCTGAACAACCCGGACATCATCCACCCGGACCAGGTACTGGTGATCCCAACCCCCTGACCGGGCATAAATGGAATTACAGGGTGCTTCTCAGGAAGCGCCTTTTTTTTTGTCGATAACCCGCAAGGCATGGGCGTGGATGCGCTCGAATTGCTCTTCCATGCCCATATCGCTGTTGTCGAACTCAATGGCGTCTGCCGCCTTGCGCAAGGGGGAGATTTCCCGGTTTGAATCGATGTAATCCCGGTCGCGGACATTCTGAAGCACCTCCTCATAGCGCACCTGCTCGCCACGGTCCAACAGTTCCTTGTAGCGCCTGTTGGCGCGAATTTCCGGGCTTGCTGTCATAAAGATTTTCAGATCGGCCTCTGGCAGCACCACCGTGCCGATATCCCGCCCGTCCATAACCACGCCCCCCTGGGCTGCCATGGCCTGTTGCTGGGCAACCAGCTTTTCTCGTACAGCGCCCAGGGCTGCAATCTGGCTCACGTAGCGGGATACATCCAGGTTGCGAATCTCCCCCTCCACATTCTTTCCTTCCAGGGTAACCTCAGACCGGCCGGTTTCATCGTTGCGCTCAAAACCGATCTCCAATGCAGCAAGCCGCTTTTCAAGGGCCGGCTCGTCGGGCTCCTCCCCGATCAGGCCTTCCCGGAGGGCGAAAAGGGTTACGGCCCGGTACATGGCGCCGGTGTCGATATAGATATATCCCAATTCCCGGGCGAGTTGCCGGGCCAGGGTGCTTTTGCCGGTAGACGAATACCCGTCGATGGCGATGGAGATTTTTTTCATCACAGCGTTTTAGCCCCTTTCACCTTCCGGTTGGTGACGGCAATTTCGATCACTTCCCTCATTTCAGTTACGTAGTGGAAGGTAAGTCCTTTCAGATAATCCTCCTTGATTTCGGCAATGTCGCGCCGGTTTTCCTCGCACAGGATCACCTCCTTGATCCGGGCGCGTTTGGCTGCCAGGATTTTCTCCTTGATCCCGCCCACGGGCAACACCTTGCCCCGCAGGGTAATTTCCCCGGTCATCGCAATGCTCTTTTTAACCTTGCGCTGGCTGAACAGGCTCACCAGGGAGGTGAGCATGGCGATTCCGGCGCTCGGGCCGTCCTTGGGCGTAGCGCCTTCCGGCACGTGGATGTGCACGTTGTACCTGCCGAAAACCTCCGGGTCGATGCCAAAGGCCTCCGCATTCGACTTGATGAATTCCAGGGCGATGGTGGCGGACTCCTTCATCACTTTCCCCAGGTTCCCGGTGATGTTCAGGGCTCCCTTGCCCCTGGACAATATGGATTCAATAAAGAGGATATCCCCGCCCACGCTGGTCCACGCCAGGCCGGTAACCACCCCGGCCACTTCGTTGTTTTCATATTTGTCGCGTTCCATTCGGGGGGCGCCAAGCACCTCCTCCACCACCGCGTTTGTGACTTTAACGGTATAGTCTTCATCGGTGGCGATGTGCCGTGCCGCGTAGCGCACCATTTTGGCGATCTGTTTTTCCAGGCCCCGCACCCCGGATTCCCGGGTGTACCCCTCCACGATTTTCTCGAGCTGCTTCTTCCCTATTTTCAGTTCTTTCGAGGCCAGCCCGTGCTCTTTGAGCTGTTTGGGCAGCAGGTGGCGTTTGGCGATCTCCACCTTCTCCTCAATGGTGTATCCGGTGACATTGATAATCTCCATCCGGTCCCGGAGGGCCGGCTGGATGGTCCCCAGGTTGTTGGCTGTGGCGATAAACATCACTTTGGACAGGTCGTATCCCATCTCCAGGAAATTGTCGTAGAATTCGCTATTCTGTTCGGGATCCAGGACCTCGAGCATCGCGGAGGACGGGTCGCCCTGGGCGCTGCTTGAAAGCTTGTCGATCTCGTCCAGGATAAATACCGGGTTGGATGTGCCGGCCTTTTTCAGGTTCTGGATAATCCGGCCGGGCATGGCGCCAATGTAGGTTTTCCGGTGTCCGCGGATTTCGGCCTCGTCCCTCAGCCCGCCCAGGGACATCCGGACGTATTCCCTCCCCAAAGCCTCGGCGACGGATTTTCCCAGGGAGGTTTTCCCAACCCCCGGGGGGCCGTACAGACAGAGGATGGGCGATTTCATGTCATTCCTCAATTTGAGGACTGCCAGGTATTCCACTATCCGGCGCTTCACGTCCTCCAGCCCGTAGTGGTCCCGATCCAATATTTTTTCGGCCCGTTTCAGGTCGAACCGGTCTTTGGAATACTCCCCCCAGGGAAGGTCCAGCAGCAGGTCCAGGTAATTCCGTTGGATGGAGTATTCGGCTACCTGCGGGTTCATCCGCTGCAGCTTGGCCAGTTCCTTCCCGAAATGCTCGCCCACGGCATCGGACCATTTCTTTTTCTTGGCACGGGCCTCCATCTCCTCGATCTCCTCGTCGTACGACAGCCCCCCGAGTTCCTCCTGGATGGTTTTCATCTGCTGGTGTAGGAAGTATTCCCGCTGTTGCTGGTCCATATCGCTGCGGACCTTGGACTGGAGTTCGTTCCGGAGTTCCAGTTTCTGGAATTCCGTATTCAGGTGCTTCAGGGTGGCCAGTGCCCGCTGCTGCAGATCCGATATCTCCAGGAGCTCCTGCTTTTCGCGCACTTCCAGGTTCAGGTTGGACGAAACAAAGTTGATCAGAAAGGAATCGCTCTGGATATTCTTAATGGCGAAAGAAGCCTCACTGGGAATATTCGGGTTGTCCCGGATGATCTGCAGTGCGAGCTCTTTGATGGAGTCGATGATGGTGGAAAATTCCACGTCGTCCGGTGCGGGTCGCTTCTCCCGTGTTTCCCGGACGGTTGCCGTGAGATAGGGCTTCTCGGTGAGCACCTCGGCTACCCGGAAACGCTTCTTTCCCTGGATGATTACCGTGGTGTTCCCATCGGGCATCTGCAGGACCCGCAGGATGCGGGCCACGGTTCCGAGGGTATGTATATCGGCAATCCCGGGGTTTTCCACCTCCTCGTCTTTCTGGGCCACCACCCCGATCACCTTGGAGCCCTGGTTGGCGTCCCGGATCAGGTTGATGGAGGTATCCCGGCCGGCGGTGATGGGGATCACAACCCCCGGGAACAGCACCGTATTGCGCAATGGCAGGATCGGAAGGGTTTCCGGAAGTTCCTCGTTGTGCATTTCCTGTTCGTCCTCCGGGGTCAGGAGCGGGATCAGCTCAGAATCCTGGTCGAGGTCCTGGAGCGACAGTTTGTCAAGAGATATAAACTTTGATTCAGACATGCGTCGATTTTCGGTCATTCTGTCACCTGGAGACAGATTCATTCATTTTCACAGCCCGTTATAAAATACGAAACGCGCTGTATTTCAGGAGCGTATCGCATTTTATAGGCGCTTTTATCACTAGGGTGGGACAATTCCCATGCCAAGGCGGCTAAATTGGGTGGCGCAACTGTAACAATCCGTAAATTGAATCATCTATAAGACAAAGAACAACTTTTTGAGCCAACTAACGGAACATACTGATGTTTTGTTGCAAGCGTGCCTGCAGGGCGACCATCACGCACAGATGAAAATTTACGACCGGTACTACCGCGCCATGTACAACACGGCGGTCCGGATCGTAAAGGATGCCGCAGAGGCCGAGGATATCATGCAGGAATCCTTTCTGAGTGCGTTTACGAAGCTGCACACCTATAAAGGTGAAGTGACCTTCGGGGCCTGGCTGAAGCGCATTGTGATCAACAACAGTATCTACCACTACCGGAAACAGCAGAAAAACCGGGAAGTGGCGTTGGAAAGTGTCATGTACAAGGTCGAAGACAAGGATGAAGCTGATGCTGATTCCGGGAGTACGGAACAACTGGCTCAAAAAGTCCTGGAAACCATGAAGCAGCTAAAAGACAGCTACAGAATTTCTTTGACCTTACACTTGATCGAAGGTTATGATTACAAGGAGATCTGTGAAATCATGGATATGAGTTACGGCAATTGCCGCACGACCATCTCAAGGGCCAAGGAACGGCTCCGTCAGATGCTATCCATAACACCAAGCGTATGAAAGAGAAAGACAACACATTGGAATCGCTGTTCGGGGAACTCCGCGGCGCCATGGACCACATGGAACCATCGGAAGGCCACCGGGAGCGATTCAATCAACGGCTGGGAGAACCGGCAGCCCCAAAGACACGCAGGCAGAACCTCTGGGGGCCACTGGCCCTGGCGGCATCGTTTGCCTTACTGATCACAGCCTCGGTTTTCCTGTTCCGGCCGGACGCCAGCATGGAAGAGCAGGTGGCTGAAATATCGCCGGAAGCCTCCCGAACCTCCTACTATTTTGCGAACCTGGTCCGGCAGCAGGTGGGTGAACTGGAAGCCCTCAGCAGCCCGGAAACCCGGCCGCTGATCGACGATGCGCTCCGCCAGCTCGGCCAACTGGAGGCAGATTACGGCAAGCTGGAATCCGACCTGGTAAGCGGCGGGAACAGCAAACTGATCCTCAGTGCCATGATCAATAATTTTCAGACCCGCATCGACCTCCTCCAGGAGGTGATGCAGCAAATAGAACAAATCAAACAATTCAAAAATGCGAATGATGAGACAAATACCCTCTAAACTGATCCCCCTTATACTTGCCGTGATTGCGATCGCGGGCACGGCACGTGCGAATGACCCGGTACTCAAGGGGAGGCACACCAAGGAAAAGACCATCAAAAAGGAATACCAGGTCAATGCAGATGCCCTGCTGAAGATCGCTAACAGCTACGGCAACCTGGTACTTACCTCCTGGAACGAGAACCGCGTGGTCATCGAGGTGCATATCACCACCAATGGCAACAATGAAGAGAAAGTCCAGAAAAAGCTCGACGACATCGATGTGGAATTCGAGGCGAGCGCCTCCATGGTCTCGGCCCGGACAAAGTTCCAGAAAGAAAGTTCCTGGGGCTGGTGGGGCAACAACAACAATGTGAACATGCAGATCAACTACACGGTAAAACTACCGGTTAAGAACTCGGTGAACCTGAGTAACGACTACGGCAATATCAGCCTGGATCGGGTAGACGGCCACGCACGGATTTCATGCGACTACGGCCGGCTGGATCTCGGGGAGCTGCGGGGCAGGAACAACGACCTGAATTTCGATTACACCTCCAAATCCCGGATCGGCTATATCAACTCCGGTAAAATCCGGGCGGATTACTCCGGCTTTGTCATTGAAAAAGCGGGGAACCTGGATATTGCGGCGGATTATACAGACGCCATGGTAGAATCGATGGAAAACCTCACCTACGCCAGCGATTACGGCAACCTGGAAGTTGGTGAAGCGAAAAATGTAAAGGGAAACGGTGACTATATCAACGTGAAGCTGGGCACCCTGCACGGCCATGTGGACATTTCCGCAGATTACGGCTCCATCCGCATCGGCCGGTTGGCCGAAGATGCCGGGAACGTCAGCATCCGCACCGATTATACGGGTATCAAGATCGGGTACGACCCGGACTACCATTTCGATTTCGAAATCAGCACGGAATACGCCGGGGTGAGTGGCAAGGAAGATTTCAACGTCAATGTGAGCCGGGAAAAGAACAGCAGCCGGTTTTACCAGGGGTACCACGGCAGCAGCGGCAGCGGGAACATGGTAAATATTACCAGCGACTACGGGAGCATTTCGTTTACCCGGAATTAGTAACAAAGAGCGCAGTTTGGCTACCAATAACCAGAATCAATCTAGATCGGCTACAATGAAAAACACATGGATCATCGGGATATTTTGCCTGCTGACCGCCTGCAATCTCAACGGGCAGTGGGGCAAAAAAATTAAGGGAAACGGGAGCCGGCAAACGGAAACCCGGGAGGTTGGCACCTATGATGCCATTACCGTATCGCACATCTTTACCGTGTACCTCGTTTCCGGAGCGGAAGGCACAATCCGTATCGAGGCCGAAGAAAACCTCATGGAGTACATCCACACGGACGTTTCCGGGGACGAGTTAAAAATCCGGGTGGAACGGGGCGTGCAACTCCAGCCCAGCCGGGAATTCCGCAAGGAGGGGATCCGGATCTGGGTCCCGGTGGAGTCCGTCAACGAGGTTTCGGCCAGCGGGGCCAGTGACCTGATCGGGGAAACCGCGCTGACCGCAGAACGTTTCGAGATCAATATCTCCGGCGCCGCCGATGCCGAATTGGATATCGCGGCAGATTTCCTCCGCGTCCAACTCTCCGGCGCATCGGAACTCAGGTTGCAGGGCTCCGCGGAAACGCTGGAGATTGAAGGAGCCGGCGCTTCCGACCTGGATGCATACGGACTGACGGCCCGCCATGTGGATGCAAGACTTTCGGGATCCAGCGATGCGGACGTTACGGCCAAAGAATCCCTGAAAGCCCGCGTATCCGGTGCCGGGGGGCTCTCGTACAAAGGAGACCCGCCCCGCCTGGAGAGCAAGGCCAGCGGTGCCGGGCATATCCGCAAAGGCTGAAGCCCGGGCGGGCATAGCGCCCATTATCATTAACAAATATTATTTAAACAACTATCATCGTGAAAAACACATTATTATTCGGTATCTGCTGCCTGTTGGCCGCCTGCAACCTCAGCGGGCAATGGGGTAAAAAAATCAAAGGAAATGGGAATACCGTCACGGAAACCCGGGATGTAGGCAGATACGAGGGGGTCTCCCTCTCCGGCTGGTTCGACGTTGAACTCGTATCGGGTGCAGAGGGCACCATTACCCTGGAAGGAGAGGAGAACCTCCTGGAACACCTCGAAACGGAGGTAGACCGCGACGGCACCCTGAAAATCAAAACGGAGAAAGGATACAACCTGCAACCCTCCTCCTGGAGGAATGGCGGGATCCGGATTACGGTCCCCGTCGAATCGATCGGGGAGGTTTCCCTTTCGGGTTCCGGGGATATTGTCGGCAAGACCCGGCTGGCCGCCGGACATTTCCGGACCACCATGTCCGGTAGCGGGGATATCTCCCTGGAGGTGGAAGCCGAAAACCTGGATGCCTCCCTCTCCGGGTCCGGGGACATTGTCCTGAGCGGAACGGCAGGAGCTGTTGAAATACGGGTTTCGGGGTCCGGGGATGTCCGGGCCTATGACCTGGATGCCCGGGAAGTGGAGGCGGTGGTATCCGGATCGGCAGATGTCCGGGTGACGGTGCGCGAATCCCTTACGGCGCGGGTTTCCGGATCGGGCGACATCCATTACCGGGGCAACCCGGCCCATGTGGATTCCAAAACCTCGGGGTCCGGAGATGTAGTGAAGGAGTAACGGGTTTTCAATCAATGGACGTCACAGTCAATCCGCCCCGGAAAGCGCCCCGTGCCTTTCCGGGGCTACTTTTTAACGCGGACCCGCAATAGCAGGAAAATCCCCAGGAGAAAGAAAACACCGAGCATCAGCGCAGCCGGCCGCATGCTGTTGTTCATCTGGGCTACCAGGGCAAAGATGGACATCCCGATAACGATGCCGATTTTCTCCGCCACATCGTAAAATGAGAAAAATGAAGTCGTGTCTGTGGTTTCCGGCATCAGCTTCGAATAGGTAGACCGGGAAAGTGCCTGGATGCCGCCCATAACCAATCCAACACACCCCGCGGCGATATAGAATTCCATCGGTTGCCTGACAAAGTAGGCGTAGATACAGATTACGACCCAGAGGGCATTGATCACCCCCAGGGTGGGAATATTGCCGAAGGCCTTTGAGGCCCTGGCAGTAAGCGTGGCACCGGCCACTGCCACCAACTGGATCACCAGGATGCTGACAATCAGCCCGGTGGTGCGCTCGGAATCCGTCCCCCAGGCTATTTCCTCTTCTCCGAAATACGCCGCGATCAACATGACTGTTTGCACCGCCATACTGTAGACGAAAAAGGCGCCCAGATACCGTTTGAGCACCGGCAGGTCCCGCAACTGGCGCCAGACGCCCTGCAACTCCCGGAATCCGTTGAAAATAATACGGGTGCGCTCCCCCTCCCGCCGATACCCCTTTGGCAGGTGGTAGAACGTATACTGGCTGAACAGGATCCACCACACACCCACACTGACAAATGAGTACTTCATCGCCAGGATCTCGGCGGGTTCCCCGGCTGTATCGACAATCCCGAAGGTATCCGGGGAAAGTACCATGGCCAGGTTCACCAACAACAGGATCACACTGCCGATGTAGCCCAGGGAAAACCCTTTGGCGCTCAGGCGGTCCTGTTGTTCCGGGAAGGCAATGTCCGGCAGGTAGGAATTGTTCATGGCAAAGCTCACCCAGAAACCGATAACGCCCAGGAAATAAAATACAAGCCCTACCAGGAGCGTATCCAGGGTAAACCAGTAGAGTCCAATACATGAGATGCCGCCCAGGTAGCAGAAAAATTTCATGAAGAACCGCTTATTCCCCAGGTAATCGGCAATTCCGGAGAGCAAGGGTGTGATCAGGGCGATGACTACAAAAGCGGCTGCGGTGGTATAGCTGATCAGCGGGGTGCGCCCCAGGGTCACCCCAAATACGGTCACCTGTTCCACTTCGGCCAACCGGAAAATCGCCCCCAGGTAGAGCGGGAATACGGCCGAGACGACCGTCAGGCTGTACACCGAATTCGCCCAGTCGTAGAAGGCCCAGGCATTGAGCAGCCGGCGGCTGCCTTTGTTTGCAAATGCTTTCCCCATAAAAAAAACCATCCAGTTCCCCGAATGGCTTTCAATATACAATAATTAGGCGCTCTGGTCCCCCGACCGGCCAAATTGTGCGAGACGTCCCCGAAGTTACTACTTAAAACTGGTCACCCCGAATTTGCGGGCCTCCTCCTTGGCCAGGGGCGCCCACTCGGTCAGGTTGTCGATCCGGGTTTCATTGGACGGGTGCGTACTGAGGAATTCCGGGGGGGCTTGCCCACCCTGGGCCTTCATCCGCTTCCAGAGTTCGGCTGCTTCATCCGGGTTGTATCCGGCAATCGCCATTATCTGCAGTCCGATCCGGTCTGCTTCCGTTTCGTGGCTCCGGCTGAACGGCAACATGCCCCCAACCGTGGTTCCCAGGCCATAGGCCTGCATATAGGCATTCCGCTTTTCCGGGTCGTCCACGGCTACGGCCACGCCAACAGCCCCGATTTGTTGCAGCATCCCGGCACTCATACGCTGTGCCCCGTGGTCGGCAAGGGCATGCGCCACTTCATGGCCCATGACCACCGCCACGCCGGTTTCTCCCTGGCAGATCGGCAGGATGCCCGTATAGAAGACAATTTTACCCCCGGGCATGCACCAGGCATTGACTGTTTCGTCTTTGACCAGGTTGTATTCCCAACGGTAATCTTTCAGGTAGCCCGGGTATCCGTTGGCGGTAAGCCATCGCTCTGCCGCATTGGCAATACGCTGCCCAACGGCGGTTATCATATTGGCCTCCGCCCCGGTTTCTACAACGTTGTTCTCTTCCAGAAACTGGTCGTACTGGGCAAAAGCCATAGGGAATATCTGGCTGTTCGGGTAGAAGTTCAGGGTGTTTTTTCCGGTAAACGGATTCGTTTTGCACGCGGCTACCGAAAGGAATAACACACATGCCAGCAAGGCCTTTTTCATATGAGGAAATTTGAATTCGTGCACCGGGTAAATTACGAAAAAATCAAGTCCCGCTTATGTGCAATACGCTGAAATTTTTGCTGATTTCAATGGTGTTGTCCCCGTTGATGCGAAGCTCTTTCAACGGGACCTTTTCATTGTCGATCTCGACGCTTTTGATGCGGAACGGCAGGCCCACCAGGTTGATCTTAAAGGTATCATAGGAGGTGATAAAGGAGCCGTCCTTGAATTGTTGCAGGATTACCTCCTTTTCCTTTCCGCTGAATCGGAAATTCCGGATGCTGTACCCGCCCTTTTTGTAGTCGTAGCCGTCCTGGGCGTCCTCGTAAAGCGTCGATTGCTCCTGCCCCAGTTTGTAATAGACATTCAGCTCCATCTGTTCGAGCTTCTTCTCCCCCACGTATTGCTGCACCGGGAATTTCGGGATAATGGCCCCCTCCCGGATAAAGATCGGGATCTTGTCGATGTCGGCCACCACCCATTTTTCGCTCCCGCCTTCCACGATTTCCCCGGTCCAGAAATTGTGCCACTTCCCCCGCGGGATATACATCCGGCGGCCCTTGGCATTGGGCTCCTGGATCGGGCAGACCAGGATCTGGTCCCCGAAGATGAATTCGTCTGTGCGGAAATGCGTCTGCGTATCCTCCTGGTCGTAATACACCAGGGGTTTGAGCATCGGGACGCCTTCCTTGACGTATTTCCAGAAGCTCGTGTAGAGGTAGGGCAGCAACTGGTACCGGAGTTCGATAAATTTCCGGACTATCCCGGTCACTTCCTCGTCAAACGACCAGGGTTCCTGGTCGCCGTGGTCGCCGCTGGAATGCACCCGGCAGAAGGGGTGGAATATCCCCAGCTGCACCCACCGGGCAAAGAGTTCCCCGTTGGGCTGTTCTGCAAAGCCCCCGATATCCGAGCCGACAAATGAATAGCCGCTCATGCACATGCGCTGGACCTGAACGTTGGCAATCCACAAATGTTCCCAGGTTGCTACGTTGTCCCCGGTCCAGGTACAGGCGTAGCGCTGGGTCCCTGCGTAGGCCGCCCGCGTAATCACAAAAGGACGCTTCGGAAAGACGTATTTCTTGACCCCCTCGTACGTGGCCCGGACCATCTGCATCCCGTAGATATTATGGGCCTTCCGATGGCTGCAGGGGTTCCCGTCATAGTCGTGGCGCATATCCAGGGGGGCTGTTTTGGTGGGGACTTCCATCACGGCCGGTTCGTTCATATCGTTCCACACGGCGTGCAAGCCGCTTTCCTTGATGAAGTCCTCGTACAGTCCGGCCCACCATTCCCGGACTTCCGGATTCGTATAATCCGGAAAACTACAGGGCCCTGGCCATACTTTCCCATGCATAATCGGGCCGTCCGCGCGTTTGCAGAAGTAATCGTTTTCCAGGCCTTCCTGGTACACCCAGTAGTTCCGGTCTACCTTGATCCCCGGGTCGATCATCACCACGGTCTTGAACCCGTCCTTCTCCAGGTCGCCAATCATTTTCTTCGGGTTCGGGAAGCGCTTCTTATCCCAGGTAAAGCACCGGAACCCATCCATGTAATCGATATCCAGGTAGATCGCATCGCAGGGAATTTGCAGTTTCCTGAAGTTTTTGGCCAGTTCCCGAACGCGTTTTTCCGGGTAATAGCTCCACTTGGACTGGTGGTACCCCAGCGCCCACAGGGGCGGAAGTTCCGGGGTGCCGGTAAGGTCCGTATAGGACTGCACCACTTTGGATATGGCCGGGCCGTAAAAGAAGTAATAATTCATCTCCCCCCCGTCGGCCCAAAAGCTCGTTACGTTGCGGCGTTCATGCGAAAAATCAAAATGGGTACAGAAGGAATTGTCAAAGAAAATACCGTAGGCCTGGTTGTTGTGCAGGCCAATGTAGAAGGGGATTGCCTTGTAAAGCGGGTCCTGCTCCTTGCCGAATGCGTACTGGTCCGTAACCCAGTTGTTGACGCGCCGTCCCTTGAGGTTCGAATGGGTCGCCTTGTCGCCCATCCCGTAAAAGCTCTCCGAAGACTGGGTAATCTTGCTCATTTTTACGGTATTTCCCCCAAAAGCGTAATTCTCTTCCCAGTGGAATCCCAGTTCGTCCTCGTTGATGATGTTGCCCTCCAGGTCGGATATTTGCACCCGGAGGCTCTTCTTGTCTACCAGCACCTGCAGGCGGGAGGTGAAGATCCGGTAATCCGATTCTGTTTCCTCGTCCCGCAATTCGTTGTAACCCCCGGTGGCATCCGGGGCTATCGCATAGGAAAAATCGGGTTCGAAATTATAATCCGTGGCATAACGGAAGCGCAGGGCGCTATTCCGTAAAACGGTGATTTCCAGGACGACCCCGTTGTCTGTGGTAAAATAAAATTTCCCGGAGTCCGTATGGTAGTCCACCACTTGATTGGGATACAAATTGCCTTTGTACTCCAGTTCCGTATTGGTGATCATAGTCGGTTATATTAAAGCCTCACAAAAAAAAGACAATACGGCGAGAATAGGAAATGTTTCCCCCGTCAAATATGAACGATAACGTTTGCGACTGTTCCCCAAGCCGGTTTTGCTGTAATCTGCTGGCTGGCACCCGGGAACATTCTACCATTCATTTACCGGAAAACCACTACCGAAAGGGGCGGCAGGTTAATTTCAACAGACCGGTCGAAACCGTGCCAGGGGGTTTTGCTGATCTTTGCCACGCCGTTTTCCATGCCGCTGCCCCCGTATTTCTCGGCGTCGCTGTTGAACAATTCCTTCAGCTGCCGGGTTTTGGGCACCCCGATCCGATACCCTTCCCGGGGCACCGGCGTCAGGTTGCAGGCGATGATCAGGTTGTCTTTGGGCTCGTTCCCCATGCGCATATAGGTGAGGACGGAATTCTCCGCATCCCCGTAGTCGATCCACCGGAATCCCTCGTGGCTGTATTGCTTTTCATACAGGGCGGGTTGTTCGCGATAGAGCGTATTGAGGTCCCTGACCACCTGTTGTACCCCTTTGTGAAAATCGTACTGCAAGAGGTGCCAGTCCAGGCTCTGCTGGAAGTTCCACTCGGACGACTGCCCGAATTCCCCCCCCATAAAAAGCAGGTTGGACCCCGGATGGGTAAACATATAGCCGAACAGCAGCCGCAGGTTGGCAAACCGCTGCCATTCGTCCCCGGGCATCCGGTAGAGCAGCGATTGTTTCCCGTACACCACCTCGTCGTGCGAAAACGGCAGCATAAAGTTTTCGGTAAACGCATAGGTCATGCTGAAGGTAATATCGTTCTGGTGGTGTTTCCGGTAAACGGGTTCCTTCTTAAAGTATTCCAGGGTGTCGTGCATCCAGCCCATCATCCATTTCATACCAAAGCCCAATCCGCCGACATCCACCGGCTTGGTTACTTTGGAGAAGGCTGTGGATTCCTCCGCGATGGTTTGCACCCCCGGGTAGTTCCCATAGACCTGCGCATTGAGCTCCCGGATAAAGGAGATGGCTTCCAGGTGTTCGTTATTGCCGTACATATTGGGCTCCCACTCCCCTTCTTCCCGGGAGTAGTCCAGGTAGAGCATGGAGGCTACGGCATCCACCCGCAACCCGTCCACGTGAAAGTGGTCCAGCCAGTAGAGGGCGTTGCTGATCAGGAAGGCGCGCACTTCGTTCCGGCCGTAATTGAAGATCAGGCTCTTCCAGTCCGGGTGGTAGCCTTTTCGCCGGTCCGGGTGCTCGTAAAGGTGCGACCCGTCAAAATTCCCCAGCCCGTGGGCATCTTCGGGGAAGTGGGACGGCACCCAGTCCAGGATCACCCCGATGCCGGCCCGGTGCAGGGCATCCACGAGTACCTTGAAGTCCTCCGGTTTCCCAAAGCGGGAAGTGGGCGCAAAATACCCCGTTAGCTGGTACCCCCAGGAAGGGTCGTAGGGGAACTCCATGACCGGCATAAATTCCACATGGGTAAAGTTCATCTCTTTGACGTATTCCACAAGCTGGTCGGCCAATTCCAGATACGTCAGGAATTCGTTGTCTGCATTTCGCCTCCAGGAACCCAAATGGACTTCATACACGGAATACGGTTTGTCCAGCCCGTTGTGCCCGGCCCGGTTTTTCATCCAGGTCCCGTCCTTCCATTTGTGGTCATCCGCCCAAACAACGGAGGCTGTTTTAGGCGGGTGCTCCGAATACCGCGCAAAGGGATCCGCTTTTTCGGTTTTGACGTCATTGACATGCGAATGGATCTTGTATTTATAAAGCGTACCCTGGTCCAGGCCAGGGATAAAGCCTTCCCATATGCCACTTTCATCCCACCGGACGTTCAGGGGGTGCTCTCCTTCCAGCCAGTAATTGAAGTCGCCGACCACGGAAACCGATTTGGCCGAAGGCGCCCATACGGCAAAATACACGCCTTTTTCACCATCCACTTCGGTGAGGTGGGACCCCATTTTCTCGTAGAGCCGGTAGTGCTTCCCGGATTTAAACAGGTTGATGTCGAATTCCGTAAAAAAGCTATGCGGGATAACTTTGCCCATAGTCAGTTGTTGTGTTTTGTTAATCGTTAATGATACTCCGGATGCCTTCCAGGGGGATTACAGCCCAGTCCGGGCGCGAATTCATTTCGTATCCCAGTTCGTAAACGGCTTTCTCCAGCATGCAGTATTTCAGCAGGAAAATCCGCTCGGCACTGTAGCCGATGTTGATGTTGTGGTCCTGGATCATCTGAACGTATGTGTCCAGGAAAACCCCCACAAAATACCGGTATAGCACCTCGCCCGCGGCAAAAAGTTCGTCCTGGGGGTACGGATACTTGCCCGGGTTGTCGAAAATGGTGGCGTACACTGCGTAGTGGAAGGAACGGAAAATTCCGGCAATATCCTTCAAAGGGGGTTGTTTCACTTTCCGGTCCCGGATGGTGCTCTCTGGTTCCCCCTCGAAATCGAGCAGGAAAAAATCATCCCCCTGCACGAGGATTTGGCCCAGGTGGTAGTCGCCGTGTACGCGCAACCGCTCCCCCTTGAGTTTGGTCCAGTCGAAATTGACAAACCGCTTCCGGATTTCATTCTTCCGCTCCAAAAATTCATTGGCGAGTTCCAGGGCCTGCCCCTCGAGGCGTCCCAGGTTGTTCTCCACCATGTTCAGCCGGTTCTGGAACATGTAGAGGAGCCGGTTTTTTAACCATACTTCATAATCCCCGTTAAAACGGGTGGGCGTAAATGCTGTATCCTCGAATTCTGAACCCAGGGCAATGTGCATTTCCGCCGTTCGCTGCGCCAGTTTCTGGAGTTTCAGAAAAACGCTGAGACCGGCCCAGTCGATGATTTCCGGAGGTACCTGCCGCGAATTGATCCGCTGGAAAAGCTCGAGTTTCGGCAGGCGGTCCACCCGTATCCCCTTGTATTCGAGGTTGCAGAAGATTTTGTGCAGCTCTTTGAGCATATAGTCCCAGGCATCGCCCTGGTTGGGGACGAGTTCCTGCATGAGCGCAATGGTCACATTGACGTTGTCCGTGTCCATGATACTGAGGCTCCCCTGATAAGCCGGGGTGTTCTTATAGCCTTTTCGTTCGGACAGGAACCGGCTCATTTCGTAGTCCGGGTTCTTATCGGCGTAAATCCGGCGGAAGAACTTGATGACGGACTTCCCGTTGATAATGATCGAGGTATTGCTCTGTTCGAGCCCCATAAATTTCGATGACTCGTACGGGGTGCCCCGAAATTCCGTGCTCTTGTGGTACCGCACGCGGGTGGTGTCGTTGGGTTCCGCCATCAGGATGCGTTCGTAGACCAGCCGTCGGAATGCCTCCAAATTGACTGCATCGATGATAAAGCCCTCCTGGCCGCGGATCGCCAGGGGCAGGATCCGGTCTCTTTCCGCAAAGCTCTCATCCGATACAAATGCAATAGGCAAAAAATAATGCTGGTAGAAGGCCTCCTCGAAATTGACCTCCAGGAGCAGGCCGTAATACACCTCCTCGTTGTGCTGAATCCTGAAGTACTCCTGCAGTTCGATATACTTCATCGTGCTGGACTTGCCCCCGTACCAGCGTTGCTGCACCACGTAGTTTTCCAGCACATCCGAAAGGAAGACCTCCACGAACCGCTCGTCGTCCATGAGCTGTTCCCAGGGGATATCAAATTGGAGCCCTTCCACCTGGACGGCTTCCTGTGCCGGGGCCTCCGCGCTATCGGACCCTTTCTGCTGCTTTGCTTCTGCTGCTTTTTTCGCCATGACCTATCTTCTGATATGAAAGATATGGAAAGGAAGGCCGGGATGCAACTCCGCGTAGTTCCATTCCTTGTCCCATCGATAGCTGGTCTGGGTCATCAAATCCACCACTTCCAGGGCCCCGCCGGAATCCGGCCCCATGGCTTCCCAGGGGATGCGCACAAACCCGCTCTGGCTGCCGAACTGGTCCAGGCTGATAACCACCAGGATTTCATCCTGGCGCAAGTGATCCCACTTATAATAGGCCAGCATCTGCGGGTTTTCCAGGCCGCAGAAATAGATGTTGTTGGTCTGTTGCAGGGCCGGGTGTTCCCGGCGGATGGCATTCACCTTGGAAATGACGTGCGTCAGTTTGTTTTTCACCCCCCAGTCCCAATGGCGGATCTCGTACTTCTCGCAATCCAGGTACTCCTCCTTGCCGGGCAGCGGGGCATTGGCCATATACTCAAAAACGGGGCCGTAGATCCCGATATTCCCCGAGAGCGTGGCTGCCAGCCCATAGCGGATCAGGTGGATCGCTTCCCCCGCGTTCTGCAGGTGGTGCGGGTTGATGTCCGGGGTATTCGGCCAGAAGTTCGGCCGGTAGTACTCCCGCATATCCGTTTGGGTGAGCTCCACCATATAGTCGATCAGCTCCTGTTTGTGCTCCCGCCACGTAAAATAGGTGTAGGACTGGGAAAAGCCCTGTTTGGCCAGTTGCTGCATGATCCTCGGGCGGGAAAACGCCTCGGCCAGGAACAGGACGTCCGGGTGTTTCTTTTTGACTTCGGCAATCAGCCAGTTCCAGAAATAGTAGGGTTTTGTATGCGGGTTGTCCACCCTGAAAATCGTTACCCCGAAGCCGACCCATTGGAGGGTTACTTCCAGCAATTCCTTCCAGAGCGCCTTGTATGCGGGTGTTTCGAAATAAAAGTTGACGATGTCCTGGTATTTCTTCGGCGGGTTTTCCGCGTACTGCATCGTGCCGTCCGGCCGCTTGCGGAACCATTCGGGGTGCTCCGCAATGTACGGGTGGTCCGGGGCTGCCTGGAAGGCCAGGTCCATGGCGATCTCCAACCCGTGTTCCCCGGCTTTCCGGACCAACTGCCGGAAATCCTCCTCGGTTCCCAGTTCCGGGTGGATGGCCCGGTGCCCGCCGTGGCGCGACCCGATGGCCCAGGGGACCCCGCAGTCCCCATCCTCCGCCTCGGTGGTATTGTTTTTGCCTTTCCGGTTCTTTTCCCCGATCGGGTGGATCGGGGGGAAATAGACCGTGTCGAAACCCATCTCCGCAATCCGGGGCAGCAACCGCTCGCAATCCGCGAAGGTGCCGTGTTTTCCGGGGGTCGGGGAAGCCGAACGCGGAAAAAACTCGTACCACGTACTGAACTCCGCCTTCTTCCGGTCTACGTAAACCTCCAGGGGTTCCGTGGTATTTGCCAGCCGGCGCTCCGGGTGCTCCATAAAGAGCTCGTGCAGGCGGTCGGAAACCGCGGCCTCCACCGCCTGGTCGTACCGCCCTGCATCCTCAAATACCGGGATCAGGTCCCTGGCATAAGCCCTGTCGGCTTTTCCGGCATCTTTGGCCAGGTGTTCCAGGTATTGCACCCCGTCGAGCAATTCGCTCCGGACGTGCTGCCCGTCCCGGATCTTTGCCCCGATCCCGTGTTGCCAGTTCAGGGCGTAATCCACCCATCCCCGGACCTTGTACTGATAAAATCCCTGTTTGGCAACGGTAAAGGAGGCCTGGTAACGGTCGTTTTCCAGGGGCAGCATCCGCACGCTGTCCCAACGCCGCTCCGATTGGTGTTTGTAGAGTACCTCGGCCTGCATTACGTCGTGACCGTCCGGAAGGATGTCGGCGGATACCTCCACGGTATCCCCTACCACCCGTTTGATAAAAAATTTGCCGCAGTCCAACTGGGGCCTCACGGCATCGATAACTACGCGTTCTTGTCGGAACATATTTGTCTGCTTGTTTGTCTGCTTGGTATGTCTTTAAATGTAACCAATTCCTGAGATTTGGCGAAACCCGCGGGAACCCGGGCCAATTAGGTGCGGGCGAGCCGGAGCCGTTAAACGCAACGCCACGGCTTTACCTGTTTGAATACACCCGGTATTCCAGCGGCTCCAGTACCAGTGTATCCCCGGGCCCCAGAAATCCGCTTTGCCCACCGAATATCCGCTTGTACTCCCCGGAATAGCCCAGCCCGCCCAATACGGCCTCCCTCGGGTGGGTCGAAAGGTTTAAGACGACGACCACCCGGTCTGTTTCAAAACCCCTTGTAAAGGCATAGACCCAACGGTCCACCCCCGTCGGGATTTTAACCACGCGGCCCCCTCCCTCCGTATTCCAGAGGGCCCGGTTGCGGTGCCGCAATTCATTCAACGCCTTGTAAAAATCAGTATACGGGTAGTCCCCCCAGGAGATTTCGTCTTTCTCAAAAAAAGCCAGTTGGCGGTCCATGGCGGCTTCCTGCCCGGAATAAACCAGGGGGATCCCCCGAAGCGTGGCGGCAAGGACGGCAAAGACAAGGTGGGCAGCGCCCATACGCCGGAACTCCGTTCCCGCCCAGGCGTTTTCATCGTGGTTGGAAGTAAAATACATCTTCAGGCCGCGCCGGTACCTTTCCGCCTGCCGGCTGAGTTGCCGGTCGATTTCCAGGGCATCCGCTGTGGCTGTTGAGTCCTCCACGGGCGATGCCGCTATATTCCCCTGATCGAGTTGCCTTCCCCCTGCTGCGCCCCCCAGGCTTTTGGCTATTTCGTTGAACAGGTGGTGCATGTCCCAGCCGTAATCTGCGGTGAAATACCCGGAATTCACCAATTCGGAGTCCTCGGCTTCCGCCAGCATAAAAAGCGGCCTGATCGCATACAGGGTCCGCGTACACTCCTCCCAGAAATCGACCGGGACACCATGGGCCACGTCCGCCCGGAACCCGTCGATCCCGGATTCCCGGACCCAATAGGTCATGGCGTCTATCATCGCCTGGCGCATCTCCGGGTTGCCATAGTCCAGGGCCGCCACGTCCGTCCATCCCCAGGATTTCCCCGTGCCCGGGTTCACCGGGTCGATTATTTTACCACTATCCCCCCGGATATACCAATCCGGGTGCTCCCGGATCCAGCTGTGGTCCCAACCCGTGTGGTTTGGCACCCAGTCCAGGATCACGCGCATACCGAGGCGGTGGATCTCCTCCACGAGCTGGCAAAACTCCTCGAAAGACCCGAAATCCGGGTTTGTAGCCAGGTAATCTGAAAGTGCATAGGGGCTGCCCATCGGGCCTTTCCTTCGTTCCCGGCTAACGGGTTGCACCGGCATAAACCAAAGGATATCGACCCCCATATCCCGCAGCCGCGGTAAGTGGTTCCGGAATGCGGCAAATGTACCCTCCGGCGTATATTGCCTCAGGTTCACCTCGTAGAGGTTCGACCACCGCAACCAATCGGGTACCGGGGTGTCTATGGCAGTATTTGAAGCGTCTTCCATGTGTTGGCAGTTCTTTTCATCGGGTTGATCTCGCGTCACCGCCCCTGGCGGCGGCTCCGTGCGGAAACCCCCAGTACCCTTGCCACAAAGCACCGGGCGATCAGCTTTTGGTCATCCCGGCCAAATCGATGGCGCGCCGGTCGCGTACCCTGAGCGTCAGCAATCCCGACAGGATCATCGCCAAGCCGCCCACAACCAGGGCATACACGGGCTCTCCTCCGAACAGGCCGCTGACCAGGAACCCAAGGATCGTGGCAGCCACCATTTGCGGGATAACGATAAAAAAATTGAACACCCCCATGTAGTATCCCATTTTTTTCGGGGGCAGGGCGCCGGCGAGCATCGCGTAAGGCACCGAAAGGATACTGGCCCAGGCAATTCCCACTCCGACCATGGACAGGAGCAGCCAGTCCGGGTCGGTGATGAAATACACGGACATCAGGCCCAACCCGCCCAGGGTGAGGGCGATCAGATGGGTGATCTTCCGGCTCGTCTTCTTGGCCAGGACCGGCAGGAGGAACGCCACTACAGCGGCCACCCCGTTATACACCCCGAAAAGCACAGTTACCCAGTCTGCCCCGTCATTGTAAAGTTCGGAGGTCGTATCCCGGGTGCCGTAGACATGTCCGGTAACCGCCTGGGTGGTATAGATCCACATGGAAAAAAGTGCGAACCAGGAAAAAAACTGGACCCAGGCAAGTTGTTTCATGGTGTCCGGCATATTGAGCAGGTCGGACATGATGGTCACAAAACCATTGCGGCCCTTCCGGCGCCGAATAGCAGACGCCGCCAGGAAGAGGATGCCAACCAGGGCAAAGCCCACGGTGAGGACATAGAGTTCTTTTTGCAAATTGTAATAATACGGGATGGCCGTAGCGAGCAACCCCGCGGCCAGGAACATGATACCATACTGCCGCAACCGGGCAATCCGCCGCTCGTTTTCCTCCGGAGACAGGTCGGGGGTGGGGAAATCCCGGTTCTCCTCGAATTGCTCCAATTCTTCCGGACTGTATTCGCGGGATCGCCAGACGGTCCAGAGAACCGCAGTCAGGAAGACGCCCCCCCCGACATAAAACGACCATTTTACCGAATCCGGGATCACCCCTTCCGGTGCCGTATTGCTGATCCCCAGCCAATTGGTAAACACATAGGGCATCACGGAGCCCACCACGGCGCCCAAACCGATAAAGAAACTCTGCATGGCAAAGCCCAGGGTTCGCTGGTCTCCGGGAAGGTTGTCCCCTACAAAGGCCCGGAACGGCTCCATGGCGACGTTGATGGAGGCATCCATGATCCAAAGCATTCCCGCTGCCACCCACAGGGCAGGTGAATTCGGCATGATGCACAGGGCGATAGAGGCCAGGATGGCCCCGGCCAGAAAATAGGGGCGCCTGCGGCCCAGCCGCGTCCAGGTGCGGTCGCTGAAATACCCGATGATAGGCTGCACCACCAGGCCGGTAACCGGCGCTGCTATCCAGAGGATGGGGATCTGGTCTATTTCCGCCCCGAGGGTTTCAAATATCCGGGAGGTATTGGCATTTTGCAGGGCGAATCCGAATTGGATACCCAGGAATCCGAAACTCATATTCCAGATTTCCCAGAAACTCAGGCGTTTTTTCTTCATGGGCGAGTCGTTCTCGATTCAATTGGCTGGCCGCCTTGCCGTTTGGCGTGTGCGGGACTTAAATATAGGGAAAATCCCAGCGGAAATAACCCCGGCTGCGATAGGCGGCAACCTCCTTCCGGGGGTATTCGGGGACGCCGTCTCCCCGGTTTTTTTACTTTTTCCAAACCCGTTGGAATCCACCAATCCCGGTATACGACGTCCTTAAATAACATTTTTGGAACGCTTTTTGTCTTTACCTTGTGAAAACGGGACCTTTCCAGTTCCGTCAAAACCAAAAAAATCGATCATTATGCAAAAAATCAACGCACTTCTCAGTCTTATACTGGTCCTTGTAATCAGTTCCTGTGAGGGTCCTGCCGGCCCTCCCGGCCCCCCCGGTTTTGATGGGGTAGACGGGCTCGACGGCCTGGACGGTGTCAACATCCTGGGCCAGGTTTACGATATCACCGGTGATTTCACCCCCGGAAACGACTACAGTCTCTTCTCTGAATTCGCAGTGGATGCGCCGTCGGTGGAAGTCTTTGAAACGGATGTGGTACTGGTCTATATCCTCTGGGACCAACTCGACGACCCGGACGGCGGCGCCCCGATTGACCTGTGGCGCCTCCTGCCCCAGACCCGCCTGCTGGACCAGGGTATCCTGCAGTACAATTACGACCACACCTTCCTGGATGTGAGTATTTTCATGGAAGCCGATTTTGACCTGGGCACCCTGCCGCCTGCGGATACGGATAACCAGACCTTCCGGATCGCGATCCTCCCCGCCGACGGGGTAAGCCAGGCAGGAATCGACGTGGCCGATATGCAGGCTGTCCTGGACTACATGAATGTACAGGCAGCGGATATCCCCGTGGTTTCCCCAAAATAACCCGGGGCAGGACGCGGGCAGGGCGAATCGGATGCCCCATGGCACTGCGCCATACCATGAACGAAACACCCCCCCGGCATTCCCGGGGGTTTTTTTATGGCGTATATTTGAAAGGAATGCCCGACAGTTTCGTCGAATAAAAAAACACCTCTATGAAATTGAAATACATCTGCTTCCTGATTGCTGCCCTGCTCCTTGCGAGCTGCCGGGGGCAATCCGGGGAAAAAGACGCTGCAACGACCCAGGACGGGCCGGCCGTAGCCGAAAATTTTAAAGTACAGAAAACCGAAGCCGAGTGGCGGGCGGAATTGACGGACCTGGAATTCTACATCCTGCGCAAAGCCGGAACGGAAAACCCCGGGTCCAGCGACTTGCTGAATAACAAACAGGCCGGGACCTACGTCTGCGCCGGTTGCCAGACCCCGGTTTTCCGGAGCGAACACAAATTCGATTCCGGGACCGGCTGGCCGAGTTTCGACCGGGAAATTGAGGGCAATGTGGCCTATAGTGTGGATACCGCCTTCGGGATGACCCGGACGGAAGAACACTGCGCGGTCTGCGGTGGTCACCTGGGCCATGTTTTCGACGACGGCCCCCGCCAAACCACCGGTAAAAGGCATTGTATCAACGGTGCCGCCCTGGACTTTATCCCGGCGCAATAAACCCCCGGTAGCATTCGGATGGGTTTCGTACCTTTGCCCGTGAAAAATCAGCGAAACAATTCATCTATGAGCAGCTTTGACGTACTAGTTCTCGGCAGCGGGCCCGGCGGGTATGTAACCGCCATCCGCGCATCCCAACTCGGTTTTAAAACCGCCATTGTAGAAAAGGAAAGCCTGGGGGGCGTTTGCCTCAACTGGGGCTGTATCCCCACCAAGGCGCTGCTGAAATCGGCCCAGGTGTTTGAATACCTGCAACATGCAGGCGATTACGGCCTCAGCGTGGAAGGCGCCGATAAGGATTTCGGGGCCGTGGTAAAGCGGAGCCGTAGCGTGGCCGACGGGATGAGCAAAGGCGTGCAGTTCCTCATGAAGAAGAATAAAATTGAAGTGCTCCAAGGTTTTGGCACGCTGAAACCGGGGAAAAAAGTAAGCGTCAAAGATGCCGACGGCAAGGAAACCACCTACGAGGCCTCGCATATCATCATCGCTACGGGCGCGAAGAGCCGTGAACTCCCGAGCCTCCCCCAGGACGGGAAGAAAATCATCGGGTACCGCGAAGCGATGACCCTGGAGAAGCAACCCAAAAAGATGATCGTCGTAGGGAGCGGGGCCATCGGTATCGAATTTGCCTACTTCTACAACGCGATGGGCACTGAGGTAACCGTGGTGGAATTCCTGCCGAATATCGTCCCTGTTGAGGACGAAGAAGTTTCCAAGCAACTCGAACGCAGTTTTAAAAAGGCCGGGGTCAAGGTGATGACTTCCTCGGAAGTCACCAAGGTGGATACATCCGGGGACGGGGTCAAGGCCACCGTCAAGACTTCCAAGGGGGAACAAACCCTGGAGGCAGACATCGTGTTGTCGGCTGTGGGCATCAAGACGAATATCGAAAATATCGGGCTCGAGGACGTGGGAATTGCCACGGACCGCGACAAGATCATGGTCAATGACTATTACCAGACCAACATCCCGGGATACTATGCCATCGGCGACGTCACCCCGGGGCCTGCCCTGGCGCATGTGGCCTCTGCCGAAGGCATCCTGTGCGTGGAGAAAATTGCAGGTATGCACGTAGAACCCCTGGACTACGGCAACATCCCCGGTTGTACCTATTGCATGCCGGAAGTGGCGTCCGTCGGGATGACGGAGGCCCAGGCAAGGGAAGCGGGATACGACGTGAAGGTGGGTAAGTTCCCGTTTTCAGCCAGCGGCAAGGCGAAGGCCTCCGGAAACCCGGATGGTTTCGTCAAGGTGATTTTCGATGCAAAATACGGGGAGTGGCTCGGTTGCCATATGATTGGGGCCGGGGTCACCGACATGATTGCCGAAGCCGTAGTGGGCCGGAAACTCGAAACCACCGGGCACGAAATCCTCAAAGCGGTGCACCCGCACCCCACTATGAGCGAGGCGGTCATGGAAGCCGTGGCAGATGCCTATGACGAAGTAATCCACTTGTAATACCCCGGTCCGGCCGCGCCCCTATGCTATCGATTTTCAGGATTCTCGCAATTTTGGAAGGCATCAGCTTCCTGCTGCTTTTCGGCCTTACCATGCCGCTGAAATACTGGGCGGGTATTGGTGAGCCCAACCAATATGTAGGGTACGCACATGGATTCCTTTTTATCGGGTATGTGGCGCTCGCACTGGTGGTGTGGAAGGAACAGGGATGGGGGTGGAAGATCCTCGCCTGGCTTCTGCTGGCCTCCCTCCTGCCCTTTGGCACGTTTTACCTGGACAGCCGCTTTCTCGGCAAGGTCTAATCCGGGAGGAAACTCCGGATAGCCAGGTCGTAGCCTTTGAGCCCGAATCCAAAGATGACCCCTTTGGCTCCGGGAGAGACATAGGATGCGTGCCTGAAGGACTCCCTTTCCGCTACGTTGGAAATATGGACTTCCACCACCGGGGTTTCCACAGCCCTGACGGCGTCGCCAATCCCGACTGAGGTATGGGTATAGGCGGCGGCGTTCAGGATGATGCCGTCGTAATCAAATCCCGTTTCCTGGATCTTGCCGATAATTTCCCCTTCGATATTCGACTGGAAGTATTCGAGCTGCACGTCTTTGAACCGAAACTGCAATTCGCTGAAATACGCTTCAAAGGTGGTGTTGCCGTAGACCTCCGGTTCCCGCTTGCCCAGCAGGTTCAGGTTGGGTCCGTTGATGATGATGAGCTTCATGGGGTAAATGTAGCAAAAAACCACAAGCGGCCCGGGCAGCAGCATTCGAAGTGGATGCATCAAACAAAGCCGGAGCCAGCGCGAAATAGCCAAAATGGAACGGGACCTGCGCGGAGCCGTTGTCTTTGGGAGGGTAACCGTTATCTTTGGGAGGTGAACTGGGAAGAGGCCATAACGGATTACCTGCACTACCTTCGGCTGGAAAGGGGGCTTTCCGAGAATTCCGTTCGGAGCTACCGCAGGGATGTCCGCAAACTGGCCGGATACCTCGCGGAAAATGAACCGGGTATCACACCCAAATCCATCGACCGAAAAGATATCGAGGCCTTTATCCACCATGTTGGCACCGACCTGAAGGCCCGTTCGCAGGCCCGGCTGATCTCGGGGCTCAAGGGCTTCTTCGGCTACCTGATTTTTGAAGGGTATCGCAAGGACAACCCCATGGACCTCATCGAGGCGCCCAAACTGGGAAGAAAGCTTCCGGACACACTCTCCGTGGAAGAAATCGACCGCCTGGTAGCGAAGATCGACCGGTCGGCCCCGGAGGGCGAACGCAACCTGGCGATCCTGGAGACCCTTTACGGATGCGGGCTGCGCGTTTCCGAGTTGCTGGGGCTCCGCCTGAGCGATTTATTTTTTGACGAGGGCTTTATTAAGGTAACCGGCAAGGGCAGCAAAGACCGGTTTGTGCCGGTTGGGCCCTATAACCGGGAATGTATCCTCCGGTATATCCGCGAAGTACGCCCCCACCAACAGCCGCAAGCCGGCTTTGAGGACGTCGTGTTCCTCAATCGACGGGGCCGGGGGCTCAGCCGGGCCATGATTTTCACCATAATCCGGGACCTGGCCGCACGGGCCGGCCTCCGGAAAAACGTCAGCCCGCACACCTTCCGGCATTCCTTTGCCACCCATTTGTTACAGAATGGGGCGGATATCCGGGCCATCCAGCAAATGCTGGGACATGAAAGCATCACCACCACAGAGGTTTATATGCACGTAGACCGAACCCACCTGGCCGAGGTGGTCCGGGAGCACCATCCCCGGAAATTCAGCTAGGGCGACATGGACCCGGGAATTCCTTACCTCAGGAACGCTGAATTCGTATCTTTAGGCATTCCAACAAAACACAACCGATGAGAAAGATTTACACTTTGATCCTGGGGGCTGCCTCCCTGGTGGCTACCGCCCAGGAAGACGTTATGAACCAACTGGATGCCCGTTCCGGGGAGTATGCCGACATCGCCCTGCAGATATGGGACTGGGCCGAGATGGGCTATCAGGAAGAACAGAGCGCCGCCCTGCTCCAGGAGACCCTGGAGGACGCCGGGTTCAGCATTCGCAAAGGCGTGGCCGGCATCCCGACGGCATTTGTAGCCGAATACGGGAGCGGGTCGCCGGTTATCGGAATCCTGGGCGAATACGATGCATTGCCCGGGTTATCCCAGAAGGCCGTCCCGAAAAAGGAACCGGCCGGCGGGGTTGCAGGCCATGCCTGTGGCCACCATCTATTCGGAACGGCGTCTGCAGCCGCAGCCATTGCCGTCAAAGACTGGATCCGGGCTAACGGGGGCCAGGGGACCATTCGTTTTTACGGGTGTCCTGCCGAAGAAGGCGGGTCCGGGAAGGTGTACATGACGCGAGCCGGGCTATTCGATGACCTGGATGCCGCCCTGCACTGGCACCCCGGTTCCATGAATGCCGCCAATGCGGGTGCCGCCCTGGCCAACAAATCGGCCAAATTCCGCTTCCACGGGGTTTCGGCCCACGCAGCCGGGTCTCCGGAACGCGGCCGTTCCGCCCTGGACGGGGTGGAGGCGATGAACATGATGGTGAACATGATGCGCGAACACATTCCCCAGGAGACCCGGATCCACTATGTGATCACCGACGGCGGCAAGGCCCCCAACGTGGTGCCGGACTTCGCAGAGGTTTACTACTACGCCCGCCACAACACCCGGGACGTGGTTGTCGAGGTATTCGACCGGATCGTGAAAGCTGCGGAAGGGGCTGCCCTGGGCACAGGCACCACCATGGATTATGAAATGATCGGGGGCACCCACGAGCTCTTGCCGAACCTGGCCCTGCAACGCGTGATGTACGAGAACCTGGTGGAGATCGGCGGGATGACCTATACGCCCGAGGAAAAAGCCTTTGCCGAGCAGATCGCCGCCTCCCTGGGACAGGAGTCCCTGGATGCCGAGACAGCCGCCACCGTGATGCCGTTCCGCGAAACGGCCCGGGCCTATGGTTCCACGGATGTGGGGGATGTGAGTTTTGCCGTACCAACCGTGGGGCTCAGCACAGCCACATGGGTCCCCGGCACCCCGGCCCATTCCTGGCAGGCAGTAGCTGCCGGCGGAACCTCGATTGGGCTGAAAGGCATGATGATCGCCGCCAAGACCCTGGCAAAAACCGCCATCGACCTGTACGAAGACCCGGAAACCCTCCAGGCCGCCCGGGCGGAATTCCTGGAACGCCGGGGCTCCGACTTTAAATATGTCCCGCTCCTGGGAGACCGGGAACCCGCGCTGAATTACCGGGACTAACGCGATACTTCCGGGCTGAAGGGATCCCCCGGGATCCCTTTTTTTAGTTTCCGGATGTAACATTTCGCCCAATTGGGCTACCAATCTTTACGATAACCAACCCGCGTGACGAAAGAACTGGAACATCAATTTGTTTCCGAACTGGAAGCCAACCAAAATATCGTGCACAAGGTCTGCAGCCTGTACACGGATAACCGGGAGGCCCACAACGACCTGTTTCAGGAGATCACCATCCAGCTCTGGAAGGCTTACCCGAAATTCCGGGGAGACTCCAAGTTCAGCACCTGGATGTACCGCGTGGCGCTGAATACGGCCATCACGCTGTACCGAAAATCCAGGAAACAGCCTAAAACGCAGGCCTTTGATACGGTGCTCTACAAGGTGAAAGCCGAGGAATACGACCCCACACAGGAACGGCAGCTCAACCTGATGTACAGCGCCATCCGGGAACTGGGGGATATTGACAAGGCCCTGGTATTCCTGTACCTGGAGGATAAAAACTACGCCGAGATTTCGGATACCCTGGGCATCAGCGAGGTAAATGCGCGCGTAAAGATGAGCCGGATCAAAACCAAACTTCGAACCATTCTCAACCCCTGAAGCTATGATGGATGAACTGGAATTACTGAAACAGGACTGGCAGAAGCGGGAGAAGGAAATGCCCCGCCTGACCTATGACGAGATCCACCGGATGATCTGGAAAAAATCCTCGTCGGTGGTCCGCTGGATTTTCTACATCAGCATCATCGAATTTATTGTCCCCCACCTGCTCTATCTCCTGCCTTCCTTCCGCAGCGGGATGAATTACGACGTGGCCGGCAGCCTGGGGATCCGGATCCCGCTGATTGTACTAACGGTCATCCAGTACGGGGTGGCCCTCTATTTTATTCTGCAATTTTATAAGCGCTACCGGGAAATTTCCGTGCTCGACAGCGCAGGCAAGTTGATGAACCGCATTATCCGCACCCGGAAAACCGTTCGGAATTACGTGGTATTCTGCCTGAGCATGATCCTGGTATTCTTCGGCGTGTTTATCTGGGGGATGGTCTTAAGCGACGATCTGATTGAAGCGCTCCACCTGCATCCGGACGGCCAGGTAGACCCGGATCGCCTGAAATGGATTGTGGTGGGCATCATGTCGGTGGCCGGCATAGTATTTACGGCGGTAATGGGCGGGATTTACTTTTTGCTCTACGGGCTGCTCACCCGGAAGTTGTACCGCAATTACAAAGATCTCCGCCGCATGGAGGGTTAACCAGCCCAACCGGGACAGGCGTTTTCCATCCGGGGCAGGCGTTCCCAACAGAGGCAGGGATTCCCAACCGGGGCAGGGCTCTTATAAAGTTGCTGTCTATTCCCCGACGGGGGTCTTGGCTTTATTCGGGCGCCACCGGCGGTTTTTATGGTCCGCCTCATAGGCCTTGAGCTCTTCCATAGGGATCACCTTCAGGAAAGACGGGTGCTGCTCAATGGCGTATTCGAGTTTTTCGATAATCGCATCCACCGATTCATTTTCGTAATCGATCTCCAGCGGTGGTTTGATAACCATGGACTGGAGGATCCCCTTCTTTTTGATGTACAGGCCTTTTTTGTCGAAGGAGCGACGAAACCCGTCGATCACAACCGGGACCACCACCGGCTTGTATTTTTTGATAATGTGGGCCGTCCCCTTCCGCAGGGGTTTCCACGGGGTCGTGGTGCCCTGTGGGAAGGTGATCACCCAGCCGTCCTTAAGGGCGGTGCCGATGTTGGTGATATCGCTCATCTTTACCTGCCGCTTGACGTTTTTGCCCTCCGCCCGCCAGGTCCGCTCAATGCTGATTGAACCCGCATAGGCGAGTATTTTGGTCAGCAGACTCTTTCCCATGGTCTCCTTGGCGGCCACATAGTAAATATTGAGTTTCGGGTTCCAGAGATAGCCGATGTTCTTGATGGAGTCCTCCCGCCCGCTGAGGCTCGCATTAAAGACGTGGAACATGGCCACCACGTCCGCAAAGTAGGTCTGGTGGTTGCTGACAAAAAGCACCCCGGTCTCCGGAAGGGAGCGAATGACGTCCGACCCCTCGATCTCCAGTTTGTTGAAGCCTTTGTACCGCTGGTGCGTAAACAGCCCCATGACGCGGATCAACCACTTTTTCAGGAACAGGATATGTCCGAATGGATTCTTTTTAAATAATCCCATAGGAAGGCTAAAATACAAAAATAGGTTCAGAGCACCTCCTCCAGGAGGCTTTTCAGCTCATTGAGCATCATGGCTGTCGCCCCCCATACCACATGGCCGTTCAGCAGAAAGGCGGGTACCTCAATGTCCGTTGCGTACGAGGTTGTCATCCGTCGCACCTCCAGGAATTCCCTGGAAAGCAACTGGGTCACAGGGACTTCGATCAGCTCGGCCACCTCGGACTCCTGCCGTCGGAAATCCGGCCGCCCGGCACTCAGTCCCACAAACGGGCTGACCTCAAAATTGCTGGGAGGAATATATACCGGACTCAGCGCGCGCACTACGCGGACCTGCCGGGGGGGTACCCCCACTTCCTCCCGGGCTTCCCGCAGGGCGGTATGCTGCAGGTCCGGGTCGTCTGCCTCCTCCTTGCCGCCGGGCAGGGCAATCTGGTTGGAGTGGACCCCCGGGTAGGACGGCCTCCTTATGAGCAACAGGCGGGTTCCCGAATCATGCCCCGGGTAGAATAGCACGAGTACCCCTGCTCTGCGGGGCGATTTTCGCTGTGAATCCAACCCCGCGAGTTCGCGGATCCGCAATTCCGGGGCCATGGCAAGATGCGCCCTGCTGCCCGGTAGGGGAAGATTTTCTATTTTTGAAAGCGAACTGGAAAAATCCTCGAAATTCATGACTTTACTCAAAACAGCCGTCCGGGCACTTGTGCTTTTGGCCCTCCTGGCCGGCTGCAGGGAACAAAGTAAACAAAATAAGCCCGAATCGCCCGATCCGGGAACGGTATCGACAGATAGTGCAGCCCGGGATACGACCGGCGAAAATCCCGTCGGTACTGCCGGGCAGCAGGTGGCGGATTCCGCCGACGCCTTTGAGCTTACCGAGGAGAATGCCATCGATTTCTTTTTCGACTACCAGAAAGACCTGCAAGCAAGCCGGGTCCGGTTGACCACGGACCTCGGGAGTTTTACCATCGAACTGTTCGACAACGTCCCCTACCACAAAGCCAATTTCATCTACCTGACCCGGAAAAAGTACTTCGACAGTACAATGTTCCACCGGGTCGTAAAGGATTTCATCATCCAGGGGGGCAATGCGGACAATGTCAAAACCGCCCGGAAACGCTCGGATATCGGCCGGTACCTGCTGCCCCCGGATACGCGGAAGGGCCATCGGCACCACCGGGGAACCGTCTCCATGCCGTCCAGCGAAATCGATAACCCGCACATGCTCGCTTCGCCTTACGAGTTTTTTATCGTGGTGACGGATCCGGGCTCCTACCATTTGGATGGGGAATACACGCCCTTTGGCCGGGTGGTCGAAGGCATGGATGTGGTGGACGCTATCAACCAGGTGGAAACGGACGACGGCGACTGGCCGATGAAAAACATCTACATCCGCAAGGCGGAAGTGCTGGATTGATTAACCTGCCGGACCGCGGTCCCGGTAGATATTCGGCATCCCGATATGGAAGCGTACCGCGAGCAGCCGGATGAGGATGACCGTCAGGATACCCGCGATGTTGCAATAACCCGGATCGATCCCCCCGGCCAGGAGGACAAAGAACAGGATGCCCCCGGCAATACAGGCCGAGGCGTAGATTTCCCTGCGGAAGATGACCGGGATTTCATTGCAGAGGATGTCGCGGAGCACCCCGCCGAAGCAGGCCGTAATGGTACCCAGGGCAATGCAAATGACCGGCGACAACCCGGCTGCCAGGCCCTTTTCAATCCCCACGAGCGTGTAGAGTCCAATCCCGATCGTATCGAACAGGAAGAGCGATTTGCGCAGGTTCTTCAGGCGGTTCTGGAAAAGCACCGCCAGGACGGTGGTCAGGAGGATGACGTAAACGATATAGGCGTGGCGCATCCAGTCTACCGGGACTTCGCCGACGAGCAGGTCCCGGATGGTCCCGCCCCCGATGGCGGTAACCATGGCGATGATTCCGACCCCGAAAAGGTCCAGGCGCTTTTCCATGGCTACCAGCACCCCGGATATCGCAAAGGCAATCACCCCGAGCATATCAACCGTCGTATAGAGCATCGTGATCTTTTGGCGGCAAATTAAGGAAATTCGACAGAGGCGCAGGATTCGATGGAGTTTTGTACCTTTTAAACCGACACCAAATACCAACTATGCGAAAGATCGAAATCAAGACAGGCCCCAAACTCGAAGACTACCAGGCTTACAGCAGTTTGAGGGGCACTGTGGACTCCTTTTTGGAAACCGTCCCCCAATATGTAGAAAAACTCAAAGGAAAAACCATCTGGATGATCAATTCCACCGCCACCGGCGGCGGGGTGGCAGAAATGGTCCCGAGTCAAATGCGCATCATGCGCGCCATGGGCGTTTCCATCGAATGGATGGTGATTGAGACGGACGATGTGGAATTCTTCAATATCACCAAACGCATCCACAATGCCATCCACGGCAGCGGGGACGGAAAATTCAGTGAATCCGACCGGGACCCCTATGAGCGGGTAAACCGGCACAACCTCCAACAGGCCCTGGACGTCATACAGGACGGGGATGTGGTGGTGATCCACGATCCCCAGCCCATGCCGCTGGCGGGCATGCTCAAAAAACACCGGGATGTCCGCTGCGTCTGGAGGTGCCATATCGGGCTGGACGAATCCAATGAGGTTACCCGGGCCGTATGGAGTTTCCTGCAGCCCTATTTTGGCGATTACGACCATTTTGTGTTCAGCCTGCAGGAGTACGTACTCCCCGAAATTTCCGGGAGAACCGCACTGATTCCCCCGGCCATCGACCCGCTGAGCCATAAAAACCGCATGCTCCAGATGCACAAATGCCTGAGCATCCTGGTGCAGGCCGGCCTGATTGAATCCAGGGAACCACGCCTTTACAACGCCTACAAACACCAGGTTCGGCGGGTGATGCCAGACGGAAGTTTCGGGCAGGTCAACCACCCGGACGATTTTCAGCTTATCTACCGCCCGATAATTACGGAAATTTCCCGTTGGGACCGGCTGAAGGGCTTTAAGCAACTCATGGAAGCCTTTGTCTATATGAAGGAAACCAATGCCCGCCGCACGGATAAGGATGCGCTGGACTACAAGCGGATTCATATGTCTCGCCTGGTACTGGGCGGGCCGGACCCGCTTTTTGTGACGGACGACCCCGAAGGGGCCGAAGTCCTCAAGGAACTTATCGAATACTACCAGTCGCTGGACGGGGAGATCCAAAAGGATATCGCCCTGATGCTCCTCCCCCTGGACAACCCAAAGGAAAATGCCCTGATCGTGAATGCGCTGCAGCGGTATTCTGTCATCGTAGTACAGAATTCCATCCAGGAAGGTTTCGGGCTGACAGCCACGGAAGCCATGTGGAAACGCACGCCCGTGCTCGTTTCCGGGGCCGCGGGCCTGAAATTCCAGGTAAATCACGGGGAAACCGGGTCCATCAACCCGGACCCAACCGATATCCCGCGTCTCGCCGCCGCCATGGAATACATGCTCAGCCACCAGAAAGAGCTCGATAAATGGGGCTTCAATGCCCAGACCCGGGTGGTGGAACGATTTACCCTTTTCAGCCAGATCGAATCCTGGCTCCGATTGCTAAGTGCCGTTTAGGCAAAAAATTTACTTCCCAACGACTACTACCGATGACCCGACATCCGAAAATCCTTGCCCTTACAATACTATTACTCCTGGCGTGCACCCTGCACGCTCAGGAAAACCTGCGCATCGATGCCAACCGCCTGGAGGCGACGCTCATGCAGCTCGCCACATACGGTCGGGATGCCGACGGACAACCCAACCGGGTGGCTTTCAGCGACGGCGACCTTGCCGGGCGCGAGTATGTCCGGGGACTGATGCGCGAAGCCGGGTTAACCGTACGTACAGACGCAGCCGGGAACCTGATCGGAACCCGCCCGGGAACAGAACCGGGCCTTAAACCCCTGGCGATGGGGTCGCATATCGACATGGTCCCCAATGGGGGCAATTACGACGGTTGCGTGGGGTCCCTGGCAGCCATCGAGGTAGCGCGTACGCTTCACGAAAACAACCGGCTTACCCGCCACCCCCTGGAGGTCATCGTCTTTTCCAACGAGGAAGGAGGGGTGATGGGTAGCCGGGCCATGGTCGGGGAATTATCTCCCGGGGCGCTCGCCGTGGCGAACAGTACCGGCTACACCATGGGCGAAGGCATCCAGCGCCTGGGCGGTGACACGCTCAGGCTGGACGAGGCTCGCCGTGAAAAGGGAAGCCTGGCGGCTTTCCTGGAACTGCACATAGAACAGGGGGGAATCCTGGACCGGGAAGGAGAGGATATCGGAATCGTCGAAGGAATCGTCGGGTTAAACTGGTGGGACGTCACTGTGCGCGGAATGGCAAACCACGCCGGGACCACCCCGATGGACCTGCGCAGGGATGCCCTGCTCGCCGCCGCCCGGTTTATCCAGGCGGTCAATGAGGAAGCCCTGGCCATGGACGGCCAACAGGTGGCAACCGTGGGTCGCATCCGGGCCTACCCCGGGGCTCCGAACGTCATCCCCGGACGGGTGGTGCTCAGCCTGGAGATCCGGGACCTGTCTACCGACGTCATCCAGGAACTCTATCGGAAAATCCGGGATCGGGCCATCGGCATTGCGGCCTCGTCGGGGACGTCATTTGAATTTGAAGCCCTGGACACCACCGGGAAACCCGCGCTGACAGCACCCGCCATCCAGCAGGCAATCTCCGGGGCCGCCGGCCAGCTGGGCCTGAGCAGTCGGAAAATGCGGAGCGGGGCCGGGCACGACGCCCAGGATATTGCCCTGATCGCACCCGTGGGCATGATCTTTGTCCCGAGCCAGGGGGGTATCAGTCATTCCCCGGACGAATTCACCTCGGCTGCCGATATGGCCAACGGCGCCAACGTACTGATGCACACGCTGCTGAAACTGGACCAGCAAGACAACTAAAAACCAATGATTCCCAGTCCTATTGCCGGGAACCCGACCTGCCAAAAGCGTTGGACGAGGACTATCCGAACGGGTTGGCCCGCCCTGAAAAAATCAGTTATCTTTACGCGTATCATTTACACGTATTTTATGAGAATTTGGATTATCGCCGGCCTGTTCCTGATGGCCGCCACGGGATCGCACGCCCAGGACATGGTTGGTTTCAGCCCGGAAGCTGCCAGAAAACAGCAGCAAATTGAAGCGGCTTTTGACGCCGAGCTTCGGGTAGCAAACCTGGACGACTGGATGAAACGGATGGCCGACCGGCCCCACTGGGTGGGAACCGAGGCCGGGGCCGAGAATGCCCGTTGGATGAAAAAACAATTTGAATCCTGGGGGTATGATGCACGGATCGATACTTACCAGGTCCTCTTTCCCTACCCCCGGGTTCGCCTCCTGGAGATGACCGCCCCGGAACCTTTTACCGCTGCCCTGGAAGCGGTGGCCGTTGAAGGGGATCCGTATACGGCCCAGGGGGATGCCCTCCTCCCCTCCTACAACGCTTTTTCCACGGACGGGGACGTGGAAGCGGAACTCGTATTTGTCAATTACGGGGTACCGGCCGACTACGAGGAACTGGAAAAACTCGGGATCGACGTGAAGGGGAAGATCGTCATCGCAAAATACTACGGATCCTGGCGGGGGATCAAACCGAAACTGGCCGCTGAGAAAGGCGCCATTGGCTGCATCATCTATTCCGATCCGAAAGACGACGGGTATTACCGAGGCGACGTCTACCCAAAAGGTCCTTTTAAAAATGCCACGGGTGTGCAGCGGGGTTCCGTCATGGATATGCCGCTCTACCCCGGGGACGTACTCACGCCTGGCTACGGGGCTACCGAAGATGCCGAACGGCTCGACAAAGAAGAAGCGCCGACCATCACAAAGATCCCGGTACTGCCTATTTCCTACGCGGATGCAGAGCCCCTGCTGAAAGCCCTGGGCGGACCCGTAGCCCCGGATTCCTGGAGGGGCGCCCTCCCACTAACCTACCACATCGGGCCCGGTCCGGCAAAAGTTCGCCTCAAGCTGGAATTTGAATGGTCGCTGCAACCCGCCCACAACGTTATTGCCACGCTCAAGGGGAGCGAATTCCCAGACCAATGGGTCATCCGGGGCAACCACCACGACGCCTGGGTCCACGGCGCCGCAGACCCGGTTAGCGGGATGGTGGCCCTGATGGAAGAAGCCCGGGCTATCGGGGAGCTCGCCAAAGATGGCAAACGCCCTCGCCGTACGGTGGTCTATTGCGCCTGGGACGCTGAAGAGCCCGGGTTGATTGGCTCCACGGAATGGGTGGAAGACCACCTGGCCGAACTGCGCGAAAAAGCAGTGGCCTATATCAACACCGACGGCAACGGCCGGGGTTTCCTGGGAGCCGGCGGATCCCATTCGCTGCAAACCCTGGTGACGCAGGTGGCCGGGGATGTCCCGGACCCGCAAACGGATGTTTCGGTAAAAGAACGGCGGATAGCAGCCCAGCTTACCCGGGGTGGCGATGCCGAATTCGCCCTTTCCGCCCTGGGGTCGGGTTCCGATTATACCCCGTTTATCCAGCATGCCGGAATCGCATCCCTGAACCTCGGTTTCGGAGGTGAAAATGCCGGGGGGGAGTACCACACCATCTACGATACCTATGCGCATTACACCCGGTTTAAAGACCCCGGGTTCCGCTACGGGGTGGCCCTGGCAAAAACCGCTGGCCGGATTGTCCTCCGGCTGGCCAATGCCGAAATCCTGCCGTTCGACTTCAAACCCTGGCATGCCACCGTCAACGAATACCTCGAGGAGGTAATGCAAACAGCCGATAACCTCCGGGCAGAAGTAGAAAAACACAACAGTCTCGTGGAGCGCAACGCGTACCGCCTCGCGGCCGACCCAACTGAGCCGACAGCAGACCCCGAACTCAAAGCCGCGGTCCCCTACCTGGACTTCTCCCCCTTGCAGAATGCCCTGGCCGGCTTGAAAGAAACGGTTTCCGGTTTGTCCGGGAAGGATTTTACCAAGCTCGCACCGGCGGGCCGGAAACGCCTGAACGACCTTTTGATGCATGCCGAACAACAATTGACGGATGCGGAAGGCCTGCCCCGGAGGTCCTGGTACAAACATCAGATTTACGCTCCCGGATTCTATACGGGTTACGGGGTAAAAACCCTCCCCGGCGTGCGGGAGGCCATCGAACAGAAAAAATGGGACGAAGCCCGGGAACAGATAAACCGGCTGGCCGGGACCCTGGACGGCATGAAGGCGTACCTGCAGCAAATCCATGACCTGGCTCCCTGAATGAATCCAAACTAAACTAAACAACTATGATTTCTCTTTTTCGGGAGTTCGCTCCCCTTCAATTTGCGTGCGCAAGGCGCCGGGTCCTGGGTGCATGGATCCTGGCAGGCGTATTGCAGGTATCCTGTGACTTTGGGCGGGATATCCCTGTGGAAGAAGCCGTCGTCCGGAGCCAGGGCGACCAGGTAGCCGAAGCCCTGGCCGAGAGCGGCCGGGCAGCAGTGGCGGCCAAGGTTGCTGAGGGGCTCGAACTCAGCCTCTGGGCCACGGATTCCCTGGCCCCCGACCCGGTGGCCATGGACATTGACGACCGCGGACGGGTATATCTCACCCGTACCAGCCGGCAGAAAAATTCGGAGTTCGATATCCGGGGACACCGGGACTGGATAGAGCGGTCCATCAGCCTTCAATCCGTGGAGGACCGGCGGGCCTTCCTCCGCGCGGAATTCGCCCCGGAGCGCAGCGAGGAAAACTCCTGGCTCAAGGACCTGAACAACGATACCATCCACGACTGGCGCGACCTGACCGTGGAACAGGAAGAAATCTGGAGGCTGGAAGATACCACCGGCAACGGTACGGCGGATATTTCCACCCGGATCCTTCACGATTTCAACGAGGAAGTCACAGATGTAGCCGGCGCGTTACTCGTGGACGGCGAGGAGGTCTACGTAGGCGTTGCCCCGGATATGTGGCGGCTGACCGATGAAAACGGGGACGAGGTCCTGGATACCCGGGAATCCCTGGCCCATGGGTTCCAGGTGCATATCGGCTTTGGGGGCCACGGGATGTCCGGGGCCGTGATCGGGCCTGACGGCAAACTCTACTGGGGGATCGGCGATATCGGCGCCAGCATAACGGCTAAAGACGGGTCCAAACACCATTACCCGAACCAGGGCGTCATTGTGCGCTGCAACCGGGATGGGAGCGATTTTGAAGTGTTTGCCCGCGGGCTCCGCAACACACACGAATTCGTATTCGATGCGTACGGGAACCTGATCACCTCCGATAATGACGGGGACCACCAGGGCGAAAGCGAACGCCTGGTTTACCTGGTGGACGGGTCGGATTCCGGATGGCGGACCAACTGGCAATTCGGCAAATACACCGACCCTAAAAACAATACCTACAAAGTATGGATGGACGAGAAGCTCTACCTCCCCCGCTGGGAGGGGCAGGCAGCTTATATCCTGCCCCCCATCCAGAATTTCCACAACGGCCCCACCGGGATGCAATTTAACCCGGGAACCGCCCTGGGCAGCAAATGGCGCGACAAATTCTTCCTCGTCGAATTTATCGGCGACCCGGCCCGTTCGCACATCTGGGCATTCGACCTGGAACCGGACGGCGCCGGCTTCCGCTTAAAGTCCGAACAGGACGTGTTGAGCGGCATCCTGCCGACGGGTATCCGGTTCGGGCCCGACGGGGCCCTGTACCTCGCAGACTGGATCAACGGTTGGAACACCAAGGATGCCGGGAGGGTCTGGAAGCTGGATGTCAAAGCTTCCGAAAACGACCTGGCGGCCCAGCGCGCCGAAACCCAAAATCTCATGGTGATGGATTATCCGAAGGCTTCGGAGGATTCGCTCTCGGTTTTACTCGGGCACGCAGATATGCGCATCCGGAAGAAAGCCCAGTTTGAACTCGCCGACCGGGGCCGAAGCGGCTTCCGGACTTTCCGGGATGCCCTGGCCGACTCCGCGAACCAGTTCCGAAGGATCCATGCCATTTGGGGCCTGGGGCAACTGGCGGCCCGGGACGACGACCGGGCCGAGCCGTTGCTGGAACTCCTCGGCGATACCGATCCTGAAATCATCGCCCAGGCGGCCAAAGTCCTGGGGGATATCCGGTACGAAGAAGCGGGCGAAGTACTGGTGCCGCTGTTGAAGGACAGTGTTCCGCGGGTGCGTTTCTTTGCCGCACAGGCCCTGGGGCGAATCGGCCATAAACCTGCCATAGAGCCCCTGTTGGAATTTCTGGCGGAAAACGACGACCGGGATGTTTACCTGCGGCATGCCGGGGTGCTTGCCCTTGCCCGGATCGGGCAGGCCGAACCCCTGCTGGAACTGGCCGGTCACCAGGACCCGACCCTCCGTCTGGCTGCCGTGCTGGCCCTCAGGCGCATGCAGCATCCGGGCATCGCACGATTTCTGGAAGATTCCGACGAATACATCCTGGCAGAAGCGGCCCGTGCAATCCACGACGACTGGTCCATAGAGGAAGCCCTCCCCGACCTGGCCGCCCTGCTCGACCGGGAGGGGCTGCAGTCGGAACCCTTGCTGAGACGGGCTATCAGCGCCGCCCAGCGCACGGGAGATACCACAGACCTGGACCGGCTGATCCGGTTTGCACGGCGGGATGGGGTTGCGCCTGTCCTGAGGGGAGAGGCCCTCGCAGCCGTGGGAACCTGGGCGCATCCTTCCGTCCTGGATCGGGTAGACGGACGCCTTCGCGGCGAGGTTAAACGGGATTCCCTGCTGGTGATTTCCAGGATTGAAAAGGAATTGCCAACTTTTCTGGCCAACGATGACCCGCAGTTGTTAATCGGGGTCACCCAGGTACTCTCCAACCTGGGGATCAGCAGCTACAACCAACGGCTGAAGTCGCTATACGACCGGCATGGCAACCCGGGGGTCCGGACTGCTGTCCTGCAGGCCCTTGGCTCAGTAGGCGACCCGGAAATGGGGAGTTATTTGAAAAAGGGCATGCGGGATGCCGAGGCCGGGGTACGGACTACCGCGATTGCGCTATTGCCCCTGCTCGACCTGCCCCGAAATGAACTCCCGGACATCGTCTGGCCCATATTCCGCAGCGGGACGATCCGGGAACAGCAGACGATCCTGGGGTCCCTGGCGGAGATGCCAATCGGCAAAAGCGGGCCGGTGCTGGAAAACCTGGTGGCCCAGGCCGCAGCCGACCGCCTGGATGCGGGTGTGATCCTGGATCTTATTGAAGCCGTGGAATCTACCGGGTCCGAGCCCCTCGTTGCCTCCCTGGAAAATCTCAAGCGACAGGGGTACAGTTCGGATGCCTACCGGGCCACCCTGGAAGGAGGCAGCTGGTGGGCCGGCCGTACCGTCTTCACCAGCAACCCTGCCGCCCAGTGCGTGCGCTGCCATGCCGTTGACGGGGCCGGTGGGCAGGTGGGCCCTCCCCTGGACAATATCGGGGCAATCCTGACGCGGGAACAGATCCTGGAATCCCTTATCGAACCCGGGAAGCGGATTGCCCCGGGCTACGGCTCGGTCTCCCTGACCCTGACGGATGGGCAGAACATCACCGGGTTGCTGCTTGAAGAACACAGCGACCACCTGCTCCTCAGGGGTGCCGAACCGGAACCTATCGAAATCCCGCTGGCGAGGATTTCAAGGCGTACAAACCTGCCTTCCTCCATGCCGCCCATGGGGCGGGTGATCAGCAAGCGGGAGCTCCGCGACCTGATCGAATACCTGGCCTCGCTTAAAGAAAATCGCAGCGGCACCTGATGAAGACCCTGGAAAGTCATCCGGCCACCCGGCCTGCTATATGGCTCCCCCTTGCCCTGGCGCTATGCCTGGGCGCCTGCCGGGGCCGTAAAGAGCCACAGGCCGAAACCTCGGTTGCCGTGCCTGCCGAAAGCCGCTATCTGGAAGCGGGGAAATTGGCAGCGTATGACGAGGCATTTTTCGAGATTGTCCCCAGGGGGAGCCGGCTGGAAATCCTGGCGGAGGGACACGACTGGACGGAGGGCCCGCTATGGGTGGATGGCGGGGGCTACCTGCTGTATTCCGACATCCCGCGGAATGCCATTTACCGGTGGGACCCGGAGACCGGCAGCCGCACCTACCTGGAGCCCTCGGGATTTACAGGGGAGGATTTCAGAGGATCCGAACCGGGTTCGAACGGATTGTTGCTGGATCCATCCGGCAACCTGGTACTCTGTCAGCACGGCGACCGTAGAATTGCCCGCATGACAGCTCCCCTGGACCGTCCGGCGGATACCTTCGAAACCCTCGCGGAAACTTACCGGGGTGCCCGGCTGAACAGCCCAAACGATGCCGTCTACGATTCAAAAGGCGTACTCTATTTCACCGACCCCCCTTACGGCCTGCCGGGGCTTGTGGATGACCCCGGGAAGGAGTTGAATTTCCAGGGCGTTTTCAGGCTCGAACCCGGAGGGGAACCGGAATTGTTGACCGATGCCCTGAGCCGCCCGAACGGAATCGGGCTTTCCCCGGACGGGTCGCGGCTGTACGTTTCCAATTCCGATCCCGACCATGCAATCTGGATGGTCTATGAGCTTTCCGAAAATGGCTCGTTGTCAAATGGGCGAATCTTCTTCGACGCAACCGACCAGAATCCTGCAGAAACCGGCAATCCGGACGGGCTGAAGGTGCACCCTTCGGGCCATGTCTTTGCCACCGGCCCAGGAGGCGTATTGGTTTTTGGGCCGCAGGGTACTATACTCGGGAAAATATTTACCGGGGAAAAAACCTCTAATTGCGCCCTGAATGCCGACCAGAGCGCCTTGTTTATAACGGCAGATTCCTACCTGCTCAAATTGGATTTAAAAGCGGAATAGACCGGGCTTCCCGGCCAGGCACCCCTTGGCGGGTACTATTTTTATTGACCAGCTGATTGCTTTTATGTATCTTCATGCGATACAGACCCTTACAGCCCTTCGGTTCCCCAGGCTGCGACAAGAAATGCTTCTGCAACCGCCTAATTCGCCTTCCGATGAAAAACAAGCTGTATCCGGGTATTTTTGCCTGCCTCGTCCTTCTGGCTGCCTTCCTGATCCGCCAAACTGAAAAATCAAACGTATTGCCCAAGCGATCGGCAGCTTCCATCGGCGCCCTGAAATGTACGGTAGCCCGATTTATGCTCGAACCGGTGGACAGTTCACGTCAAATTGCACCTTTGTTCGAAAATCTCGGGACCCACTCTATGCCCGTATACAATGCGCCGCCCCGGGCCCAGGCTTTTTTTGACCAGGGTCTGCGGCTGACCTATGCATTCAATCATGCCGAAGGACACCGTTCGTTTATGGAAGCGGCCAGGCTCGCTCCGGCTACGGCCATGGCCTACTGGGGACAGGCCTATGACCTCGGCCCGAACATCAACGATCCGGCTCCCGATCCGGAGCGAAAAACCAGGGCCTGGGAGGCACTCGAAAAAGCGAATCTTCATGCGCCGCAAGCCAGTGACCTTGAACGGGATTTGATCCGGGCCCTCAATGCGCGTTACAGCCCGGATACATTGGTTGAAACCTCGCTGTTGAATAGTGCGTATATGGATGCCATGCGGGAGGTTGCCCTCCGACACCCGGACCACCCGGACGTATTGACACTTTACGCTGCCTCGATCATGAATACCATGCCCTGGTCCTATTGGGATATGGACGGCAAGCCGGCTCCGAACACCCTGGCGGCAAAGGCTGCACTGGAAAAAGCAATACAGTTGCAACCGGACCACCCCGGGGCCCATCACTACTATATCCATCTGATGGAGCTGCCGGACCCGGACCGCGCAGTAAGCAGTGCCGAGAGCCTGGAGGGGCTGATGCCAGCCGCCGGACATATCGTTCACATGCCCTCCCATATTTATATCCGGGTCGGCAGGTATCAAGATGCCGTACGGGTGAACAAACTGGCCATCCTGGCCGACGAGGATTATATTTCGCAATGTTATTCCCAGGGCATCTATCCGCTTGGATACTACCCCCACAATATCCACTTCCTCTGGTCGGCGGCAAGCCTTATCGGGGAGAGCGTCACAGCCATAGATGCGGCAAAGAAAACTGCAGAGAAAGTACCCGTTGGGCAAATGGGGCAATTGCATTTCCTGCAGGATTTTGCCTCCACCCCTTTATTGGCGTATACCCGGTTCGGGAAATGGAACGATATCCTGACCTTTCCGGCACCGGGCCCCGGAAACCTGCACCTCAGCCTGATGCGGCATTATGCCCGGGGGATTGCGTTTATCCGGAAAGGGAATGCTAAGGAAGCCCGGGAGGAGCTCGAGGCCATCGATGCCTTAATCCGGGAGCCGGAACTCGCGGAAATCGTTGCGACTGCCAACAATTCTTCGGATCGGATAGCGGGGGTGGCCCGTGCCGTGGTAGCCGGGGAACTGGCAGCATTGGAAGGGGATTACGAACAGGCGGTGGCCCACCTGGAACAGGCGGTGGCACTGGAGGACGACCTCACCTATACGGAGCCTTCTGCCTGGCATATCCCGCCCCGCCAAAACCTGGGCGCCGTCCTGATGTTAGCCGGGGACTTTGACCGCGCGGAAGCGGTGTACCGTTCCGATCTTGAAAAACTGCGGCAAAATGGCTGGTCGCTTTACGGGTTGACACAGGCGCTCGAGGCCCAGGGGAAGAAAGAAGCAGCCCGGGCCATTCAGCGGGAATTCGACTCGGTTTGGCAATCCGCGGACCTGACGATCAGCCGGTCGGTACTTTAAATGCTGGGAGAGCCCGGGGTTATTCAGAATAAGTCCGGCACCTGTTTCCGCGCCGCCTCGAATTCGGACATCATTTGCCTCACAATTTCCGCTGCAGGCAGGATGTCCCGGATAATTGCGGAAACCTGGCCGATTTCTAGCTCCCCTTCCTCCAGGTCCCCCTCAAACATGCCGCGTTTGGCACGAGCCCGGCCCAGCAGGGTTTTCAAATCTTCCGGAGTGGCGCAGTTGGCATAGGCCGATTCGATATCCGAGTAAAACTTGTTCTTCAACAAGCGGACCGGGGCCAGTTCCTTCAGGGTCAACCGGGTATCCCCTTCTTCGGCCTCCACCACGCGTTGTTTGAAGGCCGGGTGGGAGGAAGCTTCCTCGCTGGCGACAAACCGGCTGCCAACCTGAACCCCGTCGGCCCCCAGGACCATGGCTGCCAGCATGGCCCGCCCGGTGGCAATGCCGCCGGCCGCCAGCAGCGGAAGATCCACTTTTTCCCGGACCGAAGGGATCAATGCCATGGTGGTGGTTTCATCCCGGCCGTTGTGCCCGCCTGCCTCAAATCCCTCGGCAACCACTGCATCCACCCCCGCCTCCTGTGCCTTGAGGGCAAATTTTACGCTACTGACCACGTGGACCACGGTGATCCCCGAGCGCTTCAGCGCAGCTGTCCAGGTTTTGGGGTTTCCCGCAGAGGTGAAAACAATCGGCACCCCTTCATCCCGGATGATATCCATCACCTTGTCAATGTCCGGGTAGAGCATCGGGACATTCACCCCAAAGGGTTGATCGGTAGCGGCCTGGCACTTGCGGATGTGTTCCCTCAGGATGTCCGGGTACATACTGCCGGCCCCGATCAGCCCCAGCCCCCCGGCATCCGAAACGGCGGCGGCCAGCCGCCAGCCACTGGCCCAGACCATCCCGGCCTGGATAAGCGGGTATCGGATATTGAATAGGCGGGTAATTCGATTGTGTGGCATAGTACAATTATTATTCGTGCCGCCAGAAGGCGATATGCTCCCAGCCGGGGCATTCTGCAAGGCGTATTATTCGGGGTATCCCGTCAGGCAATCACCCCGGAACCGATAAGTTCGTCACCGAGGTACCAGGCTACAAACTGCCCCTCGGTAATAGCAGACTGCGGTTCCCTGAAATCGACGTACAACCCCCCTTCTATTTTGTATAATGTGGCCTGCTGAAGTGCCTGCCGGTAGCGAATCCGCGCCTGCACCTCCATGGTCTGGTCGGGGTTGAGCGACAGGTCGGGGCGCACCCAGTGCAATTCGTCATCTGCCACAAACAGCGTCCGGCGATACAAGCCCGGATGCGATTTGCCCTGTCCGGTATAGATAATGTTTTTCGCCACGTCCGTCTGGATTACGAAGAGCGGGTCCGGGGTCCCCCCTACATCCAGTCCTTTGCGCTGGCCGATTGTAAAATAGTGGGCGCCCTGGTGGAGGCCAACATCCCGGCCGTCGGACGGGTCATACACCGGCTTCTCCGAATAGAATGCGAGCTCCTCACGGCGGTTCGAAAATTCAGGGACTTCCCTGAGGTACTGGGGTGCCGTGGCGGGGATTTCCACAATGCGGCCTTCCCGCGGCTCCAACTGCTGTTGCAGAAACTCGGGCAAGCGGACTTTTCCGATAAAACACAGGCCCTGGGAGTCCTTTTTATCGGCGGTAACCAGGCCGTTTTCGGCAGCCAGGGCGCGCACCTCGGATTTCTGGAGGTGGCCGATCGGAAAAAGGGCCCGGGAGAGTTGCTCCTGGTTGAGCTGGCAAAGGAAATACGATTGGTCCTTATTGGCGTCCGCCCCGGCGAGAAGCCGGTAGCGAACCTGACCGTCGGGGCCTGTGGCTTCGTCCTTCCGGCAATAATGGCCGGTAGCCACAAAATCCGCCCCGAGGTCCATTGCAATCTTGAGGAACAGGTCGAACTTGATCTCCCGATTGCACAATACGTCCGGGTTCGGGGTACGGCCCTGCTGATACTCGCGGAACATATAATTTACGATCCGCTCCTTGTAAGCAGCACTCAGGTCGACGGTCTGGAAAGGGATGCCGAGCTTTTCCGCTACTATGAGAGCGTCGTTGCTGTCGTCCAGCCAGGGGCATTCCCTGGAGATCGTCACGGAGTCATCGTGCCAATTCTTCATGAATAATCCGATCACCTCGTAGCCTTGTTGCTTGAGCAGCAGCGCCGTCACGCTGCTGTCTACGCCCCCTGATAATCCGACAACTACTTTCCTGGTCGTTCCCATAACGCGGCAAAATTACAAAATATTCCCGGGTCCGAAGCGGGGGCCAACCTACGGGCGCAAATGTCATTAAATAGCGCCCAAAAGCGGAATGCCTGTTAAACTTTTATTAAGCTGGTGATATTTTTGTTTAGTGTTTTGTAGGTTTGGTTAAACAATTTGTTATTCCTAAAAATCCTGCTATGAAAAAGTTTGCGTACAATCTATTATTCCTCCTTGGAGGAGTCGTCCTGCTGGGCCTGGCGGCCTGTTCAAGCGACGACGACGGCAACGGAATGCCGGAAGTGGAAGCAGATATTGTGGCGACCGCACAGGCAACTGCCGACCTGAGCAGCCTGGTGGCTGCCCTCTCAACCGCTGATGAGCTCGACAACACCGATCTGATCGGCATCCTCAGCGGCCCGGGGCCCTTCACAGTCTTTGCCCCCTCCAACGCCGCTTTCGGCCAGCTCTTCAACTCCCTGGACGGTTATGACAGTCTGGATGATTTTGACACGGACGCAGAAAAAGAGCTGCTTGCTTCCATCCTGACCTACCATGTAGTAGCCGGGGTAGCCGCCCAATCCGGCGACCTTACGGACGGAGCCAACGTCACTACCGTACAGGGTGAAACGCTGACCACTTCCCTCTCCGGGGGCGTGTCCGTCGTGGATGCCACCGGGATCCCGGCCAATGTTTCCACGGCCGATGTACTCGCCTCCAACGGCGTGGTCCACATTATCGATAAGGTCTTACTGCCCCAGGCCGTCCTGGACGCGCTTGAGGAAGCTGCCGCCGATCAGAATATCGTGGAGCTTGCCAATGCCACTGCAGACCTGTCCGCACTGGTGAATGCCCTGATCGAAGCCGATCTGGTGAGCACCCTGGAAGGAGAAGGCCCCTTTACTGTCTTTGCCCCGACAAACGACGCATTTGCCACTTTCCTCAGCGTCAATGGGTATACAAGCCTTGATGACATTCCCAATGAGGTACTGGTACAGTTATTACTGAATCATGTAGTGGCCGGGGAGGTTGCTTCCACTGACCTCTCCACGGGCTACATATCCTCATTATCCACTGCCGGCCCGGATGCTTCAAACCTCAGCCTGTATATCAATACGGAGGGCGGGGTGGCCATCAACGGCGTTTCCAACGTAAGTACGGCCGATGTATCGGCGTCCAATGGAATTGTCCACATAGTGGACGCGGTTATCGACATCCCCACCGTCGTGACATTTGCCACGGCAGACCCGACGTTTGCCCCCCTGGTTACGGCCCTGACCGATGGCACAACGGCCACGGATTTCCCGACAGTCCTCAGCGGTGACGGCCCCTTTACCGTATTCGCCCCGACGGATGCCGCTTTCCAGGCCCTGCTGGACAGCAACCCGGATTGGGATACTGTGACCGATATCGACGAGGCCCTGCTGACCTCCGTCCTGAATCACCACGTGGTAAGCGGAAACGTCCGTTCGGGCGATCTAACGGACGGCATCATGCCGACAACCCTTGAAGGCGATGCCATTACCATCAACCTGCCGGGTACAGGCGGCAATATCGCCGACGTCACCGACGGGTCCGGAACCTCCGGGATTGGTATAATCGCCGTGGACGTTCAGGCCGGCAACGGCGTGGTCCACGTACTGAACCAGGTGATGATACCGGACACTTCCAACTAGTTCTCCCAGCATCATTTCACAGAACTACCCTGTCCGGAACAGGGTGGTTTTGCCTTGTTCTGAATCCACCTGCCGGGCATACCTCAGAAAGCCGAAAGTTAGCATACAGATTCTGCGAATTGACAACTTTTCTTTTCAGTGCCCAAAGGGAATCCCCATATTGTCAGTCCCAAATCTTACCATTGGCTGGTCTGCCAGCTACGGAAAAAGCCCCCGACAATTGTCAGGGGCTTTCTTTCTTTCAGGCCTGCGGGGATGGAGCCGCTCATTCGTCCAGCAACTCGATGATCTCGTAGCCGTCGGCAACCTCTCTGTAGATCGCATCGTTGAGTTCGTAGCTGGCAAGGCCATTCATATCAATGGCCTCAGCCTCTTCCGGGAGCTCGGGAACCACAGCGCCCACCGGGGTGGGCACCACTTCGAACCCGTCATCCGCTTTTTTGTAGAAAACCCCTTCGGCGAACCAAAAAGTCCGGCTCCTGACCACGAGGCGGATCGGTTTTACGGCCAGACGGCGAATGCGGAATCCCACGGGCGGGAAGGCGCGCACATAAACGCCGCGACGCGCCAGGTAATAACGCCCCCGAACCGGGTAATAGTTTACGTTGCGCCAGACGATAGTCCGGGTGCCCCGGGGTAGTTTCCGAAGGGTCCGTCGTACCGCGCGCCGCTTCTTGCGGCGAATCTTGCGTTTGGCCGGGCGGTCTACCTCTACCACGGCAACGGTTCGGCTCGATTGGGCTGCCGTTTCGGCAGGTGTCCACAGGAGGAGTGCCAGGATCATGGCAACTGAAACATGGAAAGTTTTCATAGCGATTATCTTTTGGATTATTGGAAATTGGACTTTCAAAACAACCCGGGGATTAATCCGCCCCCTTACAATTCGATGAAATGCACATTTATTTCGGGATAGTCCGCAATGAACCGCGGCCGGCTGGCGATAAAAATTCCTAACCAGCCGGCAAAAAAAAACCCGGCCAGCCGGCCGGGAATTATTATTATACAACTTGTTGAAATTGAATCCGGGGAAAGGGGCTTACTTTTTCTTCTGCTTCTCAGCTTCCTCCATCATTTCCCGCATCTTCCGCTGGAATCGGTTCTCCTTCCGGGGTTTCTTTTTCTGCTCCTGGATCTGGGCGTGGATTTTCTCCTCGTCCAGGATCACGTTTTTGATCACCAGCATAATGCCGATGGTAATCAGGTTGGAAACAAAATAATACAAACTCAGGCCGCTGGCGTAGTTGTTGAAGAAGAACAGCATCATCAGTGGTGACAGGTACATGATGAACTTCATATTGGGCATCCCGGGCTGCGTTTGCATCTGCTGGCCGGTTGTCATCATCATGTAAAAGAAAATCGCCACGGATGCCAGGATCGGGAACAGACTCACATGGTCCCCGTAAAACGGGATGCTGAAGGGCAGCTGCGCAATGGTGTCATAGGAAGACAGGTCTTCCGCCCACAGGAACGACTTCTGCCTCAGGGCAAAGCTCGTTGGGAAGAACATGAAGAGCGCGTAAAAAATAGGCAACTGCAGCAGTGCGGGGATACAGCCGCTGAGCGGACTCACCCCGGCCTTGTTGTAAAGCTTCATGGTGGCCTGTTGTTTTTTCATCGCGTTGTCCTTGTACTTCTCGTTGATCTCGGTAATCTCCGGTTTCAGCACGCGCATCTTGGCCTGAGAAAGATAGGACTTGTAGGTGACCGGCGACATCAGGATCCGCACGATGATGGTCATGACCACGATAGCGATCCCGAACGGCAGGAAGGATGCCAGAAAACCGTAGAACGGGGTAAATATATACCGGTTGATCCAACCAAAGATCCCCCATCCAAAGGGGATGGAATCCGCCAGGGCCAGGTCTTCGTACTGCTCCAGCACATCGATATCCGTCGGCCCGAAATACCACTGCATGGAACGGCTTAGTTCTCCTCCCGTTACGGGGAGTTCGGATGCGATGGAGAACTCTTTGGTAAATGCCGTTTCGCTGCTTTCCTCCTCTACCAGGTCGTTGGATGTGAGCGTTACGGTATCCAGCGGCTCGTCTACTGCCAGGATGGAACTGAAAAAGTGCTGCCGGAAGGACATCCAGCGTACCTCGGATTCAGTTTCATCATCCTCCCCGCTGGCGGATAATTTGCTGATATCGTCCCCTTCGTGCCGATACGTCAGGCGGGTATACCGGTTTTCGTACATGACGCTCGGGTCGTGGCGGATGGCGCGCAGGCTCCACCGGAGCGGGACGCCTTTTGACGCGGACAAGGACAACCCCTGGGAGCGGATGTCAAAATCCAGGAGGTATTCCCCCGGACGGATCGTATAGCGGTATTCCAGGAATTGCCGGGGGCCTGCCATCGCCTTCATGGAGAGCACGCTGTTCTCCCCTTCCCGGCTCAGGGTGGGTTCAAAAAAGAGGTCCCGCGTATTGAGCACCCGGTTATCCGAGGTCGTGATTTCAAGGGAAAATTGTGCATTACCCTCCCGAACCAGGTAGACGGGCAGGGAATCGTGGTTGACGAATTGCTTCATGCGGGCTTCGACAATTTCCCCTCCCTTGTTGGAAATTTCCAGGGAGAGTACGTCGTTTTCCAGCAGGGTGGTACCCTCCACGGCCGGGGTATATGAGAAAGCCCCGATCCGGGAGGCATAGGCCGCCCGGGCAAGGGAGTCGTTCCCCTCCGGAACAGTAGCTGCGGGGGTTGCCGCCTGCTGCGGGGCCGCCGCTGCCTCGGCCCTCCGGATGGAATCCTGCACCTGTTCGGTAGCCTGTTTCTGGGCCTCCACCTCTTCCGGTGTCGGCTGGTTCGTGTAAAACCAATAAATCAGGATTCCGAATATGAGTACGAATCCGATGATGGAATTGATATCCAGTTTTTTTTCTTCCATGTAATTCTTTTGTCAGGACGCGGTGGCCGCAACACCCCCGGATTGTGCCGGGGGGGGTGCAAATATACGGCCAATCGGGAAGTTTATGCCATACTGGCATTGGTTCGTTGCATTTTATATTGGCGGACCGCCTGGACAAATCCCACGAAAAGCGGATGCGGGTTGGCCACGGTACTTTTGTACTCCGGGTGGTACTGCACCCCGATAAACCAGGGATGGGACGGCAGTTCTACAATTTCAACAAGCCCTGTCTCCGCATTGATCCCGGAGAATACCAGGCCGGCCGCTTCCATCTGCTCCTTGTAGTCGTTGTTGAATTCATAGCGGTGGCGGTGGCGTTCGGAAATCGTGGAGGCCCCGCTGTACATTTTGTGCACCAGGGTGTCTTCCGTCAGTTCACAGTCCCAGGCTCCCAGCCGCATGGTCCCCCCCTTATTGACAATTGTCTTCTGGGCTTCCATCAGATCGATGACCGGGTGGGGGGTCCGGGCATTCATCTCTGTGGAATTCGCATCGTCCAGCCCCAGGACATTCCGGGCAAATTCGATCACGGCCATCTGCATCCCCAGGCAGATTCCCAAAAACGGGATGTCTTGCTCCCGGGCGTACTGCACTGCTTTGACCTTGCCCTCAATACCCCGCTCCCCGAATCCCGGGGCCACCAGGATGCCGTCGAGCTCCTGCATTTTCTTTTCCAGGTTGTTTGTGCTGATGTGCTCGGAATGGATGGAGACCACATCCACTTCCACCCCGTTGATGGCCCCGGCGTGGATCAGGGCTTCCTGGATGCTTTTATAGGAATCCTGCAATTCCACGTACTTGCCAATCAGGCCCACCCGCACCACGCCCCGGGGGTTCTTGAGTTGCTTCAGGAATTCCATCCACTGCGTCAGGTTGGGCTCCGGGCTGACAGGAAGGGCGAGTTTCTGGAGGGCAACCTTATCCAGACCTTCCTCGTGCATCAGCACGGGTACGTCGTAAATCGTATTCGCATCGATCGACTGGATGACCGCTTCCTTTTTTACATTGCAGAACAGGGCGAGTTTCTGCTTGATTTCTTCCGAGAGTTCGTGTTCCGTCCGGCAAACCAGGATATCCGCCTTGATCCCGCTCTCCATGAGCGTTTTTACCGAGTGCTGGGTAGGTTTGGTCTTGAGTTCCCCTGCAGCCGACAGATAGGGCACCAGGGTCAGATGGACCACTATGGCATTATTCTCCCCCAGTTCCCAGAGCAATTGGCGAACCGCTTCGATATAGGGCAGGGATTCGATATCCCCCACGGTCCCGCCGATTTCGGTGATGACCACGTCGTAATCCCCGCTGTTGCCCAGGATCTGGATCCGCTCCTTGATTTCATTCGTAATGTGCGGCACCACCTGGACGGTTTTCCCGAGGAATTCCCCCCTCCGTTCCTTTTCGATGACGCTTTGGTAAATCCTGCCCGTGGTTACGTTGTTGGCCTGGGAGGTCCGCACATTCAGGAACCGCTCGTAATGCCCCAGGTCCAGGTCCGTTTCCGCCCCATCGTCGGTGACGTAACACTCTCCGTGTTCATAGGGGTTGAGCGTACCCGGGTCTACGTTGATGTACGGGTCGAGTTTCTGGATGGTGGTTCTCAGGCCGCGGGCCTGCAGGAGTTTGGCCAGGGAGGCTGCGATGATGCCTTTACCCAATGAAGAGGAGACTCCCCCCGTAACGAAGATGTATTTAGTAGCTGCCATTGGCGGAATGTATGTTACGGGATTCAAAGTTACAAATTACCTGAGGAAATCAGGGGTTCTGCCGGGGAAATTCTTTCCGGATCCGGGCCAGCATCCCCTCCAGGCCGTTTTCCTTCATCCCGAAGACAATCTGCAGGTTCCGCCCGAGTTTCCCGGGCGGAAATCCCTTCCCGCGGAACCAGACCAGGTAGGGCAACGGCAGCTCGTACAGCAGCCTCCCTTTGTATTTGCCAAAAGGCATCCTGTAGTGGGCGAGCTCGATGAGTTCTTTCCGGGAGGGGGTGGAGTGGTCCATTTGCAGCGGGTTCCGATAGCCGTAAGGCCTAATTTCAGGGCCTGATACCCCGTATCCGGGCAAATATAGTATCTTTAAATCACAGAGAAACCCGACCAAATGGAACGCAGAAAATTTATTGGCCGCAGTGCAGCGGCCTCAGCAGCTTTATTTACGCCGGTTGCCGGACAGCACTTACGGGAGGCGTCCCCGCAACCCGAATCCGGGAAGTCCGAAACCGGTGCATTCAAACCGAAACCCACCGAAGGAGTTATCAATCACAGCGTGTGTTATTGGTGCTACGGCAGCATCCCCCTGGATACGTTCCTGGGGAATATCGCGGAATTGGGCATCGGGGCCATCGACCTGGTGGGGCCCGAAGAATTCCCCCTGCTGAAAAAACACGGGATCCACGCCTCGATGTGCTGGGGCGCCGGCAAAGGGATTGTCGAAGGCTGGAACGACCCCCGGCTCCACGACGAACTGGTTGCCGACTACAATGAAAAAATCCCGATCATCGCGGAGGCCGGATATACAAACCTGATTTGCTTTAGCGGCAACCGCAACGGGATGAACGATTTGGTTGGGTTGCAGAATTGCGTGGAGGGCCTGAGTAAAATTATGCCCACAGCCGAAAAGTACGGCGTTGTCCTGCAGATGGAACTCCTCAATTCCAAAGTGGACCACAAGGACTATATGTGCGACAATACGCTCTGGGGGGTGGAACTTTGCCGTCGCCTGGGTACGGACCACTTCAAACTGCTATACGACATCTACCACATGCAGATAATGGAGGGCGATGTCATCCGCAACATCCGCGAATACCATCCGTACTTCGGACACTACCACACGGGCGGGAACCCCGGCCGGCACGAAATTGACGAAACCCAGGAGCTGTATTACCCGGCAATTATGCGGGCCATTGCTGCCACCGGTTTTACGGGCCACGTGGCACAGGAATTCATCCCGTCCTGGGAAGACAAACTTGCCGCGCTGAAGCAGGGCATCGAAATCTGCGATATCTAGGCCCGGGGAGGTTCCGGGTAGGATAACGGGAAACAGGGTGTTCTCCCGGGCTACTTTAAGGAGTGTCGGGGCCGGCGAGCATCCCGGCAATGTCTTCGTTCCACCGGAATTGGGCCGCGCGGTTCCGCGAATAGTCCGTTTCCCGGTCGTAGCGGTTCTGGAATTCTGACAACTCCCGGTTGATATCCGTGAAGATTCGTCGTACTTCGGCTTTGACGTTCCCGGTAAAGACCCCTTCTTTCAAGCGCTTCCTGAATTTCCGAGCAAATAGTTCCGAGATGTCGAAGTGCAATTGTTCGTGGCTGAGCACCACCTCATCGCAACTTTCCGAATGGTACCAGGATTTATCCGGGTAGAAATAGGTGTCCACCCGAAAATCCAGGGAGTATCGCTCCCCGGAACCTGTGGCGTTGTAGCTGTAGGTGATCCCGCTAGCCGTGGTGGCAGCTATCCGTCTGCTTTCCGGCGGTTCCGCCCGGAAATCACTCCAGGCCAGCCGGGTTTGCGGGTGCCAGAGGATGGCGTCTTCCCCCCGGGCGCTCCCCTCCCCCTGGGCCGATGCAAGTTGGCAAAAACCCAAAAGGAATACGAGGCGGAGCTGTTTTATTGCGTCCAATGGAACCGGATATCCTTTTCGATGTCTTCGTGCAGGCTCAGCATCACCGGGCAGGTACGCCCCGTGCGTTCCAGGATTTTTCGGTCCTTTTCCCCCACGCCTTTGGGCAGGTACAAATCCACTTCAATGCGCGAAATTCTGCGGGGGGCAGCCGACATATGCTTGGTAACTTCAGCCAGGGAACCCTCGAGGGCCACGTCCATATCCCGCGCTTTAATCCCCATCACCGTGAGCATGCAATTTGCCAGGCCCGTAGCCACGGTATCCGTGGGGCTGAACGCCTCCCCCTTGCCGTGATTGTCCGTGGGGGCGTCCGTGAGGTAGACACTTCCGGAGCGCAGGTGGGTACACTCGGTGCGCAGGCCGCCCATATATACTACTTTCGATGTCATGGCCCCTGGATTTCGCGGATTTGCAGGCCGTCGTACATCAGGATGTACGACGCGGTGTTGTAATATCCGGATTGCAGTTTTTTGATATAGTTGAAGGTGTTCCCGCTGTACCGGGTGGCCCCGATCTGGTCCGCAGCCTCAAAGAGGTCCAGCTTATAAGCCAGCCGGAGCAGCAAGTCCATCCCCAGGTCAAAACCCCGGACGGCGTACCGGTCCGGTTCCCCTCCGAACCGCTCGCGGTAGCGGCGTGTAAAGGAAGACGGGGAGACATCCCGGTAGACCGAAGGAAAGGTAAACCTCAGGTTCGCCAGGTGCGTTGCCGAAAGCTCTTTGTGGTCGAATGCCCGGCCCCGGTTTGTGGTAAACATCCGCACCCGGGTTTCCTCCGTATTGGCCGAGTTCAGGATGGAACTTACACTGGAGGCGATCCGGTAGTTGTCGGTTTCCAAAAAGACCCAGTTCTCACGTTCTTCAGACAGGGCCTCCATGAATGCCTCCCGGTCCAGGGAAATATTTTCCTCCTCTTCCCGGAGCGGCACGAGTTCCGCTGCGGGGAATGCTTCCAGAATCTCCGATTCCACTTCCCGGTGGGCCTGATCGGAGATCACCAAAATGTTCTGGTCGGTAACTTGTTCCTTCATGTAGTCGAGCATCCGGCGCCTGAGCTCTGCTTCCTCCGTATAGGTGTGGAAGATATTCTGCAGGGGGAACTCCCCGTTGATCGGGACCGGGGCAATTACGGGAACATCCAGCTCCGAAGCCCTGGCTGCCACTTCCCGGATGGAGTTGGGCTCCAGGGGCCCCACAATCGCGCTGAGGTTCTCCAGGTCTTCCTGCAAAAGCAAATTGCGGACCCGGTTGGCACTGAGCTGCGTGTCAAAGGTCTTTACTTCTACCGAAATTCCCATGTCCGCTACGGAATCCAGAGCGACCAGAAAACCGGAATACAGGCCCAGGCTGTACTTCAGGGCATTGTTGTTCCGGATCCGTTCCTGTGTCTTCTCCGGATCGGACAGGTCCAGGCGGTCCAGGCGGAAAGGGAAAAGCACCAAAAGCCGCGGCCGGTTGCCCGTATCGATGCTGTCCCGCAGGTCAAATTCGTCGATGACCAGTGCATTTTTCACCTCCAGGCCTTCTGCCCGGTCCCGGGGGAGTTTCAGCACCATCCCGGCTTTCAGCCCGGTGGCGAGTTCCGGGTTGAGGGCACGGAGTTCCGGGTACCCGATCCCTAATTTGCGGGTCAGGGAAAACTCGGTCTGTTTGGGTTTTACCTCGTAAAAAATATAATTGGAGGCATTCACTGCCGTGGTATCCGCCTTTTTCTCGGGGAGTCGCAGCTTCATGCCCTCCTGGAGGTTGCCGCGTTCCAGGATTTCCGGGTTGAGCCGGATGATTTCCTCCCGGCTGATCCCGAATTCCTGGCTCAGGCTGAAAAGTGTTTTCCTGGGGGGTACCGTATAGGAGCGGTACACCTGGGATTCCTGCTTCTCGATTCCGGAACCCGGTAGGCGGGGTACCTGCAATTCCTGGCCTTCTGCCAGGTAGCTCGTGCTGCGGGGGAGGCCCGGGTTGAGCTGCAGCAGGCTGTCGATGGTAATCCCGTATTTATGCGCAATACTCCACCGGGTTTCCTTGGCCTGGACGGTATAGGTTGTCAGGAGTTCCTCCAGGGCTTCGGCCTCCCGGTAACTCTCTGAAAACTGGGGGATCCTGAGGACCATCCCGCGTTGGAGGGGACGGGAATACAGGTCCGGATTATAGCGTTTGACCTCCTCCTCGCTCACCTGGTAGCGTTGGGTAATACTGAACAGGGTTTCCTTTCGCCTCACCCGGTGGGTACGGAAGGTGACCTGTTCCCGGGCCGTAGAATCCGGGTCGGATACGGTTGGGCGGTTTAAAACGGTATTGCCGGCACGCCCGGGGATCACCAGGATGGTATTCGGGCGGAGCGTCCCGTCCGGGTCTACTTCCTTGTTGTATTTCAGGAGCTCCTGGGGGCTCACCTGGTATTGCCGCGCAATGGAATAGAGGGTTTCCCCCCGCTTCACGGCATGGGTGCTGAATTGCTGGGCTTTTGCCTTGCAGCCGATGGACAGGGCGCAAAGCAGCAACAGCAGGTACTTACACACAACGTTCATGTTATTCCCATTCTATGGTAGCCGGGGGCTTGGAACTGATGTCGTAAACCACCCGATTCACCCCGGGCACCTTATTGATAATGTCATTTGAGGTCTTCTGCAGAAATTCGTACGGCAGGTTGACCCAGTCGGCCGTCATTCCATCCGTACTTTCCACTGCCCGTAAAGCTACGCATTTTTCATAAGTCCTTTCGTCCCCCATCACCCCCACGCTGTTGACCGGGAGGAGCATGGCCCCCGCCTGCCAGATCTTGTCGTACAGGCCCCATTCGCGGAGTCCGTTGATAAATATATGGTCCACTTCCTGGAGGATGGCGACCTTTTCCCGGGTAATGTCCCCAAGGATGCGGATTGCCAGTCCCGGACCCGGGAAGGGGTGCCTCCCCAAACGCTCAGCCGGGATATCCAGGCTGGCGCCCACGCGTCGCACCTCATCCTTAAAAAGCATCTTCAGTGGTTCTACCACCTTCAGCTTCATAAAGTCCGGCAGGCCACCCACATTGTGGTGACTCTTGATGGTTGCAGAGGGCCCCCCGGTAGCCGATACCGACTCGATAACATCCGGATAGATAGTTCCCTGCCCCAACCATTTTGCATCTTCCACCAGGTGGGCCTCGTCGTCAAACACCTCGATAAACACCCGGCCGATGATCTTTCGTTTCTTCTCGGGGTCCGATTCCCCTTCCAGGGCATCCAAAAAGCGTGCCGAAGCGTCAACGCCCTTAATGTTCAACCCCATATCCTTATACTGGTGAAGCACTTCTTCAAATTCATTCTTGCGCAGCAGCCCGTTGTTCACAAAGATGCAGTGCAGGTGTTTCCCAATGGCGCGGTGGAGCAACATGGCCGCCACCGTGGAATCGACACCCCCGGAAAGGCCGAGAATAACTTTTTCGGTCCCGATCTTCTCCTTGAGTTCCGCCACAGTGGTCTCCACAAAGGCTGCGGGCGTCCAGGTTTGTTCCAGGCCGGCGATATCCACCAGGAAATTCCTCAGGATCAGGCTTCCGGCCGTGGTGTGGTAGACTTCAGGGTGGAACTGGATCCCGTAGATCCTTTCGTCCGGCATCTTGAATGCGGCATTCGGCACGTCGTGGGTGCTGGCCAGAAGCACCGCCCCGTCCGGCAGTTGCTGAATCGTATCGCTGTGGCTCATCCATACCTGGCTACCCACCGGAACATCCTTCAGGAAAGGGTCCTGGGCCACGTGGGCAAGTTTAGCCCGGCCGTACTCCCGCGTTTTCGACGGGGCCACATTGCCCCCGTTAAAATGGGCAATGTACTGGGCGCCATAGCAGATGGCCAGGATGGGTTTATGGCCTTTGATCCGGCTCAGGTCCGGGTGGGGGGCGTCGTCGGACCGGGTGGAAAAGGGGGAGCCGGAAAGGATCACCGCTTTGTAGCCGTCGAGGTCGCCGGGCAGGTTGTTGTAGGGTTTGATTTCGCAGAATATATTCAGTTCGCGGACCCGCCTTGCGATCAGCTGGGTGTACTGGGAACCGAAATCCAGGATGAGAACGTTATTTTGCATGGGCAAAAATAGCAAAAACCCGCAAGGACTCCTGCCGTTTTTTCAGGAGAGTTTTCCCAAGGTTATCGACAATTTAAAGGTTCTCCCAGGGGGTTTATACCGTCTAACTGCCAGCGAATGCCAGATTTCATACAATTAAACAATCGGTAGATGTAATTGGTATTTATATCCTGATTAACAACATATAAAGTGCTTTCCTACAAATTTAATATTCCTGAAATATCCTTAGGATTGGTGTGCTGACCGGGGCGGACGGGCCGGCCTCTTCCTCAAAATTTTCCTGTTGGCAAAAAATACTACTTTTAATCCACTACAGAGAAAATCATGAAGTGTATTTCGTTTGTATTCCTGCTGTTGATTCCAATTGGCAACGGGCAGCTCGTTGCCCAGGATTCCCTGCAGCTGGACAGCCTGCAGCGCGTCTATCGTTCCATGCCCGAGGATACCGCCCGGGTCCGCCTGCTGGGGGAACTCTACCAGGCCTACGTGTACAGGGATGTCGACCGGGCCGCCCAATACGCCAGGGAAAGGATTGCCTTATCCAGGAAACTGGAATATACCGAGGGCCTCGCCGCCGGGTTCTACGATCTGGGAGGCTATTTTAAAAATACCGGACAAAACGATTCCGCCATGGCCCGGCTTGCCGATGCCCGGGAGCTTTATGAGTCGCTGGACGACACCGTGATGCTCATCCGAATAGACCATACCCGGGCAATCCTGGAAATGGAGCTGGGGCGCTACGATTCGGCCCTGGCCATCAGCAACCGGAATATGGTTAAGCGGCAGGAGCTCGGGGACACCCTGGGGATGGCCATTGAGCGGGTATTCCGCGGCGGGATCTACGAGAACAAAGGGTATTTCAACCTGGCCTATGAAGATATCCTGCAGGCAGTAAGGCTCTACGAGCACCTGGACAACCCGTTGCGAATGGCGGATGCCCTCAATAGCCTTGGGTCGCTGGAATCCACCATGAAAAACTACCGAAAATCCCTGGAATACAGCGGGCAGGCTTTAGAAATATACCGTCAGCAGGACGACAGGCTGTTCCAGGGGGTGGCCGCCAACGCAATCGGTCAGAGCCATATCCTCCTGGAGGAATACCGGGAAGCCATCCCGTTTCTGGAAGAAAGCATTACCCTGAGCAGGGAGATGCAAGTCCCCGTCATTGAAGGCGCAGCCTTGCGGAATTTGGGGCGCGCCTACATCGCACTCGGTCGGGGAAATTCCGGGCTGGAACTGCTGGATTCGGCCATTGCCGTACACCGACGTGCGGGCCGGCCCATCGCCCTGGTCCGATCCCTGGGTTACGCTTCCGACGCGTATACGGAGGCGGGGCGGCCGGTCCGGGCGCTCGACTACCTGGATGAGGCCATCCGGATGGTGGATACGCTCGGGGCCCGGCCCCATTGGTATGATTTGTTCAAAAGCCGCTCGGATGCCCTGGCCCAGTTGGGCAGGTACCCGGATGCCCTTCGGGCGGAAAAGGAATTCAGCCAGCTGCGGGACAGCGCCCTGCAGCGGGAACGGGTCCAGCAGGTAGAGGAATTGCGTACCCGGTTTGAAACAGAGAAGAAAGAGCAGCAAATTGCCATTCAGGAGCGCGAAATCGATTTGCTGGAGGCCGAGGCCCGGGTGGGGAACCTGCAGCGGATACTGCTCGGGTCCGGGTTGCTGTTGTCCCTGATCGGGTTCTATGGTGTACGGCAAAAATGGAAGCGAACCCGGGCGGAAAAATCGAAAGTGGACGCCGAACTCGCATTCCGCCAACGGGAACTGACCACACACGCCCTGCACCTTGCCCGCAAGAACGAACTCCTGGAGAGCTTAAAATCCAAGGCCCGGGAATTACAGGAATCCAACCGGTCCGGGGGCTACCGGGAACTGATCCGGACCATCAATTTTGACCAGAGGGACGATGCGCACTGGGAACACTTCACCCGCTACTTCGAAAATGTGCACAAAGACTTCAGCAGGAATGTCCGGGACCGTTTCCCGGATGTGACCAAAAACGAACTCCGGTTTATGGCATTGATGAAGATGAACCTGTCGTCCAAGGAAATCGCCACCATCCTCAATATCTCGCCGGACGGGGTTAAAAAAGCCCGGCAGCGATTGCGCAAAAAAATGCAACTCGCCCCGGAGGAATCCCTGGAAGCTTCGGTAAACGCCCTGTAGGCAACTGGGAGCACCATCCGGGCAACCCCCCGTGACTATTGGCCTTGTGGCCTGTACCCCCTTTGTACCCCCTCCACATTTTTAACCGGGAAACCGAAGCCCTATGTTTGATCGTCATCCAGGAAACACCTAATGACAACTTGTTTTGTGGTCTTGTCCCGGAGCGTGCTGCAGAACCCTCCGGACAGGGTCCACAAAAGAAAATCAAATGCAAACCACAAAACAAATTCCAATGAAAACAATCAAAAATTCCAGGTGGCTGATTCTCGTGCTTTTGGCCGGTACACTCGGCCTGTCATGCAGCAAAGACGACCCCGGAAACGGGGATGGCAACGGGGGCAACGGACTCGAGCAACGCAACGGTCTCGATGAGTCGGAGGTGGCCGCCGACCCCGGGGCAATCGGGTTAAGCGTGAGTGCCCGTTCCCTGGCGCGGAAAGGATATCACCCGGAATTGGCGGCCATCCGGATCCAAGGGACGCATAGCGCGTTGAGCGCCGAGGTAGTCATCGATGCGGATACCCAGATCGGTGCCCTGTCTTTTGAAAACGAGGACCTGAGCGAATCCGAAAGGAAGGACCTGAGCGACGGGGTGCCGCTGACCGTGGAAATCCGCAACGCAAACGACAGCGTCCTGGCTACCAAAACTTTTTCGAAAATTTCGTTTACCTCCTCCCCGTCCCTGACGCCCATTGACAATGAGGCGCTGCCGGATAAATTCCGCACGGTAACCCTGCGGCCCGGCGTGTACTACTACCTCCAACTGGTGGATGAGGACGGAACAGAAATATACGGGGCCCCGGCATCGGATTCCTACACCAACGGCACCAACCTCTCCACACGGATCAATGTGCGGCAGGCGGATGAACTGGACTACAATTCGGAATACGTGGACCTGTATACCCGGTTCCTTTTTACCGAGATGCCCGGGCAGCCCGGGGTGTACTCCATCGGTCTCCGGGATAAAGACACCCCGGACAACCTCCTCTACATGTATATCAAGGTCGACAATTCCCGCGTATTAAATATACAAAGCCGGGCAAACCGGGCCCGGAACGGCGACAATACCGACCCCACCCAACCCCCGAATTACGCGTTCCGGATTGAGAAAACGCCGAACGGCCTGTTCACGATCACCCCCACCGAACAAAACCGGCCGCTCGTATTGAGCGAAAACGGGTTATACCTGCATTGCGCCCCGGGCAGCGAAAACGAGACGCCGGCCTATTTTCGGATCCTGGCTTTCGATATTGACTGGGAAATCCAGTCCCTGGAATACAAGCACCTGCAACCCATACTGCCGCCTGCAGGCACTTCCTTTGCCTACAATAGCACGCTGGTGAATTGCAGCAGCGGGGAGCTTGTACAGGAAGTCGGCGTCAACCAAACCCGGGAGACCAAATCGGTATTCGGATGGGAGGAGAGTTTTTCCCTGAGCAGCAGCCAGGAGTTTTCGGTAGACGTGTCCATGGAGTCGACGATTTCAGCGGAATTTTACGGGGTCGGGTCTTCGGTGAGCTCCTCGGTATCCGAAAGCTACACCACCACGCGTTCCCAGACGAATACGAGTACGCAATCCGCGGCGTTTGAAACAACGGAATCCATTGAGCTGTCTACGAGGCGGAGCCTGACTGTGCCGGCCAAAAAAGCCACCCTGGTGTCCGACATGTACCAATCCTATGAAAACGTACGCGTGCCTTTTGTCCAGCGTTTCCGGATCAAGGGAGCCTACCAGGGCGACAATTCCCCCCTCACGGGAGACGAAATCATCACGCAGTTCGCCTTCAACCAGTTCTCCGGGGTGATCACGGAAAAAGGCGCCGATTACATCGAAGTTACCGTACGGGGCACCAATACGATCGACGAGCTCATCGATACGCAAACCGTGGCACGGGATGTTCCCTCCGAATGCAATTGACCCCCCCGGCCCCGTTTCCGGGAAGGTTATTGAAACGAAAAACCCCGGCGGGATCCGCCGGGGTTTTCGTTCTCCCGGTCTCCCGGGACAAAACCAACCTAAACACATGAACTAATTATGACACAAAAATTATTCATCAAAAGCGCCTTGCGCTGAGGAAATCGCTCCCGTTGCAGTCTGCTGCCCCGGGAAGCGATTGATTCCTTTTTCATGGCAACTTTGGTATATAAACAACCAGCGAACATTTTACCCTACCCCGCATGGGTATTTTTTTTAATTTTAACAAAATACCCTTCCCATGACCCAGCAGTACTGGACTGAAATCTGCGACGAGATCGATGCCGGAACCCGGCTTTCCGATCACCCGTTTCGCTATGCAACCCTTGCCACGGTTGGGCTTGAAAAGGTTCCCCGACTTCGGACAATCGTCGTACGGGAATTCGACCCCGAACAGATGCGATTGACTTTTTTTACGGATGCCCGTTCCAAAAAAATGTTGCACATCAAGGAAAATAACAAGGTAAGCCTGCTGTATTACCATCCCGAAAAGTTGCTGCAACTGCGTATCGAGGGCATTGCGTACAGGGAAAAGGACGACGCCCTGCTGTCGGCCTATTGGGAAGGGATCAGGGAAGCCTCGAGAAAAGATTACACCACGGAAGAGCGGCCGGGAGCCGAAATCAAGGGCCCGGACCAGGTAGATTACATGCAGGGCAGCGAAAACTTCGCGGTTGTCCGTATCCAACCTTTTCGGATTGAATACCTGCAACTCCGGCGCCCCAACCACATTCGCGTTCGGTTTTCCCGAACCGAGGATAGTTGGTCAGGTGATTTCCTGGTCCCCTAGCGTATCGAGGATAATCCGGATATCCTCCTCGGTGGTATCCGGGTTGATAAAACAAAATCGCAGGACCGTCTCCATGCCCCCGGTCCCCCGCCATTTGGTGGGGGTTACCAGGGAGATTCCGGCCCGGTGGTTCCGGTAGGTCCACTGGTTGTAGTCGTCCGGGTTCCAGCCCTTGCGGCGAAACAGCACGCAGGACAGGCTGGGGGCGCGGACCAATTCCAGGTCCGGGTACTCCCCGATAAGTTCCCCGGCGCGAACAGCAAGCCGGATGCCTTCCTCAACGGCCTCTTTGTACCTGTCGGTTCCGTGGGTTGCCAGGGAAAACCACAGCGGCAGCCCGCGGAGCCGCCGGGTGAGTTGTATCTGGTAGTCGGCCGGGTTAAAGCCGTGGGCCCCTTCGTCTTTAAAAATATCCAGGTAGGAACCCTCCTGGGAGTGGACCCGCCGCGCCTGTTCGGGGTCCCGGTAAATGATGGCACCGCAATCGTAGGGGGTGAACAACCACTTGTGCGGATCGATGGTCACACTGTCCGCCTGCTCAATCCCCCGGAAGAGGTGGCGGACGGAATCGGCGGCAAGGGCTCCGCCCCCATAGGCGGCATCCACGTGGAACCAGAGGCCCCGGTCCCGGCAAACCCGGGCAATCCCTTGCAAATCGTCTACGATTCCCGCATTGGTGGTACCCCCGGTAGCCACCACGCCAAAAAGCCTTTCGCGTTCCGCATCGGACAATGCCGCAATTGCCTTTTCCAGGGCTTCCCCGCTCATCCGGTCTTCGGTATCCACCAGGCGAATGTCCGCGTCAATTACCTTGGCCATGGCCTTAATGGAACTGTGGGCGCCTATGGAGGCCACGATGATCCCCTTGCCATGTTGCGTTCCACCCCCTTCCCGCCAGACTTCCCGGGCGGTAACCATGGCCGACAGGTTTGCAGCCGTCCCCCCGCTGGTAAATACGCCAAAGGCACCCTCGGGCATCCCGGTCAGGGAAACCAGCCAATCCATCGCCCGGTTCTCGCAGAAAATCCCCCCGGCGCCTTCCATCCAGTAGGCCCCGTGTATGGAGGAGGCCGATGTGACCAGGTCAAACATGATGGCCGCCCGGGTGGGGGCGGCCGGCACAAATGCGAGGTGGCGGGGATGGTCGATAGGGACAGTAGCCTTAACGAGCACGTCCCGGAAAAGCCGGAAGGCCTGTTCGCCCCCGATCCCTTTGGCCGTTACGGTCTCTCCCACAAGTTGCTTTAAATCCTCCTCTTTTTTGGGGATTCCCAGTTCCGGGTCCCGGACCGTGATCCTGTTGATGGCGAATTTCATGACGTCCAGGGTCATTTCGACCGTATCGATATCCAGCGTGTGCATGTTTCGGAATTTTAATGCAAAGATACGGCACCCGATCGGGGCCGTAAGGGGTCAGCGCTCGTAAATCAGGATGGAGAATTCGGGATGCAGGGGGTCAAACGCCCCGAGTACGGAGGGGACCCACTGGCTTCCGAGTTCGAGGTAGCAGGCGGCGAAGTTTCGCGTCCGTTCCTGCAGGCTGCCGTTGGGGAAGAGTTCGCCCTGCAGGGCCACCAGTCGGTTTACGTGGTCCCGGAGCTTGCGTTTCTGGGCTTTGAGCAGGCGTTTCTCCAGGTGGTTGAGCCCGTTGATCTGTTTGGTTTCCTGGGCCTTAACAGCCCCCAGGAAGGAGGCATCCGTTTTTTCGGCCAGGGCATAGAGGTCGCGGAATTGCTTCCGGAGGTGCTCCCGCTGCGGGGTAAAATCGATGTCGATCCCGGAAATGGCCCGGACTTTCCGGTTGATCAGCTCGTTTTGGTCCAGGAAGAGCTCCTGGAGGGAGACCCCGAGTTTTTCCGCTTTTCGGGCCTGCTTGTCGGAAAGGACCAGGGCGGAATTGCGCAGCATCAGGATCGGAAAAGGGATTTCTGAAGCCTCAAAATACGATTTGAGTTCCAGCCAGTAGGCAATCTCGCCTCCCCCGCCGATATAGGCGATATTGGGCAGGATGACCTCCTGGTAGAGCGGGCGCGTGATGACGTTGGGAGAAAATCGGCCGGGGTGTTCCCGGAGTTCCTTTTTCAGGGCCTCCCGATCCATCCGGATATCAGTTTCCAGCACGCCGTATACGCCGTCCTCTTCCACAATCCGCTCCCGAAGTCCGTCCCGCATGTAAAATAAATTGATCTCCCGGGGAGTGACCTGTATCGGGTAGTCCGGGTCCGCGGCCTGCAGGCCTGCAGCCTGGTCGGATACCTGCCGGTGGGCCAGCCCTTCCAGCATGTCGGTTTCCATATGGGGGGCAAAGAGGGCTTTCAACCGGGGATCGTCCCCGTCCAGCACCACCAGGCCTTCTTCGCCGAACAGGCGATTCGCCAGATAGCGGGTGGCAGCTGCCAGGTTCGGATGTTCCAAATAGGCCGCTTCAAACAGCTCCTTGAGTTCCCGGGCGCGATCCCCGGGCCCCAGGTCCTGCATAAACTGTTCGGCCAGCACCTCGAGGCCGTCGGTTTCCATACGGCCGACAGGCCCCCCGGCTTCCCGGTTCCACCGGAATTCCTTCCCTTTGAAATTAAAGTGGTTGATCTCGTCAAAATCGTGGTCCTCCGTGGCCATCCAGTAGACGGGCACGAAGATATGGTCCGGGTAGGCCGCCTGTAATTTGCGGCAAAGCGCGATGGTCCCGAGGATCTTGTAGTGGAAATAGAGCGGTCCGGTGAACAGGTTCAGCTGGTGCCCGGTTACCACGGTCACCGTTGCGGAATCCGCCAGGGCGGCGATATGGCTTTTGGTGGCAGGGGAGGCGCTGAGCCCCCGGTACTGGTCTTCCAACACCGTACAGAGGGTACTTCTGTGTGATTCCGGATAGGTTGCGAGTTTCTCCAGCAGCTGCTCCCGGAATGCGCCCAAATCCGGGGATCGGCCGTAAAACGGCTCCAACCCCGGGACTGCGTCCAGGTAATCCGTGATCAGTTTTGAAAAGAAACCCGTATCCTTAAAGGGAATGCCTTCCTTGCGCATGCGTTGGTTTGAACAACCCCAAAGATAACGCTCCCGTGCCTTGCAATTCCTAAAAATACGTTAAGAAACCCGGGGCGGCAGCACCCCGGGGCGTAACCAGGGGTGACGTATTGTGGAAGTTTCCGTAGATTTGGTCCGCCGGCAAACCCCGGTCCCAAACCTGAATTTATGAAGCATTGTTTTGCGCTTTTCCTGTCGTTTTTTACCGCCATCGCCTTTGGGCAGGAATTGCAATCCCCTTCCGAGTTCCTCGGTTACGAATTGGGGACCCAGTTTACGCGCCACCACCGCGTGGTTGAATATTTCCGCTATGTAGCCGACGCCCGCAGTGAGCAGGTACTCCTGGAACAATACGGGGAAACCAATGAGCGGCGACCGCTGATTACGGCCACCCTGTCTTCCGCCGCGAACATGCTGCGCCTCGGTGCCATCCGGGAGGCGCACCTGGAGGCGCTGGAAGGGCAGGGCTCTCAGGGGCCGGCCATTGTCTGGCTGAGCTACAATGTGCACGGGAACGAAAGCGTCAGTACGGAAGCATCCATGCAGACCCTGTACGATTTACTCACCACGCGGAGCAGCTACCTGGAGAATACCGTCGTGATCATGGACCCGTGCATTAACCCGGACGGACGCGACCGGTATGTGAACTGGTACAACCAGTTCAAAAACACCCCTTACCAGGCAGACCCGAACAGCAAGGAACACCACGAGGGCTGGCTCAGCGGCCGCGGGAACCATTATATGTTTGACCTGAACCGCGACTGGGCCTGGCTTACCCAGAAGGAAAGCCGGGAGCGCCTGGTGGCCTACAATCGCTGGATGCCCCATGTACATGTGGATTTTCACGAACAGGGGGTGGATGCCCCCTATTACTTCGCCCCGGCGGCAGAACCTTACCACGAGGTGATTACCGAATTCCAGCGCCGATTCCAGGATACCATCGGGCGGAACCACGCCCGGTACTTTGATGCCAACGGCTGGTTTTACTTTACCCGGGAGGTCTTTGACCTGTTTTACCCGAGCTATGGGGATACCTACCCCACCTACAACGGCGCCATCGGGATGACCTATGAACAGGGCGGCAGCGGCCGCGCCGGCCTGGCCATTCGCACCTCCATCGGCGATACGCTGACCCTGAAAGACCGGATTGCGCACCACCTGACAACCGGCCTGAGCACGGTGGAAGTAGCCTCCCGCCATGCCGGGATGCTGGGCAGCGAGTTCCGCAAGTTTTACGGCAGCCCGAAGAATTTCAAATACAAGAGTTACGTACTCAAGGGAGACCGGGACAAACTCGCCGCCCTCCGCGATTTGCTGGAACAGCACCAGGTCCGCACCGGGAGGGCACGCGGCGGCTCCGTACGCGGGTTCCGCTACGATACCGGCCGCAGCGGCAGTATGCAGGCGGGTCCCGAGGCGCTGGTAGTTCCCACCGACCAGCCGAAAGGCACGCTGGTTAAAGTGCTTTTTGAGCCGGATGCGCGCCTGAGCGATTCCCTGACGTACGATATCACCGCTTGGTCCCTGCCTTACGCCTACGGGCTCCAGGCCATCGCCTCGGAGTCGGCTGTTGCCTATGACAGCCCGGCCGATTTCGGGGATGCAGCAGCACCTGCCCCAGAATCCTGGGCCTACGCCTACCTGACCGACTGGGACAGCATGGATGACGCCCGGTTCCTGGCCGCCCTGCTGAAGGAAGGCTTCCGCGTGCGAAGGGCTTCCAGGCCCTTTCAACTGGAGGGCAGGAACTGGGCTGCCGGAACGCTGATCATCACGGCCGGGGACAACCGGCACCACGCGGACTTTTCCGCCCGGCTGGAGGCCTTGCGTAAGGCACACGGCCGGGAATTGACACCTGCCGGCACCGGACTGGTGGATTCCGGCAAGGACTTCGGTTCGCGCTATGTGGATGTGGTCAGCAACGTGCGTGTGGCTGTCCTTTCCGGCGAACCGACATCCACCCTGGACTTCGGGGAGGTATGGCACTTTTTTGAACAGCAATTGCACTATCCGCTCACCGTTCTGGACACCGATTATTTTGACCGGGTAGACCTGGACGCCTATGACGTGCTGGTCCTGCCGGACGGCAGGGGCTACCGGCGCTTCTTAAACGAAAAACGGGTGAAAGGCCTGAAAGCTTGGGTGGCCGCAGGCGGCCGGCTGATTGCCATGGGCGGTGCCCTGGATGCCCTGGGAGGAGACTCGGGATTCTCCATCGAACCAAAAAAATCGGATGAAGCCGCCGGGGAAGAGGCGGCGCCGGGAACGGACCCGTTGTCTTTTGAAGCGGGACAGCGCGAACGGATCCGAAGTGCCATCACCGGGGCCATTTTCAAAACCCGGGTAGACCCGACTCACCCGATGGCTTTTGGCTACGGGGATTCTTACTTCAGCCTGAAACTCGGCAGCAGTTCCTACGAACTTTTAGATTCCGGCAATGTCTCCTACCTGATGGGCCAGCCGGTACCCGTAGCGGGGTTTGCAGGGAGTGAGGCTTTGAAAAAGTTGCCCAACAGCCTGGTATTCGGGGTGGAAAACCACGGGCGGGGCCAGGTGGTCTATATGGTGGACAACCCGTTGTTCCGCGGCTTTTGGGAGAATGGGAAACTATTCTTTGCCAACGCCCTCTTTATGGGGAATTAAATAAATAAATCCACGAAAAAACCCGGCCTTTAAAGCCGGGTTTTTTTATTGGGTCAGCCCACAATGTCCGGTGGAAATTCCCCGATCCCCGGAGGGCTGTTGAGCAGGACCTCATCCAGGTCCACCCCGTCCACCGGGACCACGCGCTGCGCTTCCGGATCCCACTGAATCCGGCGCCCGAGTTTCCAGGAGAGCCCCGCCATATGCGCCGAGATGGCCTCCTCAAACCCTTCCTGTATGCCGCAACTCACAGCTCCCCCATTGCGCAGGGCGCTCAGCCATTCCCGCATATGGAGGAAGGTGGAATCGACGCGCTTCCCATCGATATAGGTCCACATGAGCCCCTTGTCTGCAAAATACTGGGAGGTGGCCGAAGAGACCCCGTCCAGGGCGGTTGCTGCCGGGTTATAGCGGTATATCGGGGATTGCGGCTGCATTTTGCCGGTCTCCAGGTAGTCTGCATAACGCGTGGAGCGGCCGTCCGGCCAGATGGTGAGCTGGTTGCCGAGTTCCATACTCCCGTCGTGGCCCATCAGCATGGTGGGCCTGCTCAGGCCGTTGCCCAGGGTGGCGCTGTAGACAAAGGTCATCCCCTGCTCCTTCCCTTTTTGCTGGCTGCTGCCTGTGCTGAAATCCGGGAATTCCATGGAAGCCTGAAGCACGTCCGGGACATTTCGCCCGTCCCGGTGCGTATAGATGCCGCCGGAAGCCATGACGGAACGGGGGATGCCCATCCCAAGTACACAATTGAGCCGGTCGTAGTCGTGGGTGAGCAGGTCGCCGGACAGCCCGGAGCCGTAGGCCCACCATTTGCGCCAGCGAAAGAAATGGTTCTTGTTAAAGGGTATTTCCGGTGCACTTCCAAGGAATTGCGCCCAATCGATGGTATCGGGCCCCGCTTCCGGGTGGATGTCGTAATTCCAGGCTCCGTTGTCGTCATTCCGGTTGGTGTTGGTGGTGATCAGCGAAACATGGCCCAGGATGCCCTTTTCCACGATGTCGCGGGCCGTCCGGAAACTCAGGGTTTGCCGGTGTTGGTGCCCCACCTGCAGGACGGCCTGGGAATTCCTGGCTACATCCCGGAGTTCGTAGGTTTCCGAAAGCGTATGGGTCATCGGTTTCTCCACATAAACGTGAACCCCCCGACGGAGCGCCTCCATGGCCATGGGGGCATGCCAGTGGTCCGGGGTGGCAATCACCACGGCTTCCACCTCCCCGCTGGAAATCATCTCCTGGTAGGTGCGGTAGCGCCGTACCGTATGGGTTTCGTCCGAGAAGGAGCGTACAGCTTTCTCGGCCCGGACATCGAATATATCGCAAACCCCGGTAATCCGCACATTCAGCGGCTCCTGGTTCTTAAAATCCTCCAGGGCGGTAAAGGCCTCCCCGGCTTCCCGGGCCAGGGCTTCCGCCTCCTCCATCTCCGCGATCCATTCGTCTGTGGCAAAGCCGAGCGACCGGCAGAGCTGTTCCCCCCGGATACCAAAACCAATGATGCCGATTTTCACAGGCTCCCCGCCGATTCCCTGAACCGCTGGGGGCAGGCTCGGCTGGATATTGAGGCTCTCCAGGATAGCATTGCGTTCTTTTTTGCGGCCGACAGTACTCGCGGCACCAGCCCACCATACGGCTCCGAGGATCGGGATTCCGCCCAGGCCCATCAGTGCTTCTCTGCGTGTCCATTTCATGATATGCGCGTTTTAGGTTCATTCTGTGTGTTTTTCGACCACAACCGGGGCAGGCCAAATAGCGAGCCGGTCGGTTGCAGGAAGAGCAGGTAGCAGGCAGCGGCCTCGATCAGGTTTTTGTTGACCAGCCAGTAACTGCCCTCCGTATTGAGCTGGGGGCTGCCGGGAAGCGCCGGGTGCGCCAGGTAGTACAACAGGAGCATGCCGATTCCCGCCAGGGCCCCGGCTTTCTCAAATACCCCGAGGATCAGCGTAACACCCACCAGGATCAGGGCTACCCAATTCAGGGTGTCTACCCAGGGGAGCAGGGATTCTGAGGCCAGAGAGGTAAAAACCGGTTTCAGCGGGCCCTGGGCGGTGGCCAGGTACCCGAAACTGGTCCATTCCGGGTTGTAGAGTTTGATCACTCCCTCGTACAGGAAATGCCATCCGATCAGGATCCGGAGCACCACCAGCCCTCCGGCCAGCCTCCTGCTGTTTTGAAATTTTTCCATGATTCTATCTGTTTTTTATGGTTAATGTGGTTTATGGTTGGGCCTTTTACGGAATAACGCCAGGACGGGGTTTAAAGCTACTGCTATGGTAGAGTGCAAACTATGATACATATCAGCTTTCCCGCATCCCGGTTTTCCGCATCTCAGATTATCGCGCCCGCCGGGCAATTTCGGAGACAGCGGCCACCAAATGCGCCATCTCCTCCGGGGTATTGAAGACGTTTGGGGTAATCCGGCAGCCCTGAACCCCCGCCCCGTCGATGGCTACCGTATAAATCCCGAAATCTTCCAGAAGCGCAGTTGCAAGCCCGGCCGGCGGGAGTCCCTCCACCCCGACATTTGCAATGGCACAGCTGCGTTCCGGGGATTCCGGCGTATTGACCCGGACGCCGCGAACAGCCCGCAGAGGCTCGGTCCAGGCGCGTTGCAATTCCCGGAGTCGCGCCGCTTTCCGCTTGATCCCTATATGCTCCAGGTAGTCCATGGCCGCATCGATGGCCAGGTCGGTATGCACCGGGTGCGTCCCCGTATGGTTCAACCGGGATATATCATCGGGTTCCCTGGGGTGCTCGGCGAGCAGGGGCCAGATTTTCGGGATGTGTTCCCGGCGGATATAGAGCATGCCGGCGCCCAGCGGGGCCGCCAGCCATTTGTGGAGGCTCGAGCCGTAATAATCGCATCCCAGGGCCGGGATGTCCACCGGGAAATGCCCCACGCAGTGCGCCCCGTCTACCAGTACTTCCACGCCGTGGCGGTGCGCCATGTCGCAAATTTTCCGCACCGGCAGGATCTGCCCGGTGATATTGACCATGTGGCACACCATTAGCAGGCGCGTGCGGGGGGTGATGGCCGATTCGTAAAGGGCGACGATTTCCTCGTCCGAGGCCGGGTGCATGGGCAGGGACAGGACGCGGTTTATCACGCCGAACCGTTCTGCCACCAGGCCGAACTGCATCTGCATGGCCCCGTAATCCTGTTCGGCGAACACTGCCTCGTCCCCGGGTTGCCAGGGGTACCCGCCGATTACCATGTCCAGGGACTCCGTGGTATTCCGCGTCAGGATGAGTTCTCCTGGGGTGCAACCGAGCATCCCGGCCAACCGGGCCGCCACCCGCGCTTTGTTTTCCCATTGCACGGTGCGCATATAATACGCCCCTTCCCGGTTGACCATGCGGATATTTTCCAGGTAGGCCTCCAGGGTGGGCCGGGGAATGATGTTGTAATACCCGCTTTCCAGGTTGATGTAGTCCGGTTTCAGGTCGTAGTCCGACCGGACCCTTTCCCAGAACCCGTTCTCCCCGCCTCCGGAAACTGTACGGGCCTGAATCGGTGCCCCGGCACCCTGCTGTCCGGGTATTTCACGCGGTCTCCCGGAGGGCGAATGGCGCCCCGCCAGTGCACCGTCTGGCAGGAAGATAAAAGGAGAGGCCGCCGTAAGCTGCCCCAGGCGCTTGAGGAAGGTTCGTTTTTCCACGGGAGGAAGTTTTGGTTAGTGTTTCAAGTTAAGAAATCTTTGTATTTACTTTTGCCTTCCCGGGGATTTTGACCTTCCGTATTTACCCTAAAAATAGTATCTTAGAGTATGAAAAATCGCTATCTAATCGGGGTGCTTGGATGGTTTATCTTCCTGGCGGCCCCGGCTGTTCTCGGACAGGAAAGTACCGGGGAGGAAATTGCCGGGGAGGAATCCGGTTTCCGGCAATACCGGGGCGAGGTGCTGGACGCGGAAACCAATGACCCGCTCGTTTTTGCCACCCTGTCGCTCAGCCAGTACAATATCAGTACGGTGACCAATTCCGAGGGCGGTTTCCTTCTGAAGGTCCCCGAGGAGATTTCCGAGGCCGTTGTGGAAGTCGCTTTCCTGGGCTATGAGACCCGCAGGATCCCTTTGCTGCAATTCACCCCGGAGGACAATGAAATCCGGCTTGAGGTTTCCGTCACCACCCTGCCGGAAGTGGACGTGGTAGTGCCGCGGGACGCAATGACCCTCGTAAAGGAAACCCTCCGAAAAAAGGGGGAAAACTATTTTGACAACCACACCCGGATGACGGCATTTTACCGGGAGACCATCAAAAAGAGGCGGCGCAATGTGTCCCTCTCCGAGGCGGTGGTCACCATCTACAAAACCCCCTATACCTCCCTGCGCCAGGACGCCATGGAGTTGTACAAGGCCCGGAAGAGCACGGATTACGACAAACTGGACACCGTAGCCCTCAAATTGCAGGGCGGTCCGTTCAACGCGCTTTTTGTGGACGTGATGAAATACCCGGAATACATTTTTTCGGAGGAGTATATTGAATATTACAATTTCTACTTTGAACGCAACACCCGGATTGACGACCGGTTGATTTTTGTTATCGGATTTGAGCAGAAAAAGCATATTGCCGACCCACTGTATCGGGGGAAGCTCTACATAGACGGGGAAAAGAAGATCCTGACCAGCGCCATATTTTCGCTGAATATTACGGATGAACAAATGGCGAGCCGGATGTTTGTCAGGCGCAAGCCCTCAAATGCCGAGGTGACCCCCACGGAGGTATCCTACCGGGTGGATTACCGGGAGAAGAACGGGCGCTGGTATTACGGATACAGCAATGCCCTGTTGGAATTCAAGATCAACTGGGACCGGAAAATATTCAATTCCGTCTACAGCCTGAGTTGCGAAATGGCTGTTACGGACTGGGAAGCCAATGAGTCGGGCAGCCTGCCCCGAAACCGGGAGCGGGTTAAAACCTCGATCATCCTGAGCGACGAGGCCATCGGGTTTTCCGATCCGGATTTCTGGGGGGAATACAATATCATCGAGCCCGATAAGTCTATCGAATCGGCCATACGTAAAATCCAGCGGCAATTGCGGCGGGAAGAACGCAGCAGCCCGGGTCTAACCCCCTGAAACGATCCGGGGGCAGGGCGGAACCGAGCCGGAAACTCAGCCGGAAATTACCCGGGATCGCGATGATTGACCAACCCCTTCGGATATGAACAATTGTTAATATCCGCGGTTGATAAGCTGTAAACTATTTTAAGTGTTAATTTTTTGGAAATGAGAAGGTTTGCACCTATATTTACTAGGTGATCAAGTAGGGGTTATCAGTCCATGGTAACGGTGAAAGATCATTATAAAGTCAGCGTTCTTTATATTGTTGAATAACCCATCGCACACAGGGCCTCAGTGCCCGAAGCGAAACGGTGAGCCACTCTAAGGAGGCTGTTGCTTCCGGGGTTGGTGGGACCTTATGCGTTACATGGAAAACTCAGGTTTACCCTGTAAGTCAAAAGGACTAAGCAACAAGAAGAAACATCTGGCGGGTTGCGATTTTCGGATCAACACACCAGCGATGTTTCAAACGTCAAACGGCACAACGGCAACCAAGTGTTGTTTTGGAAGGCGAAACGCCTGACAGAGAAAGTTGTTAGCTGTTTTAGAAAGCCATATCAATTGTACCCGTTACAGTGATATGGCTTTTGTTATTTCCGGCTTTTGCGGGTGGCGGACCCGCCCACATGGGCCGCAGCTGGCAGAATTGGCCCGCCCGGTCTGCTTTGCCGAGTTAAAATTGTATATTTGCTCCGCTTTAAAACGATCGAATATACATGGCGACCATTCACTATACCAAAACCGACGAGGCCCCGGCCCTGGCAACTGCATCCTTACTCCCTATCGTACAGGCATTTTCCCGTACTGCAGGAATCGATATCACCACCAAGGACATTTCCCTCGCCGGTCGGATACTGGCCGCTTTCCCCGAGTTCCTTTCGGAAGCCCAACGCATCCCGAATGACCTGGAATTCCTGGGCGAATTGGCCAAACAACCCGAAGCCAATATCATCAAACTGCCGAATATCAGCGCGTCCATCCCCCAACTGGAGGAGGCGATTACCGAATTGCAAGGGCAGGGATACGCCATCCCCGACTATCCGGCCGAAGCATCCTCAGACGAGGAAAAAGCCATCAAAGCCCGTTATGACAAGATTAAAGGAAGTGCGGTAAACCCGGTGCTCCGGGAAGGTAATTCGGACCGTCGCGCCCCGAGGCCGGTCAAAAATTTCGCCCGCAAAAACCCACACAGCATGGGCGCCTGGAGTGCAGATTCCAAAAGCCATGTCGCCACCATGTCTTCCGGCGATTTCAAATCCAATGAGAAATCGGTGACCCTGGGCCAGGGGACGCGCCTTCGCATTGAATGGGTAGGCGCCGGCGGCGAGACCCGGGTATTAAAAGAAGATATCCCGACCCTGGACGGGGAGATCGTAGACGGGACCGTCATGGAAAAGAAAGCGCTCCTGCAATTTTTGGAGGAGCAGGTAGCCGACGCCAAAAAATCGGGTGTGTTGTTTTCCGTCCACCTGAAAGCCACCATGATGAAGGTCTCCGACCCGATTATTTTCGGGCATGTCCTGCGCACCTACTTCCAGGAGGTATTCCAACGGCACGATGCCACCTTTGAATCCCTGGGTATCGACGCCAACGACGGGCTGGAAAACCTGCTCGGGGATCTGGAGCAACTGCCGGAAGACCAGGCGGCATCCATCCGCAAGGAAATTGAAACTGCCATGGAACAGGGCCCGTCCCTGGCCATGGTCAATTCCGACAAGGGGATTACCAACCTCCACGTGCCCAGCGATATCATCATCGACGCTTCCATGCCCGCCATGATCCGGAATTCCGGCAGGATGTGGAATGCCCAAGGCAAGCCCCAGGACACCAAGGCGGTCATCCCGGACAGCAGCTATGCCGGCGTGTACCAGGCCACCATTGACGATTGCAAGGAAAACGGGGCCCTGGACCCGAAAACCATGGGGACTGTCCCGAATGTCGGGTTGATGGCCCAGAAGGCCGAAGAGTACGGTTCCCACGACAAAACCTTTGAAATTGCCGATCCGGGCACCGTGCGCGTGGTTGACCAGCACAGCGGGGAAGTTTTGATGGAGCACGCGGTCAGTGCCGGGGACATCTGGCGGATGTGCCAGGTTAAAGACAAACCCGTGCGCAACTGGGTGGAACTCGCCGTAGAGCGGGCCCGCCTGTCAAACACCCCGGCCGTATTCTGGCTGGATCCCCAACGCGCCCACGACCGGGAACTGATTACCAAGGTAGACGCCTACCTGCCGCAGGAAACCCGGGAGGAGTTGAATATCCGGGTACTTTCCCCTGTGGAGGCCACCCGCTATACGCTCAGGCGCATCCGGGAGGGCAAGGATACGATTTCCGTAACGGGTAATGTCCTTCGCGATTACCTGACCGACCTTTTCCCCATCCTCGAAGTGGGGACCAGTGCAAAGATGCTGTCGATTGTCCCGCTGATGAATGGCGGGGGACTGTTTGAAACCGGCGCCGGCGGATCCGCTCCCAAGCACGTGGAGCAATTCCTGGAGGAAGGACACCTGCGCTGGGATTCCCTGGGGGAATTCATGGCTTTGGCCGTATCCCTGGAGCACTACGGACAAAAGAACAACAGCAAGAAGGCCGGCATCCTGGGGCGGTCCCTGGATGAAGCCACCGAAAAATTCCTGGAGGAGAACCGATCTCCCTCCCGGAAGGTCAACGAACTCGATACGCGCGGCAGCCACTTTTACCTGGCGCTCTATTGGGCCAGGGCCCTGGCAAAACAGGAGGAGGAACCCGCATTGGCCGGGGCGTTCCAAAAGGTTGCCAGCGACCTGGAGGCCCAAACCGACACCATTCTGCAGGAGTTGCTCGACGCCCAGGGGCAACCGCAGGACATTGGGGGCTACTACCTGCCCGACGCTGAAAAAGTACGTCGCGCCATGCGTCCGAGCTGTTCCTTTAACGCCATTTTGGAACAGCTTTAATTTTGGGTTAATACCGGGCCGCAGTGGGGTTGGTAGCTAATTTTCCGTATTTTTAGGAAAATAAAAATTGCATGAATCCCAGATTCCGGCTCCCGCCGGTATGTGTCCTCCTTTTCTTTGCGACATGCCAGTTATTCGCCCAGGAGCGTTACACCCTCAGCGGTACGATTTCCGAGGCGGGCTCCAACGAAACGCTCATCGGCGTAAGCATCCTGGTGCCTGAATTACAGACCGGAGCCACCACCAATGAATACGGCTTTTACTCCCTGACCCTCCCCGCCGGCACGTACGATATCGTCGTACGCTACCTGGGCTTTGCCGATATCCGGCAATCTGTGGACCTGCTGGCCGACAGGCGCCTGGATTTCAGCATGTCCGAGGAGGCCGAAGAACTGGACGAGGTGGTGGTGACCGAACAGGCGGAACGCCTCGACATCCGCGAGCCGCAGATGAGCGTGGCTACCCTGAAGACGGAGACCATCAAGAAGATCCCCGTGGTCCTCGGGGAGGCGGACGTCATCAAATCCATCCTGTTGCTCCCCGGGGTAACCAACGCAGGGGAGTCCTCATCCGGCTTCAACGTGCGCGGCGGGGCAGCCGACCAGAACCTGATCCTGCTCGACGAGGCCACCATCTTCAATTCCTCCCACCTTTTCGGCTTTTTCTCGGTATTCAACCCGGATGCCATCAAGGATATCAAATTATTCAAAGGGGGTATCCCGGCCCGGTATGGTGGGCGGGTATCCTCCGTCCTGGAAATCTACCAGAAAGAAGGGAACAGCAAGGAATTCCATATGAACGGGGGCATCGGCGCCGTGGCCAGCCGGCTGCTGGCGGAGGGACCCATAGTCAAAGACCGGGCCGCCTTCCTGGCCGGGGGACGGGCTTCTTATGCCCACCTGTTCCTGCCGCTCTTCGACATCAACAACAAAGCGTATTTCTACGACCTGAATACCAAGTTAAACTATCGGCTGAACGACCGGAACAGCCTGTATCTCTCCGGGTATTTCGGGCGCGACCTGTTCAGCATCAACGACTTGTTTGTCAACACCTACGGGAATGCCGTGGTAAATTTCCGGTGGAACCACCTGTTTTCGGACAAGCTTTTTGCAAACCTCTCGCTGATCTACTCGGATTACTATTACGGCCTGGAACTCGACTTTGTGGGCTTTGAATGGAATTCGGGCATCCGCAACTTCAATGTCAAATACGACCTGAAGCACTATGTGAGCGACCGGTTGCAAATCAATTACGGCCTGCACAACACCTACTACGTGTTCAACCCCGGCAAGATTTCCCCCAATAGCGAGGAGTCCGGGATCGTGGAGGAACAACTCACCAAAAAATACGCGAACGAAAACGCGTTGTACGTGGACGTTTCCCACGATATTTCCCAGCGCCTCAGCCTGGGGTACGGGTTGCGCGTCAGCCAGTTCAACCGGTTGGGCCAGGACGAATTCTACGTTTACGAGGACGACAACCCCGTTTTCTTTGACCCGTTTACGCTGGTGTACCGGGAAAATATCCCGATCGATACGGTGTCGGCCGACCGGTTTGAAACCCTGGACAAATTCCTGAACCTGGAACCCCGGGTGTCCGTGGCCTATACGCTCAACGAGAAGAGCTCCGTCAAGGCGAGCTATATGCGCATGGCCCAATACCTCCACCTGCTCTCCAACACGAATTCCCCTACTCCCCTGGATGTCTGGACCCCCAGCGGCCCCTACACGCGTCCACAGATTGCCGACCAGGTGGGGCTGGGGTATTTCCGCAATTTTGCCGATGGGGAATACAGCCTGGAAACCGAGGCGTTTTACAAGAAAGTGCAAAACCGGATCGATTATATAGACGGGGCAAACCTGATTGCCAACGATGCCATCGAACAGGTCATCCTCAACGGGGAGGCCCGGGCCTACGGCTGGGAATTCCTGCTGCGGAAGAACACGGGGGCCCTCACGGGGTGGGTTGCCTATACGCTGGCCAAATCCGAGCAGCGCACCCCTGGGCGGGAGCAGGTCACCTTTATGAACCGGACCGTGGACGAGCCGGGGATCAATTTTGGGGAGTGGTACAGTACGCCCTATGACAAGCGGCACGATGTAGCGGTTTTTGGCAGTTACGAAATTGACGACCGCTGGAGCCTGAATGCCAATTTTATCTACCAGACGGGCCAGCCCACGAATTACCCGGTGGGCCAGTTTGAATTTGAAGGGCTCGTGGTGCCCTATTACGGGCTGCGGAACCAGGAACGCCTGCCGGATTACCACCGGCTGGACCTCTCGGCCACCCTGCGCCCGCGTGTTAATCCGGACAAGAAAGTCCGGGGCGAATGGGTCTTCAGCATTTACAATGTGTACAACCGGATGAATGCCGCGTCCATCAACTTCCGCCAAAACCAGGATACCGGCCGGAACGAGGCCATCCGCACGTCCATTTTCGGCATTGTGCCGTCGGTAACCTATAATTTCCGTTTCTGAGATGATCACACCCTGCTCCTTCCGCATCCCCTTCCTGCAGACCTGGCTCCTCCCGGCGTTCCCCCAGGTATTGCTGCTGGGGTTGCTATTGGCGAGCTTTTCGGCCTGCGAGGACGTCATCGAAGTGGAGACGCCCGTGGAGGACCCGCGCCTAGTGGTAGAAGGCCTGATCCGCGTGGATACCACCCAGGAGTTTGTCCCGGTGGAAATCCGCCTCACCCAGACGGCCGGTTTTTTCGATACGGTACAGCCTGTCAGCGATGCCACGGACGTAGTGATCCTCTTGCAGGAAATCCGGGACGGGGCACCCACAGGGAATACCTTTTCCAGAGCCCTGGCGGAGGTGGACCCGGGAAGCGGCGTGTATGTCCCCGACCCCACTTTTGACGCCGACCAGCGGCTGCGGGTTTCCACGGTTCTCGCTGCCGACTACGTGTATACGCTGATCCTCACCTGGCAGGGGCGCCGCTATGCGGCAGTGACGGAATACGTGCCTTCGGTACCCATCGACCGGGCCGAACCGGGCAATCGCACGCTGTTTGACGAGGACGAGACCGAGGTGGTAGTGGCCTTTACCGATACGCCCGGGGAAGGGGACTACTATATCTTCGATTTTGGCTTCGGGGAGTTCCTGCCCTCGGAGGACTCGTTTTCGGATGGGGAACAGCTCGAATTTTCCTTTTTCTACGACCAGTCATTCGATCCGGGGACGGAAATCGATATTTCCATCCTGGGGGCCGACCAGGTATTCTACAACTACATGCTCCTGTTGGTGGAACAGGCCGGGGACAGTGGCAACCCGTTCCAGACCCCCGTGGCCACCGTCCGCGGGAATGTCTTTGATGTCACCGACCTGGACAATATCGACAACGCGGACAATACGGGCCGGCCCGATGTATTTCCCCTGGGCTTTTTTGCCATCGTTCAGGAATTCAAAGCCACGGTTACGATTGAATAATTGGAAATCCCTCCATTAAGAATATGATGAAACACCCCGTCCCCTCCTACCCCTTCCCCAATTATTTCCGGGCGGCATGTCGCCTGGCCTTCCTGCTGTTTCTGGCCGGTTGGGTTGGCGGGTGCGAAGAGGTGGTGGAACTCGAAACCCCGGAGGAACCGCCCCGGCTGGTGGTGGGCGGGCTGCTGCGGGTGGATATGGAAGAAGCCTTTATCCCGGTGCGGATCCGGCTGACGGAAACGAGCGGTTTTTTTGGCTCGCGGCCCGTTACCCGGGCCGATGCGGCAATCATTACCGTCAACCGGTACGACGGGGAGACCCTCGTGGAGACCTTCAATTCAAACCTGGCCGAGGAGGCCCCCGGAACCGGCATCTATATCCCGGACCCCGATGCGCTATTCGACCAGCGGATCCCGACCATTTTCCTGAATGAGGAAGTCCAATTCATACTCCAGGTTCGTCATCAGGGGCGGCAATACCTGGCGGAAACCTGGTACCAACCCGCTCCGCCCATCGATTTCCTGTTGCAGGGAAACCGGACCCTGGACGGCGGGGACGAAACCGAAATCATCGTATCCTTCACCGACCCTGCTGAACGGGAAAATTATTACCTGTTTGAATTTGGGGAGGCCCGTTACCTGGTCACCGAGGACACCTTTTACCAGGGCCAGTTTTTCCAATTTTCCTATTTCTACGAGGACCCGCTCCCGGCAGGGACCGAGCTCGAAGTGCACCTAATGGGGGCCGACCAGCAATTCTACAACTACATGGGTTTGTTAATTGATCAGAGCGACCTGACGGGGCCGTTCCAGGCGCCCGCCGCCACCGTCCGGGGCAATGTTCTAGACGCCACGGACCTGGACAACCAGGACCGATTTGACAACACCGACCGGCCCGATATCTTTCCCCTGGGGTATTTTGCCGTCGTACAGGAACATACCCGCACCCTTACGATCCGCTGATTGGGTGATCGGCAAAATACCGGGCCACTGCCTCCCGTACCAATTCCCCCGCATGTGCCATGTTCCACTGCAGATCCCGCCCCGGGTTAGCCGCCTCGATTACCGCTGTCAGGCCCGCATCCCTGAGGGCTTCCCGGTTGGCCGTACAGGTGCCGCAAACCGCATACACCGGGATGCCGTGTTCGGCACCCAGGGCCGTTACACCCTGGATGAGTTTGCCCTGCAGGCTCTGGGAATCAATCCGGCCTTCCCCGGTAAAGATGCCATCCACCGCAGCTTCTTCGAGATATTCGGCGATACCGTTTAACCGGAAGACAAAATCGGTACCCCCTATAAACCGGGCCCCGAGAAATACCTTCAGGCCGTAGGCCGTCCCCCCGGCTGCCCCGGCCCCGGCCTCCGTCCCTGCCTCCAGCCCCAGTTGGCGCGCAACCACCTGGTCCAGGCGGCGCAAACCGCGGTCCAGCTGTTCGACGGCTTCCGGGCCCGCCCCTTTTTGGGGAGCGTACACACAGGCCGCCCCGTTGGGGCCCCACAACGGGTTGGACACGTCGTTCACGGCAACTACTTCCACCCCTTTCGGAAGGACTTCCCGGGGCGCGACCACCCGGGATACCTCCCCGAGGCTTGCGCCCACAGGCCGGAGCAGCCGGCCATCCGCACCGAGGAATTCAAATCCGAAAGCGGCAGCGATACCCATCCCGGCATCGTTGGTGGCACTGCCCCCCAGCCCGACATAAACGCGTCGGGCACCCTGACCGACAGCCGACCGGATGAGCTGGCCGGTTCCAAGGGTGCTGGTTTGCAGCGGGTCGCGCTCCCCTTCTTCCAACAATACCATCCCGGAGGCGAGGGCCATTTCCACAAAGGCCTCCCCGGACGCCGGATCCAAGAGGTATTCCGCCCGGATTTCCCGGCCCAGGGGGCCGGAAACGACCTCGGTATGCAGGGATACCTCCCGGGTTGCCCGGACTGCGTCCAAAAATCCGTCGCCCCCGTCCGAGGCGGCAAACCGTCGGAATCGGGCAGCGGGTTGGTGCTGCCCCAGGCCTTCGGCAATGGCGTCGCAAACTTCGTCGGCACTCAGGGAGCCCTTAAACTTATCCGGGATCAGTACGAGGTTCATAATAAGCGAGGCGTTTTATTTTACGCGCTGTCTGTTCCCGGAATATAACTATTCTGGTTATTTTAGGGCCTGTAAATGCGCAATTCCCGGGGGAAACGTTTCCCCCGGGCATTCCCGACCGCCCTCCGGCAAGTGCAGCGGCGGCCGGCAACTGAGAAAACCAACCCATGCCCACCGATAAACGCTTATTGATGAAAGGCCTGCAACGGCTCGCCTACACCCTGGGCCTGATGTTCGCCGGCCCGATTGTCCTCTACCAGGCCTTTAAGAACGAAGACCACCCCTTCTATATCCCGGTACTCGTGGTGGGGGCCATCCTGGCCGTCGGGGCCGTGGCCATGGGGTTCTTCAGTATCAAAACCCTCCTGGACGCCCTGTTCGGCGGTAAAAAACCCTGATACCCGACACATCCGGGGGCCTGCCCGGGGGCCGGGAATCCCGGTTGCCCAGATGCCGGGGAGGTAGTATCTTTGCGCTCTCAGAGTACCCGCACTATGATTGAAATTACGCTCCCAGACGGGAAAACCGTCGAGCATCCCAAAGGATCCACCCCCCTGGACGTCGCCCGGGGCATCAGCGAAGGGCTGGCGCGCAACGTAATCAGCGCCCGCTTCAACAACCGGAAGGTGGAAGCCGCTACCCCCCTGGAAGAAGACGGGAAACTCATCCTGTACACCTGGCGGGACGAAGAGGGGAAAAAAGCCTTCTGGCACTCCTCTTCCCATGTCCTGGCCCAGGCCCTGGAGGAATTGTACCCCGGCATCAAACTGACCATCGGCCCGGCTATCGACAATGGGTTTTACTACGACGTGGACCTGGGTGAGCACACCATTTCCGAAAAGGACTTTCCGGCCATCGAGAAAAAAGCCCTGGAAATCGCCCGCGGCAAACACGATTTCCGGATGCGGGAAGTCTCCAAAAAGGATGCCCTGGCCTACTACAAAGACGAGGGGAACCCCTACAAGCTGGAACTTATCGAAAACCTCGAGGACGGCGACATCACCTTTTGCGACCACGATACGTTTACCGACCTGTGCCGGGGCGGGCACATCCCGAATACGGGCCTGATCAAGGCCTTCAAGGTGCTCAATGTGGCCGGGGCTTACTGGCGGGGGGACGAAAACCGCCCGCAGCTTACCCGGGTCTACGGAATTTCCTTTCCGAAGCAGAAAGAACTCACCGAGTACCTCCACATGCTGGAGGAAGCCAAAAAAAGGGACCACCGCAAGCTGGGGAAGGAACTGGAACTCTTCACCTTTTCCCACAAAGTGGGGCAGGGCCTGCCGCTCTGGTTGCCCAAGGGGGCTGCCCTGCGGGAGCGACTCGAGCAATTCCTGAAGAAGGCCCAGAAAAAAGCCGGGTACGAGATGGTGGTCACCCCGCATATCGGCCAAAAGGAACTGTACGTCACCTCCGGGCACTATGCCAAATACGGGGAGGACAGCTTCCAGCCCATCCACACGCCCAGGGAAGACGAGGAATTCCTGCTCAAGCCCATGAACTGCCCGCACCACTGCGAGATATTCAATGCCACGCCGGTTTCCTACCGGGATCTCCCCAAGCGGTTTGCGGAATTCGGGACGGTATACCGCTACGAACAAAGCGGGGAATTGCACGGGCTTACGCGGGTCCGGGGCTTTACCCAGGACGACGCCCATATTTTCTGCACCCACGACCAGCTGGACGAGGAGTTCAAGAACGTCATCGACCTGTCGCTCTACGTCCTCGGCTCCCTGGGCTTTGAGAATTTTACCGCCCAGGTATCCATCCGGGACCCCGAAAAACCCGAGAAATACATCGGGGAGGTCGAAAATTGGGAAAAGGCGGAAGCCGCCATCATCAATGCCGCCACGGAAAAAGGCCTGGATTTTGTCATCGAACCCGGGGAGGCGGCTTTTTACGGGCCCAAACTGGATTTTATGGTCAAGGATGCCCTGGGTCGCCAGTGGCAGCTCGGCACCATCCAGGTAGACTACACGCTGCCGGAACGCTTCGACCTGACCTACAAGGGGAGCGACAACGAATTACACCGCCCCGTTATGATCCACCGGGCCCCCTTTGGCAGCATGGAACGCTTTGTAGCACTGCTCCTGGAGCACACAGGCGGGAATTTCCCCCTCTGGCTCACCCCCCAGCAGGCTATCGTACTGCCTGTCAGCGAAAAGCACGAAAATTATGCGCAAAAAGTTTTAAATTCCCTGGAAAATCACGAAATTCGCGCCCTCCTCGACGCCCGCAGCGAGACCGTTGGCAAAAAAATACGGGAAGCGGAAATGGGAAAATACCCGTTTATGATCATCGTCGGGGATCAGGAAATGACGGACGGTACGATTTCCGTACGCCGGCACGGGGGCGAGGACCTCGGGTCCATCACGGTGGAAGCCCTGTCCGGCTTGGTAAAAGAGGAAATAAATAGTACCTTAAAGTCGTTTTGAATTACGTTTAACTAAAATTAATAGCCATAGCAATACGCAGAAGATTCAGGCCCCGGCCGCAGAGGGAAAACAAAACCCCTCACAATATCAATGAAAAGATCAAGGCGCCCGAAGTACGCCTTGTGGGAGACAATGTCGAAATGGGCGTATACCCGATACGGGAAGCCCGCGCCCAGGCAGAGGAGATCGGCCTCGACCTGGTGGAAATTTCCCCCACTGCAGATCCACCGGTCTGCAAGATCATGGATTACAAGAAATTCCTTTACGAGCAGAAGAAGCGCGAAAAGGCAATGAAGGCCAAAGCCAGTAAGGTGGTGGTCAAGGAAATACGGTTCGGCCCCAATACGGACGACCACGATTACGATTTTAAGAAGAAGCACGCGGAGAAGTTCCTCAAGGACGGCGCCAAGCTGAAAGCCTATGTTTTCTTTAAAGGCCGCTCCATCGTGTACAAGGATAAAGGAGAGATATTGCTGCTCCGCCTGGCCCAGGATCTGGAAGATTACGGGAAGGTGGAACAGATGCCGAAACTCGAGGGCAAGCGGATGACGATGTTCATCGCCCCGAAAGGCGGCAAAAAATAATGTGAGAAAGTAACCTTAATAGTTAACAAAGCGAGACAATGCCCAAGATGAAGACCAAGTCCAGTGCCAAGAAGCGGTTTAAGCTGACCGGCACCGGGAAAATCAAGAGAAAGCACGCTTTTAAGAGCCACATCTTGACCAAGAAGTCCAAGAAGCGCAAGCTGAAGCTTACGCATTCCACGCTGGTACACCCGGCCGACGAGGACAATATCAAAGAACAACTGCGGTTGAAATAACCCACCGCACAGGTAGTACGTTTAACCATGGAGTCAGGCCCTGAAAAGATCCCGTATTTGCGGGGCGCCTGCTACAAAAAAACAAGAAAAAAATGCCAAGATCAGTAAATTCAGTTGCCTCACGGGCCCGTCGCAAAAAAGTGATGAAGCAGGCCAAGGGGTATTTCGGCCGGCGTAAGAACGTCTGGACCGTTGCCAAGAACGCAGTGGAAAAGGCGATGCTTTATGCATACCGCGACCGCCGCAACAAAAAACGCAGCTTCCGCTCCCTGTGGATTGCCCGTATCAATGCCGGCGCACGCCAGCACGGGATGTCCTATTCCCAGTTTATGGGCCGGGTAAAAGCGAACAATATCGAACTCAACCGGAAAGTCCTGGCGGACCTCGCCATGAACCACCCGGATGCCTTTAAGGCCATTGTCGATAAGGTCAAATAGATTTACGGAAACTTTCTCACTGGAAACCCCGTCGCTCAGCGATGGGGTTTTTTTATGCCCATGACCTGGTTCCTGGTTAGCCGGCAAAATGCCCTAAACCCCGCTTAGGGTAAGCACCAGCCAACGACCCGAAGCGGCGTCCCGGTGCTCGCAGAGGTAAACCCCCTGCCAGGTGCCCAGGTTGGGGCGGCCGCCGGTAACCGGCATGTGTACGGAGGTCCCCAACAAAGAGGCTTTGATGTGGGCGGGCATATCGTCGGGGCCTTCCAGGGTATGCTGGTAATAGGGGGCATTCTCCGGGACCATCGTATTGAAATGCCGCTCAAAATCGCCCCGCACCGTGGGGTCCGCATTTTCGTTGAGGGTGAGGCTGGCCGAGGTGTGCTTGATAAAGACCTGCAACTGGCCGGTCTGTACGGAGCGGATTTCGGGCAGGGCCTCCAGGATTTCTGAAGTTACCAGGTGGAAGCCCCTGGGCCGCGCCCTCAGGCGGATTTCGCGTTGGATATAGATCATTTTTTGATGATATAACAATTAAACAATGCTTTCCGCACCCGAAATGTACGGATAAAAAATACCTTTGCAGCTTAAACTCCGAAGCCATGGACTTACGCGATATCCGGATGGTCGTCACCGATATGGACGGCACGCTCCTCAACCCCGAACACCAGGTGAGCGACCGGTTCTTTGAACTCTTCCACCACCTGCAAGGAAAAGGGATCCGTTTTGTAGCCGCCAGCGGGCGGCAATACCACAGCATGGTGGACAAACTGGAGCGCATTGCCGGGGACATCCTGTTTATCGCCGAGAACGGCGCCCTGGTGCGGGATGGGGACAAGACGCTGCTCAGCACTCCCCTGCCCGCAGACCGCCAGCGGGAGATCCTGGGCCGGGCCGGGCGCATCGACGGGGCGCACCCGGTGCTTTGTGCGGCCGGAAAGGCTTACGTCCGGGGACATTCCGGGGAATTCCTCCGCGTCCTGGCCGAATACTATGCCGAATTTTCTGTGGTGGATGAGTTGGAAGCCGTGGACGACCCGGCCATGAAGGTGGCCATTTACCATTTTGAGAACTCGGAGAAGTACATCTACCCCCCCCTGCAGGACCTGGAATCCGATTTGCAGGTGAAGGTCTCCGGCTCCAATTGGGTGGATGTCTCCCACCCGAATGCCCACAAAGGGTATGCATTATCACAAGTGATGCGGGATGCCGGGGTGCACGCCGGGCAGGTTATGGTATTCGGGGATTACAACAACGACCTGGAAATGCTCGAACTCTCGGACTTTAGTTTTGCCATGGCCAATGCGCACCCGAACGTGCTTAAGCGCGCCCGCTACCGGACGCTGAGCAACTCGGAACAGGGTGTGGAACACGTGCTGGAGCAGCTGGCGGAGCAACTCTGACCGTACTTCGTGCCCGTTGCATTGCCGGCGCTGGCCAGACAGGCCGGGCCGCTCTGAAAACCCGAAAACTCAGGTCTTCTGCTTCTTCTTCCGCGCCGCGGGAAACAATACATTGTTCAGGATGAGCCGGTACCCGGGGGAATTCGGGTGCAGCTCCAACTCGGTTTTCGGGTCGCCCACCCGGTGCTGGTAGTCTTCCGGGTCGTGGCCCCCGTAGAAGGTAAAGAAGCCCCTGCCCTTGATTCCGTGGATATAGCGGGCCTCTCCATTCAGCCGGTTCTCGCCGAGCACCAGAACCGTGGGCTTCACCTCAGAACGGGTAAAGGCCGTGGTCTGCCCCATAAACCCTTTCACCAGGGCCGTGTGGTTCTGGCAGAGCATCGTAGGTACCGGGTCCCATTTGGCCGAGAAGTCCATTAGGGAAAAATAGTCGGATTCCCGGGGCACATCTTCCCGTTTGCTGGTCATGTCGATGGAGGAAAATTCGTAGCGGAGCGGGTTGCGCTCCAGGGTAAAATTCGTAAAGGCAAAGGTGTTGGAATAATCCAGTTGCTGCTGGTAATTGGGTTCGGAGGGGTCCCCGTCGAACATGGGTTCGCAGATATCCACTCCCTGGGCTGCCAGGGCGATGTCGAAGCTGTCCGTGGCCGAACACATGGCAAACATAAAGCCGCCTCCGATGACGTAGTTGCGGATCTTCATGGCCACCGCCCCTTTCTCCTCGGAGACCTTCTCATACCCCAGCCGCCGGGCCAGGGCTTCAGCCTGCTGCTTCCCCTCGATATACCAGGGGGCAGCGCGGTACGCCCCGTAGAACTTCCCGTATTGTCCCGTAAAATCCTCGTGGTGCAGGTGGAGCCAGTCGTAGAGCGGGAGTTTGTCTTCCAGGACTTCCTGGTCGTAGACGGTTACATAGGGGATTTCCGCATAGGTGAGCACCATGGTGACCGCATCGTCCCAGGGGGCATTGTCCTTGGGGGAATACACGGCAATCTTCGGAGCTTTCTCCAGGATTACCGCCTCCTGGTTCTGGGAAGGGCTGGCAATCCCGTCGAGCACGGATTGGGCCTGGGCATCGCTGAGCACCTCAAACGAAACCCCTCGGATCCGGCATTCGTTGCGGATGGGCTCCCCATCCGGCAGCAGGAAGGAGCCGCCCCGGTAATTGAGCAGCCATTGCACTTTTTGCTGCTTGCTGAGCACCCAGTAGGTAATCCCGTAGGCCTTCAGGTGGTTCTCCTGGCTCTCCGCGTCCATGGGGATCAGGATCATCGAGCCCCGGGAGGCCAGGCAGGTAAACAGCAGGGCCAGCAACAGAACCGGCCGGGTTATCCGCAACAGCGCAATGTTCTTGAAACGTTTGGGGAGGGAATTAAGGGAAATTCTATTAAAAAGGTACGTCATCGTCTTCCGGGTGTCCGCCCTGGGAAGGATCGTTCATGGAACTGCCAAACGCCTGGTCGGCACTCGGGAATTCTTTGGCCTGGAACGGGTTCTCCCCCTCGGCATTCATCTTGGATTGAAACTCGAATGGAGAATCAAAGTCATCCAAATTATCAAATTTACCCAGTTGCGCAATGAACTTTAACCTAATATTATCGAGGCCGCCATTCCGGTGCTTGGCCACGATAAACTCGGCCTGCCCCTGGGTGGGGGTGCGTTCCTCGTCGTCCCACTCGTCGATCTTGTAGTATTCGGGGCGGTAAATAAACGACACGATATCCGCATCCTGCTCAATGGCCCCGGACTCCCGCAGGTCGGAGAGGATGGGGCGTTTGCTGCCGCCACGCGTTTCCACGGCACGGGACAGCTGCGAGAGGGCAATCACCGGTACGTCCAGTTCCTTGGCCAGCGCCTTGAGGTTCCGCGAAATGGTGGAAATTTCCTGTTCCCGGTTGCCGCCTTTCTGGCTGGCGCCCCCGGTCATCAGCTGGAGGTAGTCGATGACGATCAGGCGGATCTTGTGCTGGGAAGCCAGTCGCCGCGCCTTGGCCCGCAGGTCAAAGATGGACAGCGATGGCGTGTCGTCTATAAATAGCGGCGCCTTCTCCAGGGCCTTCACCTTGACGTTGAGCTGTTCCCATTCGTGTTTTTCGAGCCGGCCCGTCCGCAGTTTTTCGGAGGAGAGCCCGGTTTCCGAAGAGATCAGACGGGTAATCAGCTGAACGGAAGACATCTCCAGGGAGAAAAACGCCACGGGTATATTCGAATTCACGGCGATATTCCGGGCCATGGACAGGGTCAGGGCCGTTTTACCCATACCGGGACGTGCCGCAATAATGATCAGGTCGCTCGGCTGCCACCCTGAGGTGAGCTTGTCCACCTTGTCAAAACCGGACGGGATACCGCTGAGGCCCTCCTTGTTGGAGATTTCCTCGATTTTTTTCTTGGCCTGCATCACCAGGTTCTGGGCCGTCTCGGCCGACCGCTTCAGGTTGCCCTGGGTAACGTCGTACAGACGGGATTCCGCGTTGTCGAGCAGGTCAAAGACATCCGTGGACTCGTCGTAGGCCTCCTCGATGATCTCGTTGGAGATCTTGATCAGCTGGCGCTGGATGTACTTCTGGAGGATAATCCGGGCGTGAAACTCAATGTGGGCCGATGAGGCCACTTTCTGGGTGAGGGTAATCAGGTAAAAATCGCCCCCGGCGAGCTCAAGCCGCTCATCCTGCTTCAATTGGGCCGAAACGGTTAATAAATCTACCGGTTCGGAAGATTCGAAGAGTTTGAAGATGGCCTCGTAGATGTACCGGTGGGCGTCCTTGTAGAAGACATCCGGGTGCAGGATGTCGATCACCTCGTCCACCCCTTTTTTGTCAATCATCATGGCTCCGAGCACAACTTCCTCTAAATCAACTGCTTGTGGCGGTATCTTCCCTTTCTCCAACGGGATGATGGCAGCTTTTCCAATTTTTCGTCCGGCAAGCGGGCTCGATTTTTCCATGAGGATAAAAGTAGGGAATTAACCTTAAGTTAACAGGGCGCTCCGTTTTGGGATATTCACCGCCTGTCCACAATCGGACTGTTAATAAGTTACGGTTTTATGTTGATAACCGAAAATTTCGGGAAAGCGCGCGGACCGGTTTACCGGAAACTGCGGGATGCGACCTGTCAGCCTTTGAAAACTCCCATGGAACTGTATTTCTCCATGCGCGTTTCGACCAGCTCTTTTGGTGATAACTTTTTGAGCTCCTGATAGTGCTTTGCAATCTTGTTGCTCACGATGTCAAAAGCCTTCTCCCGGTTGCTGTGTGCGCCGCCGGCGGGTTCCCGGACAATTTCGTCGATCAGTTTCAGCCGCTTCATATCCGCCGCGGTGAGTTTCAGGGCGTCAGCAGCCTGTTCCTTGTATTCCCAGCTGCGCCAGAGGATGGACGAGCAGGATTCCGGGGAAATTACGGAGTACCAGGTGTTTTCCAGCATGAGCACCCGATCGCCCACGCCGATGCCCAGGGCGCCTCCCGAGGCCCCTTCCCCGATGATCACTACGATGATCGGGACTTTCAGGCGGGTCATCTCCAGGATGTTCCGGGCGATGGCTTCGCCCTGTCCGCGCTCCTCTGCCTCGATGCCCGGGTAGGCCCCGGGGGTATCGATAAAGGAGACCACCGGCAGGCCAAACTTTTCGGCAGACTTCATCAGGCGGAGCGCCTTCCGGTATCCTTCCGGGTTGGCCATCCCGAAATTCCGGTACTGGCGGGTCTTGGTGTTGTACCCCTTCTGCTGGCCGATGAACATAAAGCTCTGGTCCCCGATCTTGCCGAGGCCGCCGATCATCGCCTTGTCGTCCCGCACGGTGCGGTCGCCGTGGAGTTCCAGGAAGGTATCCCCGCAAATGGCGCGGACGTAATCCATGGTATACGGGCGGTTGGGATGGCGGGAGAGCTGTACCCGTTGCCAGGGGGACAGGTTTTTGAAGATCTCCTTCCGGGTCTCATCGAGCTTTTTCTCAATCTGCTTGCAGGTTTCGGTGACGTCCACGTCGCTTTCCTCACCGATGATCTGACACTTCTCGAGTTGCTCTTCGAGCTCTTTGATCGGGAGTTCAAAATCCAGGTATTCCATGTAGTGTTCCGTTAGGGGGTTCTCCGGGGCAAAGATAAACGATATTCGCAAAAAAGCACATCCGGCCTGGAGCTTGCGCCATATCAACCTTACCGCTTGGCCTTCTGCAGCATAAAATACCCGAGGACCAGGAAGAATATATTCGGGATCCCCACTGCCAGCAGGGGCGGGAACCCGGATTGCTCGGCCAGCGTCCCGAAAACCTTGTCCATAAAAATATAGATAAAGGCCACCCCGATCCCGAAGGCCAGGTTCACCCCCATCCCGCCGCGCCGCTTGATCGAGGAGACGGCCACCCCGATAATGGTGAGTACAAAGGCAGTGACGGGCAGGGCCCACCGCTTGTATTTGACCATCACGTAGGTATTTACATTCGAGGCTCCTTTGCGCCGCTGGTCGGCGATAAACTGGTTCAGTTCAAAGAGGTTCTTAGTTTCGGCGATATAGGATACCGGGGTGAGGTCGTCTATCTGGAAGGCGAACAGCGTGTCCAGGCGGCGCCGGGTCTCCACGATCTCCGTGTCGCCCCGCAGGTTCCGGCGCGTGTAGCTCGTGAGCCGGTAGAGGCTGTCCTCTTCCAGCCAGCGGATATTTGCCGAAGAAATCTTGTACTCGAGTTCCCCGTCCTCCCCAAAGTGCTCGTAGGTAAAATTGTAGCCGATCTGCCGGGCCGGGTCAAAGCTGCTCACGTAAATGTAGTCGCTCTCCCCAAGCTGGTTGAAAATGTTGCTGGTTACGCGGTCCTTGGAGCCTTTTTTCAGGTATTTGAACTTGAACTCGTTAAAGCCCTTGCTAGCCGAGGGGACGATGAACATCCCCATGAGGAACATCAGCACCGCGATGATGCTGGCGCCGATCCAGTAGGGCCTCAAAAACCGCCCGAAGGAAACCCCGGAGCTCAAAATCGCCACGATCTCCGTGTTATTGGCCATCTTGGAGGTAAAAAAGATGATGGAGAGGAACAGGAATATCGGGAATAACAGGCTGCCGATATAGATGGTGAAATTCCCGTAATAGATCAGGATTTCCACCAGGGGGGCCTCGTTGTCGATCATCTTGCCGATCTGCTCGGCCAGGTTCAGCATAATGCCGATGGGCACGAATAACAGCAGCATGAGCCCGAAGGTGGACAGGTATTTTTTCAGGATGTACCGGTCGATGATCGTCAGCATATCACAGGCGTTTATCCAGTTTTTGCACCATCTCGCTTTTCCACCCGGCAAAAGTGCCGTCCAGAATCCGCCGGCGCGCCTCCCGGACGAGCCAGAGGTAGAACCCCAGGTTGTGCAGCGTGGCGATTTGCTTGCCAAGATACTCATTGGCCGCAAAGAGGTGCCGCAGGTAGGCCCGGGTGTACTCGGTATCCACAAAGGTGTGGCCCATCGGGTCCAGGGGCGAAAAATCCGCCTCCCATTTCTTGTTCTTGATGTTGATGGTCCCTTCGGAGGTAAAAAGCATCCCGTTGCGGGCGTTCCGCGTGGGCATCACGCAGTCAAACATATCCACCCCCAGGGCGATGCATTCCAGCAGGTTGGCCGGGGTCCCCACCCCCATCAGGTAGCGGGGCTTTTCCGCCGGGAGGATATCGCAGACCACCTCGGCCATCCCGTAGAGTTCCTCGGCCGGCTCCCCTACCGAGAGGCCCCCGATGGCGTTCCCGGGGGCACCCGCATTCGCGATGTATTCGGCGGAAGCCTTCCGCAGGTCTTTGTAGACGGACCCCTGGACGATCGGGAAAAACAGCTGGTCAAAGCCGTAGAGGGGGGGCGCCTCCTCCAGGTGGGCCATACAGCGGTCCAGCCAGCGGTGCGTCATGTCCATGGAGCGCTTCGCGTAGCGGTAATCGCAGGGATACGGGGTACATTCGTCAAAGGCCATGATGATGTCCGCCCCAATGCTCCGCTGCAATTCCATGACGCGTTCCGGGGTAAACAGGTGGCGGGACCCGTCGATATGCGACTGGAACTTTACGCCCTCCTCCTTAATTTTCCGGGTGCCCGAGAGCGAATACACCTGGTAGCCGCCGCTGTCTGTGAGGATCGGGCGGTCCCAGCCCATAAACGGGTGGAGCCCGCCGGCCGCCTCCAGGATCTCCATCCCGGGACGTAAAAACAGGTGGTAGGTGTTCCCCAGGATCACATCCGGGTCAACGTCGTTGCGCAATTCGCGCTGGTGGACCCCCTTGACGGTGCCGGCCGTCCCCACGGGCATGAAGATGGGCGTGCGGATTTCCCCGTGGGCCGTTTGAAGCACCCCGGCGCGCGCCTTGCTCCCCGGGTCGGTATGTTTAAGCGTGAATGCCACTGGTTTTGTGTTCTGCGAATCGCCCTGGATTCTCTGGGGCCAAAAATACACAACCCCTGCGGCTTTCCCCCTTAATAAAAAAATAAAGTTCTGCCGGGCAATCCCGGCGTTTGCATGGGCTTCCCGCATACGCCAGCCCGTGCATCCCGTTCATAAGTAATGGCAAAAGAAGTTGTGAAGCCGGGGGAATGCCATTATTTTTGGGCTCAGAAAATCGATCGACATGGCTGAAACCAAGGAATTAAAGGCGCTGGCGACCCAGGTGCGGCGGGACATCCTCCGCATGGTCCACCAGGTCAACTCGGGCCACCCGGGCGGCTCGCTGGGCTGCACGGAATTTTTCGTGGCCCTCTACTACGAAATCATGGACCTGAAGGACGGGTTCGACATGGACGGGAAAGGCGAAGACCTCTTCTTCCTCTCCAACGGGCATATCTCCCCGGTCTGGTACAGCGTACTGGCGCGGCGGGGCTACTTCCCCCTGGAGGAACTCGGCACCTTCCGGAAGATCGATTCGCGCCTGCAGGGGCACCCCACCACCCATGAGGGGCTCCCGGGCGTCCGCGTGGCCTCCGGGTCGCTCGGGCAAGGCATGTCCGTGGCTATCGGCGCGGCCCTGGCCAAAAAACTCAACAAGGACAACCACCTGGTATACAGTCTCCACGGAGACGGGGAACTGCAGGAGGGCCAGAACTGGGAAGCCATCATGTACGCGGGCAGCAAGGGGGTGGACAACCTGATTTCGACCATCGACCGGAACGGCCAGCAGATTGACGGGCCCACCGAAGAGGTGATGCCCCTGGGCGATGTCTCCGTCAAACTCGAAGCCTTTGGTTGGGAGGTATTGGAACTCCCGGAGGGCAACGACCTGGAAGCGGTCCTCGCCACCTTGAAGGAAGCCAAATCCCGGACCGGAAAAGGCAAGCCCGTGGCCATTGTGATGGACACGGTGATGGGCCACGGGGTGGATTTTATGATGCACACCCATGCCTGGCACGGCAAAGCCCCCAACGACGAACAACTGGCCACGGCCCTGGAGCAGAACCCGGAAACCCTGGGCGATTACTAATAGCAACCCGACGCACGCATGAAAACTTACACGGATCAAGGAAAACAGGATACACGAAGCGGCTTTGGCGCGGGAATGACCGAGCTCGGGCGGACAAACCCCCGGGTGGTGGCCCTCTGCGCAGACCTGGTGGGGTCGCTCAAGATCGAGACCTTTATTGAGGAAAACCCCGAGCGGTTTTTCCAGACGGGCATTGCCGAGGCAAACATGATGGGGATTTCAGCCGGACTGACTATTGGCGGCTACATCCCGTTTGCCAGCACGTTTGCGAATTTCGCCACCGGCCGGGTCTACGACCAGATTCGCCAATCGATTGCCTATTCCGGCAAGAACGTTAAAATCTGCGCTTCCCACGCCGGGATCACCCTGGGGGAAGACGGGGCCACCCACCAGATCCTCGAGGACATCGGGCTGATGAAGATGCTCCCGGGCATGGTGGTGATCAACCCCTGCGATTTTAACCAGACCAAGGCGGCCACCCTGGCCATCGCCGAGTACGAAGGCCCGGTGTACCTGCGTTTCGGGCGGCCGAAAGTAGCCAACTTCACCCCGGTGGACCAGGAATTCCACATTGGGAAGGCCGTACACCTGCAGGAAGGCTCGGACGTAACCATTATCGCCACAGGCCACCTGGTCTGGGAATCCCTGGAGGCCGCCCAGCGGCTCCACGAGCAGGGCATCTCCGCGGACGTCATCAATATCCACACGATTAAGCCCCTGGACGAGGAAGCCATCCTGGCCTCCGTAGCCAAAACGGGCTGCGTGGTCACCGCCGAGGAGCACAATTACCTGGGCGGCCTCGGGGAAAGCGTCGCCGGGCTGCTGGCGCGCAGGCATCCCACGCCCCAGGAATTCGTGGCCGTACAGGATACGTTTGGGGAAAGCGGAACGCCGGACGACCTGATGGCGAAATACGGGATTGACAATAAAGCCGTGGAAAAGGCCGTTTTAAGGGTGTTAGAACGCAAGGCCTGAAAGTTTGGTATCCTTTTTGTTTCCATCCGACAAACCGGCGGGAACAGGGAAGCCTAACTTCACGCCATAAAAACGAACACCTTATGAAACGCACACTTCTCAGCTGCCTGCTGGGGCTCTTCGCCCTGTCGGCATTCGCACAAAAAGACCCCGGATTCGGAATCAAGGCCGGGTTGAACTTCAACTCGAACGGGGATTACAAATTCGATTCGGCCCCCGACCTGAGTTCGGACACCAAGATGGGTTACCACCTCGGGATTTTCGGCCAGTTTGGGGATAAAGTCTTTTTCCGCCCCGAGCTGATCTATACCAAGACAAAATCCGAATACGACGGCTCGGACTTCGATATGAGCAAGCTGGACCTGCCCCTGCTGGTGGGAATCCGGATCCTCGGCCCAGTCAAAATATTTGCCGGCCCGGACCTGCAATACATCCTGGATACGGATTTTGACGAAATCACCCTGGGGGACGTGGAAAACGATTTCACGGTTGGCCTGCATATCGGCGCCGGGGTGAACCTGGGGAATATCGGGATCGACCTGCGGTATGAACGGGGCCTGAGCAGCAACGAAGCGGAAGCCGTAGGGCTGGAATCCGGGCGTATCGACACGCGCCCCAGCCAGTTTATCCTGGGCCTCTCCGTTAAGTTGTAGCGCATGGATAACCGGCCTTCAGGCCGGCGACAAGGCATCTCTTAAAAAGGAAAATCCCCGCCACTGGCGGGGATACTTCTTTCAGGGCCGGACTAATGGCACTTTTCAGGCCGCTTTGTCTGCCCGCGTGAATGGCCCTGGACCGGGCTCGGGCAGGTAGCGGGCCTTAGTTCGTATCCGGGTCCAGGTAATCCGGGATGCCGTTGTTGTTGGAGTCCGGATAGGTAATGCTGCCGTCCGCATTGATGATAATTTCCTCCCGGGTGGGCGTTCCGTCCCCGTCATCGTCCGAATCCAGGAAATTAACCGTCAGAAACGCCCCGAATGCGTTGCGTTCGGCCTCCTCGTCCGTATTGTCGTTATACAGGTAACCGTCCCCGTCCAGGTCTTCGTCGATGGAAGGGATCCCATCCCCGTCGTGGTCCGTTCGCTTCACAGAAAAGACCTGGACCGTAAAGATCAGCGGGCTGTAAGTGGGGATGCCGCCTGCGCTGTTGTTGAAAAACCCCAGGCCGGAGGGCATGATGATCAGGCCTACCCCGGCATCCTGGGCACTGACTGTACCGTCCGGGTTAGCAGTAATGGACGATGCCGGCTTAAAGAACGGCATGCCTTCCGTAAATCCGCGGGCACCCGAAAGCGGGCCCTGCAAACCGGCCAGGTCAAACCAGATGGGCTCCACGAAGGTGCCGTCAAAGGACTCCCCGTTGAGCAGGCTGCCTTCATAGGTAAGCAAGACCGAATCGGCCACGGTAGGCGCTTCTTCAGGCCCGCCACCGCCAACGCGGGCCTCCAGGTAGTAAAACGTATGGAGGACGTCCGCCTGGTCTTCCAGGCCAAATTCGTCGGCAGAAACCGAAATCTGTTTGCTGGAAACCTGGGCGCTCAGGGGTTCCTTGTCGGCATTCGCCCCGGCAATCGTATCGATCACAACCCGGTAGTCGAAATCCGCCGGCGGGTTCTGGAATTCCTCGTAATTGTAGAAATGCGTTTGTAAAAACTCCTGGATGGCGGCCTGGTCTTCCGGCGCCACCTCGGCCAGGGTGCGGGGCGGGACTTCAACAATCCCTCCGTCATCATCATTGCTGCATCCGATCAATCCCGCTGCCGCCAGCAGGCAAAGCCCGTATTTTTTCCAGGTCATAGCCGTTTTCTTAAAGCCCGCAAGATACAATTTTCCCCTATTTTTGCCGGGAACCTTAACAAAGATTTTCAGCGATGCGCATCGATAAATACCTCTGGTGCACCCGGTATTTCAAGACGCGGAACAAGGCCACCGAGGCCTGCCGGAAGGGCCTGGTGCGCATAAACGGGGACACGTGCAAACCCTCCCGGGAAGTCCTTCCCTCGGATAAAATCACGCTGCGCAAAAACCAGCTGGAGATGCAACTGACCGTGCTGGACATCCCGCAACAGCGCGTGGGGGCCAAATGGGTGGGGATTTACCGGCAGGACACCACCCCGGCCGAGGACCTGGAGCAACACAAGCTCATCAGGGCCACCAAAGAGTATTACCGCAAAAAAGGCACGGGCCGCCCCACCAAGAAGGACCGACGCGACCTGGAGGCCTACAGGGACGACCCGGATGACGACTGGGACCCGGACGCAAAGACACCCTGACGATATGACGGATTTGGACAGGGATTTCTGGGAAGATCGTTACCGGGCAGGCACAGACCGATGGGACCTCGGGGGACCTTCCCCGCCCCTGGCGGCTTATATCGACGGGCTCCCGGACAAGGACCTGCGAATCCTGGTGCCCGGAGGCGGGCGGGGATACGAGGCGGAGTACCTCTTCCGGGCGGGCTTTGAGAACCTGACGATTGTGGACCTGGCCCGCCGGCCCCTGGACGACCTCAGGCGCCGACTGCCGGAACTCCCGGCCGCTGCCCTGCAACAAACGGATTTTTTCAGCTTCCGTGGAGGACCTTTTGACCTGATTTTGGAACACACGTTTTTCTGCGCCCTCCCCCCTGCCCGTCGCCCGGATTACGTGCAGGCCATGCACCGGCTCCTGGTCCCCGGCGGACGGCTGGCCGGCCTGTTTTTTGACTTCCCGCTCACGGAAGACGGCCCCCCGTTCGGCGGGTCGGAAACCGAATACCGCAACCGCTTTTCCTCCCTGTTCCATATCCGCAAACTGGAGCGCGCCCGGAATTCCATCCCGCCCCGCGCCGGTACCGAACTGTTTTTTATCTTTGAGAAGAAATAAGCCGCCGATGGAAAACCAGATCCTGACCCACGAGCAGATCCGCCACAAGATCCGCAGGATTGCCTACCAGATCTACGAGAGCAACGTGGAAGAAAAACAAATCGTCCTGGCAGGGATTGAAGGAGGCGGGCTCGATTTTGCCCGGAAAATCCAGGCCGTGCTCCAGGAGATCACCCCGGCGGAAATCCTGCTCTGCAAGGTAAAAATGGATAAGGCCAACCCCCTGAAGAGCGGGGTTACCACCTCCCTGAAACCCGAGGAATACGAAAACCGCTCCGTGGTGCTGGTAGACGATGTCCTGAATTCGGGCAGTACGCTTATCTACGGGGTACACCACTTTTTAAAGACCCCGACGCGACAGCTCAAAACGGCTGTCCTGATCAACCGGAACCACAAGCGCTACCCGGTAAAGGCCGACTTTAAAGGGCTTTCCCTGTCTACCTCCCTGCAGATGCACGTTCGGGTAGATTTCACCCCGCGCAAAAACGGGGTATTCCTGGATTGATTCTGTTAAAAGGCTCAGGATATCTTTTCGAGGATCTGCGCCGCCAACTCTTCCGGACTGTGTTTGTCGGCCGGCAACACATGCATGGCCCGGGCGTAAAAGGGAGCCCGTTCAAACAGGTGCTTCCCGATGAATTCCGGCAACTCCGCCGGTTCCAGGTGGGCGATCAGCGGCCGGCTTTCCTGCCCCCGCCGCAACCTGCGGGCCAGTTCCGGCACGGATACCTGCAAATAGCAAACAGCATCCGCCTGGGCGAGCAACAATTCCATATTCCCCGCGTAACAGGGCGTACCGCCCCCCAGGGCCAAGACCCCGGACTCCCCGGACTGCAGCCACTCCTTCAGCAACCGGTGTTCCTGTTTCCGGAAATAGATTTCCCCCTTTTCCCGGAAGACCTCCGGGATGGATTGCCCGAGCCGGGCCACGATGTAATCATCCAGGTCCGTGAAGGGAACCCCCAGGTTCTCCGCCAACAGCCGGCCCACGGTACTTTTCCCGCTTCCCATATACCCAACCAGTGCAATGCGCATGCAATTCCGCGTTTTTCCCGTGCCTCCACGGGGTGAAAACCCCAAATATCCGGCTTTTTGGACAAACCGGAAATTCTTTACCCATTCACTTGAAAAATGAATAATAGATATTATATTTGCAGCCCAAAACCGCTTCACAGCGGTTCATTTTTTAATAAAACCGACCTGGTAGCTCAGTTGGTAGAGCATCTCCCTTTTAAGGAGAGGGTCCTGGGTTCGAGCCCCAGCCGGGTCACGATCAAGCGCAAAACCCCCGCCAGAAATGGCGGGGGTTTTTGTTTTCAGAGGAAAGCCAAGCTCGCTTGAGCTTTTCGATGGAAAAAAAAACACGCCAGGCGGAGCCTGGCAGGGTTTTGCATTTGCAGGACGGGGCGGCTGGGTCAGGCGAACGCAGTGAGCCAACCCCAGCTGTTGGCAATTTGAAGATTTGCCGATTTGAAGATTTGAAAATGGAATCGTAACGCTTCCGGCAAGCGTAGCTTGCGGCAGTTTTGCATTTGCAGGCGGCCAGCGCACCAGCTGGCTCCTCTCTGCAATTGGCCCACCGGACCTATTGACGGGCGTTCGGCCCGGGTCAGGCGAACGTTGTGAGCCAACCTCAGCTGTTGGCAATTTGAAGATTTGTCGATTTGAAGATTTGAAAATGGAATCGCAAAGCTTCCGGCAAGCGCAGCTTGCGGGGGTTTTGCATTTGCAGTTCGCCAGCGCACCAGCTGGCTCCTCACTGCAATAGGTCCGCAGGACCTATTAACGGGCGTTCGGCCCGGGTCAGGCGAACGCAGTGAGCCAACCCCAGCTGTTGGCAATTTGAAGATTTGTCGATTTGAAGATTTGAAAATGGAATCGCAAAGCTTCCGGCAAGCGCAGCTTGCGGGGGTTTTGCATTTGCAGGTGGCCAGCGCTCCGGCTGGCTCCTCACTGCAATAGGTCCACCGGACCTATTGACAGGCGTTCGGCCCGGGTCAGGCGAACGCAGTGAGCCAACCCCAGCCAACGGCAATTTGAAGATTTGTCGATTTGAAGATTTGTAAAGCCCGGTGAACCCGGGAACGGAAACCTCAAGGATTATCTGGGGGGTTCCGCCCGCACAAACACCCTAAAGATCAACGTACCCAGCAAAACGGCCAGCACAAAGGCCACCAGGATGGCCAGTTTGGCCTGCTGCAGGTAATCGGCATTTTTAAAGGCAAGGTTCCCGATAAAGATCGACATGGTAAAGCCGATGCCCGCAAAAGCTGCGGCCCCGTAGATCTGCGGCCAGGTGACCCGTTCCGGGAGGCGGGCAATCCCCAGGGCTACCGACAGGCGCGCCAACAAGGAGATGCCGGCGAATTTACCCGCCACCAACCCCAGGATAATGCCCAGCGACAGCGGCTCGAGGAGGCGGCCAAGGTTTTCGGCTTCCAGGGTCAGGCCCGTATTGGCCAGGGCAAACAGCGGGAGCACCACGAAATTCACAAAGGGCTGCAGGGCCTTCTCCACGGATTGCAGGGGCGGCACAATCTTGCGGACGGCCTTCTGGATGATCCGCACCAATTCCAGCTTCTCCTTTTTGATAAAGTCGGAATCAGTGGCACGGCGTTCCCGGAAGGTTTTGATCAGGTTCTCGATATTGTGGGCGAACTGCTCCTCATCCATCCCCGCCCGGGCCGGGATGGCCGCGGCGGTAATCACCCCGGCAATGGTGGCGTGTACCCCCGAGAGGAAAAACCCCGTCCAAATGCCCAGCACGCCCACCAGCCCGTAGAAGAACGGGTTCCGCACCCCGATGCGGTTGGCGATCACCAGGACGAAAAACGAGACAAAGGCCCAAAGCAAACTGCCAAAGACAATCTGGTCCGTATAAAAGAAGGCGATGATCAGCACGGCACAGAGGTCGTCTACCACGGCCAGGGCGGTCAGGAATATTTTCAGGGCGAAGGGTACCTTTTTATTACCGATAATCGTCAGCAACACCAGGGCGAAGACGATATCCGTCGCGATGGGGATCCCCCAGCCCGCTGCGGTATCCGTGCCCTGGTTGAGCCCAAAAAAAATGAGCGCCGGGAAGAGGAGCCCGCCCAGGGCGCAGATAATCGGCAGGGCCGCCTTGCGCAGGTTGGAGAGTTCCCCGGCAATCAGCTCCCGCTTGATCTCCAGGCCGATGACAAAAAAGAAAATGGCCATCAGCCCGTCGTTGACCAGTTCGTGGAAGGTGAGCTCCAGGTTGGCCCCGGCAACGCGGACCTCCAGGGTGTACTCCCAGAAAGCGTGGAATTCGTGTGCCCAGGGGGAATTGGCCAGTACCAGGGCAGTCACCACGGCACCCACCATCAGCAGGCCGTAGGAAAGGTCGCCTGAAAACAGCGGGCGGGTAAGCCGCTTGAACCGGGCCCAATGGGAATGTGAGGGTAGTTCATTCATAAATCGGTGCCTATGTTAACAAAATAGCGGTATTCCACCAAAGGCCCGGGGGAAAAATCATCCCGCAGGCACTTTCCCTTGCAATCGGACACACTATTGGCAGGAACCGCGCACAAATCCCCCGGGAATTTTGTAAGTTATAGGGACCTCTGCATGCGCTGTCCCGGCGGTCTGCTTGCAGAATACGCCGGAAACACAAAACCTGCAGGAAACACAGCACCCGAGAGAAACACAATACCCGTGGGAAACACAACACACGAGGGAAACACATCACCCGAGGGAAACACAAAGCCCGAGGGAAACACAAAGAAATCCGAAGAACCCAATATTCAAATCCCAGTAACATGTCAAAAATGAACGTCGCCCAGAAACTGATTCACGCCCACCTGCTGGAGGGCGAAATGGAACCCGGCTCGGAGATTGGCCTTAAAATCGACCAGGCGCTCCTGCAGGACGCCACCGGGACGCTCGTGCAGCTGGAGCTCGAAGCCATGGGCCTGGACCGGGCCAAGACAAAAGTAGCCGTCCAGTACGTGGACCACAACCTGTTGCAGACGGATTTCCGCAATGCGGACGACCACCTGTTCCTGCACTCGGCCGCCCAGAAATTCGGGCTGTGGTTCAGCCGGCCCGGAAACGGGGTGAGCCACCCGGTGCACATGCAGCGGTTTGGGGTGCCCGGGGCTACCATGGTGGGGTCGGATTCCCACACCTGCGCCGCGGGAGCGCTCGGCATGCTCGCCATCGGGACCGGGGGCCTGGACGTGGCCGGGGCCATTGCCGGGCAACCCTACTTTGTGAAGATGCCCAAAATCATGGGGGTCCGCCTCACGGGCAAACTCCCGGACTGGGTGAGCGCCAAGGACGTAATACTGGAAATGCTCCGCCGGCACGGCGTGAAGGGGGGCGTGGGGAAAATTATCGAATACCACGGGGACGGGCTCCAGGGCCTCAGCGCCATGGACCGGCATGTGATCGCCAATATGGGGGCCGAACTCGGGGCCACCACCACCGTCTTCCCCAGTGACGGGGAAACCCGGCGCTACCTGAAATCCCAGGAGCGGGAATCCGACTGGGTGGAGCTCACCGCCGATGCGGGTTGCACCTACGACCTGGAGGACGAGATTGTCCTGGACGAACTGGTGCCGCTGATTGCCTGCCCCACAAGCCCGGGCAACGTGGTGCCTGTGGAGGAAGTGGCCGGAAAGCCCATCAGCCAGGTGGTGATCGGTTCCTCGGCCAACCCCGGGCACCGGGATTTCTGGATTGCCGGGGCCATCGTAAAAGACCGGCTCGTGCACCCGGAGGTCTCCTTCGACATCAACCCGACCTCCCGACAGCTCATCCAGAACATGATCGAAAGCCGGGCCTTTGCCAACCTGATCAAGGCCGGGGGGCGCTTCCACCAATCCGGTTGCATGGGGTGCATCGGCATGGGTCAGGCCCCCGCAAGCGATACGATCAGCCTGAGGACCATGCCCCGGAATTTCCCGGACCGCTCGGGTACCAAGGACGACCAGGTGTATCTCTGCAGCCCGGAAACCGCAGCCGCTTCGGCCCTGACGGGTAAAATTACAGACCCGCGGACCCTGGAGGAATCCCACGGCATGTCCTACCCGCAATACGAGGCCCCGGAGACCGAAAAGATCCATGAGGAACTCCTGGTGGCCCCCACGGAGCACAAGGCGGAGATCAAACTCAAGAAAGGGCCCAACATCCAGTCGCTGCCGGAAATGGACCAGCTGCAAGAGGAATACGAGGTGCCAGTGCTCTTGAAAATGGGGGACAACATCTCCACAGATGAGATTATGAAGGCCGGGGCCGAGGTCCTCCCCTTCCGGAGCAACATCCCGGAAATCAGTAAATTCAGCTTTACCGTTATCGACGATACCTTTTACAAGCGGGCCATACAGGCCAAGGAGAAGTACGGGGGCCATGTGGTGGTGGCCGGGGAGAACTACGCCCAGGGAAGCAGCCGCGAGCACGCGGCCATCGGGCCGAAATACCTCGGGCAGGTGGCCGTAATTGCCAAGGACTACGCGCGGATTGCCTGGCAGAACCTCATCAACTTTGGCATCCTCCCATTGGAATTCATCAACCCGGAAGATTACGAACAAATTGAGGAAGGGGCAGTCATCCGGTTCAGCAACCTGAAGGAAAGCGTCCGGTCCGGCAACCCCATTACCGTGCGGGTGCTGAACAAAAACAACGAAGTGGACCTCCCGCTAACGCATAAAATGACCCCCCGGCAAGTAGAAATCCTCACCAAGGGGGGCATCATCAACGACTTCCGGGAAAAACTGGCTTCTTAGCCTCGGATGAACGGGGCGCCCCCTTCCCCACTGCAACCCACCTGCAGGGAATGGAGGTACCTTCCCGTCATGCCGACGCGATTCCGACTCTCCGCTTATCAGTTTAAGGGGCGCGACTACCTGCGGGTGACCTTCCGGTATTCCTTTGCGGCCAAAGAGTGCATCAAACAATTCCCGGGCACCCGCTGGGACCCCACCCTGGGCTTCTGGCACCTGCCGGACCCGAACCACGCCAAGGGGCTGATCCGCCACCTCAGGGAGGCGGGCCATATTGTTTCCGGACAGGGCGAAGTGGAAAAATTCAGGGAACGCCTGGCGCGGGAAGCGAACCCTACGCTGCTGGATACCTACCGGCAGTTCCTGAGGGGAAGGCGCTACAGCGAAAGCACCATTGCCTCCTACGGGACCATGGCAGCCCAGTTTTTGGAATTCCTGGGCGAAAAACCGCCGGAAAAAGCAGACCAGACGGACGCGGAGGCCTTCCTGCAGTGGCTGGTACTCGAGCGGAAGGTTTCCGTCAGCACCCACCGGCAGGCCATCAGCGCCCTGAAACAACTGGAGGCTTTCCTGCCCGCCTGCCACCTGGAGGCCAAGGGGCTTGTGAGCCCCAGGAAGGACCGGAAACTCCCGGGCGTTTTGGGGAAGGCCGAGGTGATGCGCCTGCTGCAGCAAACCCGGAACCTGAAGCACCGCACACTCACTGCCCTGCTCTACGGATGCGGCCTGCGGGTGGGCGAACTCATCAACCTGCAACTGGCCGAAGTGGACATCCCGCGTCGGCAATTGCTGGTCCGGGCCGGGAAGGGCCGCAAAGACCGGCGCGTGGTCCTGCCCGAGCGGCTCCTCCCCCTGCTGGGAGACTACCTCACGGCCTACGCCCCGTCGCGCTACCTGGCCGAAGGCCGCCCCGGGCAGCCGTACAGTGCTACAAGCATCCGGGCCTTTTTAAAAGCCAACAGCCGCCGGGCCGGCATCCTCAAAAAAGTCACCCCCCACATGCTGCGACATTCCTACGCCACCCACCTGCTGGAACAGGGGGTGGACATCCGCTACATCCAGGAACTCCTGGGCCACGCCCGGCCGGAAACCACCATGGTCTATACCCATGTCTCCCGCCAGGACCTCTTGGACATCCAGAGCCCCCTGGACCTGCTCCTGCCCGAGGCAACCCCGCCCCCCGATAAAACTACCTCAAACCTGCTGTTATCCCGGAGGGGGGATGGTTTTTAATTTTATATCTTGGGGTTAAAACCAGTTGTGGTTAATGTCAAAAACAGAAGATTGAATGAACAAAACAATATTTGAGATTACCAAAATGGATTGTCCATCTGAAGAAAATCTAATCCGAATGAAATTGGACGACATTTCAAGTATTGTGAAT
>Ga0208934_1000039_pt1 | contig 154161 bp, 139 predicted proteins | sample MalvirDeepMed_s2_FD_184243 | JGI IMG/M metagenome (GOLD analysis project Ga0208934, IMG submission 184243) | Marine viral communities from the Global Malaspina Expedition - Malaspina viral metaG DeepMed_s2 (SPAdes) (version 2) | ecosystem: Environmental > Aquatic > Marine > Oceanic | place... | reverse complement strand
CAAGCGGGCATAGCCTTCGGCCACGCTGCCCCAACCGCACAATTATCTGGAGTAAAATCATGACGAACCGACGCAATCCCGCGCCTCCGGCTGCGACGCTCGACATAAACTGCGACTGCAAAGAATACGTCATCGACTATCTCGCCAAGAGCTTCCCGGTGCGCCTGATGCAGGTCTTTACCGACGAGGACGGCAATCTGCGCTCCGAAGCGATGAGCGATGACGACGGTAATCCGGTTCTTTGCTCGCGTGCCATTGCCGCGCGCGATGCGCTGATCGAACAGCTTTGCGCGCTTCCTCCAATCGCCACAGCGCTCGACGCGATCATCGAGCATTTTGGGACCGGGGCGGTCGCCGAAGTAACCGGGCGCAGCCGCAGGCTCGTTATCGGCAGGGATGGGCAGCAGCGGCTCGAACGGCGAAGCGGCAGTGCCAATGTCGCCGAAGCGCAGAGCTTCATGGAGGGCACGAAGCGCATCCTCATCTTTTCTGATGCTGGCGGGACCGGGCGTTCCTATCATGCCGATCTCGACTGCCAGAACCAGCAGCGCCGCGTCCACTTCCTGCTCGAACCGGGCTGGCGGGCGGACAATGCAATCCAGGGGCTCGGTCGTACCAACCGCACCAACCAGTCCTCGGCCCCGCTGTTCCGACCGGTGACCACCGATGTGAAGGGCGAACGGCGGTTTATCTCGACCATCGCTCGCAGGCTCGACAGCCTTGGTGCCCTGACGCGAGGACAGCGCCAGACCGGCGGTCAGAACCTCTTCGATCCGGCCGATAATCTCGAAAGCGATTATGCTAGGGATGCACTCAGCCGTTGGTTCCACTTGTTGTATGATGGCAAGCTGGAGGCGACGAGCTTCGGCGATTTCGTCGAGCGAACCGGCCTTCGGCTCGAGAATCCCGATGGCGGGCTGACCGACAACCTTCCGACTATCCAGCGCTGGCTCAACCGCATCCTTGCTCTGCCGATTGCGCTCCAAAATTCTATCTTCGATGAATATCTGGGGCTGGTCGAAGCGCGAATCGAGGCGGCGCGTGAAGCTGGAAATCTCGATCTGGGGCTTCAGACGGTCCGCGTCGATAGCTTCAAAGTTCTCAGCGACGAGCTCTTGCGTGCCGACCCTGTTACCGGCGCGGAAACCCGCCTGGTCTCGCTTGAGGTGAAACGCCACCTACGCCCGCTCCGACTGAAGCGTCTCGTGCGGATGCACGAGATCGGGTCGCTTCATGCCATCCCGTTACGCAATGCACGATCGGGAAAGGTTGCTCTCTCGGTCCCGGCCCGGCGGCTCATTGCCGATGATGGCGCGGTGATCGAACGCCGTCGGCTGCTCCGACCGCTCAAATCGGCTAATTGGACGATCGAGGCACTCGGTGAAAGCCTCTGGGAAGAGATCGGGGTGACCGAGTTCACCAAAGCCTGGCGCACCGAGGAAGATGAGGCTGCCGCTTCGCCAGTGACCGAGCGCCTCCACCTTGCGACCGGGCTGCTTTTGCCGGTCTGGAAGCGCTTGCCGGGAGATCATGTTTGCGTCACCCGGCTCGTTGCCGAAGACGGCCAGTCGATCATCGGGCGCGAAGTGCTCAATGTCGATCTCGCCAAAATCGCCGAAACGTTCGGACTAGCAGGGGCGGTCGGTCCCGCTCCCGACGAACTCGGGAAGCTGGTTCTGGCAAGCGGGACGCCACAGCCGCTTGCCAGTCATGACGCGCTGATGATCAAACGCTCGCTGGTCGGAGGTGAGCAACGGCTCGAACTCACCGGATACGCGCCTGTCCGGCTCGACTGGTACAAGGCCAAAGGCTGCTTCACCGAGATTGTTCGCTACCGTACGCGGCTGTTCGTGCCAGTCTCCAAGGCATCGACCATTCTACCCGCGCTGACCGTCTGAACCTGCGGCCAGCCGCATGGATTGGGTTAGAGGGGAGGGTGCCTTTGGGCTTGTCGGACCATGCATGCCGCATGGCTCCTTTCCCATCAGGAGACTACCCATGATCCAGTCAATTTCCTTGAAAAAGCTTGTACCGAGCCCGCGCAATGTGCGCAAAACCAGCGATCCCGCTGCCGACGACCAATTGAAAGCCGATATCGCAGCACGAGGTCTCTTGCAGAACCTTGTCGTGCGCAAGGCGAAGCGCGGCAAATTCGAGGTCGAGGCGGGAGGTCGCCGGCTCACGGCGCTTCAGGCGCTTGCCGAAGACGGTACCCTGGCCAAAACCCACGAAGTGACTTGCCTGGTCATCGAAGGCGAGGAAAGCGAGGTCCGCGAAGCAAGCCTTGCCGAAAATTTCCAGCGTCTCGCCATGAACCCGGCCGATGAAGCGCAGGCATTCTCGGCCATTATCGAGGCTGGTGGCTGCGTTCAGGACGTCGCGCGTCGGTTTGGCCTGACTGTTCGCTTCGTTGAAGGCCGCTTGCGACTGGCCGCGCTTGCCCCCTGCGTGTTCGAAGCGCTTGCGGATGGCACAATCACCCTAGACATGGCCAAGGCCTATGGCGCGATCTCTGATGTCGATCGCCAGGCGCATGTCTATGCCGAACTGCAGGACGCCTGGTACCAAATCACGCCCGAAACGATCCGCCGCATGGTGTTAGATGCCAGCGTGCGCGGCTCAGACCCGCGGGCTGTTCTGGTCGGACGCGACGCTTATCTTGCCGCAGGTGGTCGCATCGAGCGCGAGCTATTTGACGATGATGCCAGCGAAAGCTGGATCGATATCGCGCCGCTTGAAGACCTCGCGCACAAGGCCATGGATGAAGCGGCAACGAAAAGCGCCCAAGAGCATGGCCTTGCTTGGGTGAGACCGACGCTTGGCAACTATGTCAGCCATGACCTCGTTGAAGGCCTTAATCGCTTGCCGTGCGAACCTGTGCCGATGACCGAGCAACAGGCGCAGGAACTCGGTGAACTCGAGGCCGACTACGACCGGGTGGCCGCTATTCTCGAAGACGAAGACAGCGACGAGGACGAGGTCGCCAAGGCCGAAGAAGAACTGGTCGCAATCGATCGTGCAATGCGTGCGCTCAACGATCGGCCACCGGTGCTCGCCGACGATCTCAAGGCAGACGCCGGCGCCTTCCTCGTTCTCTCGCGCAATGGTGAGCCCGCTCTGGTCCCGCAATTCTACACTGAGAGCGAAGTAATCTCGGAAGACGACGGTGTGGTCGAGCCGGTCGCCGTGGGCACCGAGACCAAGGGTAGAGGCAATTCGCTCTCTCAGCGCCTGCTCGATGAGTTGGCCATGCAACGCCGCGACATACTGGCTATCCACGTGGCAAACGATCCTGCGCTCGCGCTCGACTTCATGGTTTTCACGCTTGCCGATGCTGATGGGCAAGACTGGCGTGCGAAGAAGGCTTCGACGATCTCAGGTTCGGCAGAGACTGGCCCCGTTACAGGTTTTGAGGCCAAGGATGCACCCGCTAGCGCCGCGCTCGCCGAGTTCGCCGGCAGTCTCGACGAGAGCTGGCGCTCTGGCGAAAGTGATGTCGAACGGTTCGAAGCTTTCCGGGCACTGTCCCATGAAGCAAGGTCCGCATGGCTCGGCCATGTCGTGTCGCGCACGCTCGTAGCCAGCCTGGCTTGCGAGGGTGAGCGCTCGGCTCCTCTCCACGAGGCAATCGGCGGCTTGCTTGAAATCGAGACCGCACATTGGTGGCGGCCGACTGCGGCAAATTATTTCGACCGCGTGGCGAAAGCAAAGACGCTCGAGGCGCTTGACGCTGCGGGCGGGCCTGAATTGGTCAGCCGCTATTCGGCTTCCAAGAAGGCTGAGCTTGCCAGCGCTGCCGAACGCATCTTCTCGGGCAATTTCATCGGTGAGGCGGGCACCAAGGAGCGTGCGCTCGCCTGGGTTCCGGACATCATGTATTTTCGAGGAACCGCTGAACCCGACGAAACGGTTGATCCTGATGAAAATGACGAAAGCGATGTCGAGATCACCGAGCAGGCCGCCTGATCCCTCCTGACAGGTTGAAGCCGTTCGGTAGGCGGTCCGTCCCTTCGGGGCGGGCCGCCTTTTCTCGTTAAGACCAGCTTGGGTTCCGCCATCGGCAAGGATCAGAGGGGAGGGGGCTTTTGGGCATCTGGCCCGGTGCAATTTCGTCCGGGCAATCAGGAGATTTCTCATGCGTAAGCTCAAACGCTCGCCAGCCTCCCGTTCACCGGCCCAGTCTCCGGCAGCACGGATTACCGCCACCATCATCGAAAAGCTTGAACAGGGCACCAAGCCTTGGATCAAACCCTGGCGCGGAGTTCCAATCTCCCGCCCTTTGCGCAGCTGCGGCACGCCATACCGGGGCATGAATACCTTCTGGCTGTGGATGATGGCCGAGGCATCAGGCTTCGCCTCGCCCTACTGGATGACTTACCGCCAGTGCGCAAAACTTGGCGGTCACGTGCGAAAAGGTGAGAAGTCGAGCATCGCCATCTTCTACAAGACCTACGAAAAGGAAGTCGAAACGCCCGATGGCGGCGAAGACACCGAGACCCGCCGCGTCCTCAAGTCCTACGCAATCTTCAATGCGGATCAGTGCGATGACCTTCCGGCCATGTACAGTCCCGCGCCACTCGTGGAGCCGGTAGAACCCGCCGGGCGTCAGCATAAGCTCGATACATTCTTTGCGCGGATCGATGCGCAGCTGCGGCACATGGGTAGCGAAGCATATTACGAGCCGGTCCGCGACCGCATCACCATGCCGCCTGCCACCCTGTTCGAGGGATTTGACCATTACTACGCGACACTTGCCCATGAGCTGTCGCACTGGACCGGGCATTCGTCCCGGCTTGACCGCGATCTCAAGAACCGTTTCGGTAGCGAAGCCTATGCCGCTGAAGAACTCGTAGCCGAGCTTTCCTCGGCGATCTTGGGCGCTGAACTGGGACTTCCCGTTACTCACCTCGACAATCATGCCAGCTACATATCGCATTGGTTGAAGCTCTTGAAATCGGACGACAGGGCCATGCTGATGGCAGCGGCTAAGGCTGAGGAAGCATCATCGCTGTTACTCCGTCTTGGCGGCCATGACGAACGCAGCGACTCTGCATTCGGCGATGATCTCGCCGAAGTTGCGTGAGGGGAGCACATCATGGGACGCTCTGTCAGCTACCCGCAAGGGGCCATCGTCGCTTTCCGCCTGATCGAGAGCGGAGCGAGGGGCGACCTCGACTGGCAATATGAATGCCTGGTCGAAGATGTTGTCAGCACTGCGCGCCAAGCCTTCCCCTCACTTTTGCCTCACGATGGCTGGCGTGGACGCGAAGATCGGATACTGCTCCGGAATGCCTATGCCGATTGCGGCATTTCCATTTATTGCGGTCTCGCAGCCGTCTGGCTCGTCGAACGGAATGACAGCTGCTACTGGGAAGCCGATTATGACCGACCCAGAACTGGCCGAGCTCAGCGATGGCTTGACCAGGTGTCCGGCAACTTCTTGCAGATGTTCGGGGAGATTCGTCAGATCGGGCGCTTCTCCAATGGCGAGGGCGTATTCGAGCGGATCCATGTATCACCGCGAAGGCCACGAGATCGGCAGGCAGCCGAAAACTAGTTGTTCGTGCAGGCCCCGCTGATGATGTCGGCAAAGGAACTACGTCATGCCTCGTGCCTGTCCGCCGGGAGAGGCCCTGGACCGGCCGTGGTCTGGCACAACCTGCAAGGCTGCGGCCCGTGTGGCCCGCGCCAGCCTTGCCTTGCAGGTTTCCCGCTTCGCGGTGCGCCAGCCCCCTTATTCCGGCCCTGATCGGGCTCCGGCGGACAAGGAGCGAGACATTCCGGTTTCGTAAGCTTTGCCGCCTGAGCACATCAGGAGGCTTAATCATGTACGATAGTTTTACCCAACAACTCGCCGGGCTCGACCTTGCAGGTCTAACCATCAAGCCTGCACCTTTCGATCCGTCCGATTTCCCAAGCGAGGAAGCAGTCGAGCAAACCCTTGCTGCCGTCTGGTCCGACATGTTTGTCATGTTCTCGGGAACATCGCTCGAAGCGGATGCCGAAGACGTGGCCTGGGGCTTCGTCAATCTGTTCCACCGTGCTGCCAGCCGTAAGTCTACGCAGCTCGACCGGGCGAGCGATGAAGTCCGGGCGCTCCTTGCAGCCGCCGACGGATCCGAAGTCCATTCAAGCAATCTCGAAGAGCAGATCGAACGCGCTCAGGCAGCCGAGGCAAGCATGATAGCGTTTGAACAGATGCGCGAAGTCGCCGCATCGCTTTATCTCGAAGAAACGGGTTCTTCATGGAAGCCATTTGTCGGTTCGCGTTCGAACCATTCGCGGAAAGTGACCTCTGCGGTTGTTGAGGCCCGCGATTTCCTGCGCGCGAGGGCTGAGCGGCGCCGGGATGCCCATAGTCCTGAGGGCACTGCAGTTATATTCGCCGGTGGGCGATCCTCCTTTGCCAGCGCCGACGAGGCCAAGGCCTTCGCTTCGAACGTATGGGCTACGCTCGACAAGGTGCGCGACCGGGTTCCGGATATGTTCATCCTGCACGGCGGCGACAGCAAAGGTGTTGACCGGTTGGCAGCCTCCTGGGCCGAACGCCACAATGTCCAGCAACTGGTATTCAACCTCGATAGGAGGCTCGGAGCCCGTGCCGGCTTCAAGCGCAACGAGCAGATGCTCAAAATGGACCCGCGCTATGTCATCGCCTTTCCCGGCAATGGCGTACTTGAGCGACTCGTGATTGAGGCAAAATCACGCCGGGTCAGCGTAGTTGACCGTCGTGGACCTCTTGGGACAAATCCTCGCGAGAGGTGAAACTCTCTGTCAGCAAATCCATGTACCGGCCACTCCAAACCAAGCGAGTAAATGAGCAATCTTCTCATTCATCTGCAGAAGTCTTGGTCGCTCCGTAGATCGATATCAAGCCAGTGATGGTTTGATATCTCTTGCATTCTGTGATGCTGAGAAATCCAGCTTGTTCCATAAGCGGTACAAGCGCGCCGTCCGCGTTTGGCTGCGTGTCCGAAACACCGTCGAGCTGCTGTATCGTTGCTCTGAACAGGACACGCATGAGGCGTGATTGCTGCTCGCCGTAGTCTGCTATGAACAGGCGTCCACTTGGCTTAAGTGCTTCGTTTATGTCGCACAGCAAGCGGAGCTTCTCATCATAAGGCACTTGATGGAGAACAAGGCAGAGTGTGGCGATGTCCGGCGCTGGCCATTTGGCAACAGTGGCCACCGAGAATAATTCATGGTTGAATTCAGCATCTATTCCAGCTCGCCCCGCTTTCTTTCGTGCGATCTGGATCGCATCTTCGTCTGGATCGATCCCGAAGTACGTGGTGGCTGGGTTTTTCGTGGCCAGTAGTGGCGCCAGGCTGCCGGTACCCGCCCCAATGTCGAGCAGGACCTCGTTACACTTGGGCTCAATCAGGTCCACAAGGTCTCTACGCCACCTTTTTTCGCGGGTCGAAAGTCGGACCCCGATATCGTAGAGTGGCGTGAGAATAGGATAACCGGCTGGCGGCGTATAGACTGCATGTTGATCGGTCATGCCTGTCTCTCGCTTTGTGGGCCGAGCTCCGGCAGAGACTGTGCCTGCTTTCTAAATGGTTCGGCCAACTGTGCTAGATAGGCATCCGGATAATCTTCGATGCCAGCGAGGCCAATCGCCCCCGCTCTGATATGCTGGCTCGACCCAAAGCGCGCTGTACCAAGCAGAACATCCCAGAGCGTCAAGAAGAGACCGAAATTGACGTCGCCGTCCGTTTCGGATGCGAGGTGGTGGTGCCGATGGACTGGAGCGACGGCCCAGATATATGCCAACGGCCCGACCCGCATGTCGACGTTCGAGTGCTGTAACTGGAGCTGTATCAGCACCGCAAAGGAAGCCACGGCGGCGACATCGAGAGGGATTCCCAGAAGAAGCCAGGGCAACGCACCGGCGGTAACCTCGATGAACTGGTGGACTGGATGCTTCAGTAGCCCGTTGAAGCCGTACATGCGGCGTACCGAATGATGCACGGCGTGAAAACGCCAGAGAAACGAAACCCTGTGACTGGCGAAATGGGCAAGGGTAATCCCCACGTCGAGGAGTACAATAGCCATTGCTACATCGGCCCATAAGGGCAGCGTCTTTGGCCAGGCTGATTCCCAAGGGACAAGGCTTGTTATGAGCGGAAGAAGCAGCACCATAGCCACAAGAGATCCTTCATTCACGAGGGCATGCAAAATGTCTCTACGGCCATCGCCATGGCTCGAGTTCCACTGGTTTTCGAAAGGCGCGATTCGCTCGGCGGCAAGCGAGGTCCCGATCGAGGCGATGATCAGAACGAACAGCCAGGCCGGCGAACTATCCGAGGACACGAGCGCTGTAGCGCCCCCGACAAAACCGAAAAAATAGAGCGGGCCATAGAGATAACGAAAAACGGCCATTGCAGCCTCCATCAAACGATGGTTCCGTCTACGCTCCCTTAGGGCCCCGGTATTGAACGTTTCGCTGGTGTCTTAACGCACGATGGTAATCTCGATTTTTGCGAGACCCTGTGATGGCGTCACGCCGAACCATTCGACCAAACGACGGGTAAAGTGCGCTTGATCGGAAAACCCACCCGCGGCCGCTGCGGCAGCGACACTATGAGATTGGTCGAAGCTCTCGATGGCACGCTGAACCTGTAACCATTGCAGGAGCTTGGTTGTCGGCACTCCAAAATCCCGAACCGCAATTTCCCGCATCCGCGTGGTCGAAACACCGACGGCTTTGGCCAATTCCGAAGGTGTCGCCCCGGGTTCGATCCGTTGCAGCGTAGAGCGGAGGCGCGGGTCGATTTGGCTCGAACCCTTCCGGTTCAAAAAGCCTTCCATCCATTTGCGTGCCTCGTTCCCAGATCCAACCAGAGCCAATGCATTCGCTTCAGCGGTCGAAAGCCGTTCCAGTCCAACACTCTTGTTGAGGTCACGGGTTCCCATGAAAAACGGATCGACATACAGATTTCGCAGGATGGCACCGGATGGCGTCAAGCGGTGAACCGTGGTGGCAGGGATGAGAACAGCTTCACCGGGCGACAAGCGAAGATCTCGGTCAGCGTTAATGCTGCAAGAGTCGACCAGCGAAAGACTGATCTGGTGTGCCAGATGACTGTGCGGACGGTTCTCTCCTGTTTGGGCGTCGAGAAGTGCCCAGCCAAATCCGAGCATCATGTTGCCCTCCCATGAGGCGTCGGTGCTTCTCAAAGAGCGATTTCGTCTTAGCTGCTGTGCAATCGGACGTTCCTTTCTGAGAGATCTCAACGCGTTCCCGGCTCTCCTCAAGTCTCTTTCAAAGACCGCTCACTGCGCCGGATATCCTCGAGAATGATCTTGCTGCCTGGCAGCGCCGGCATCCGGGAACGATCGATGCGCAGATCCTGCGCGGGAAGCCGATATTCCATTTCGCAAAGAAGCATTCGCAACGAGCGCTCCATCACTTCGAGCACGACTGTCTCACCGGGGCAGCGATGATTTTTCGAGACATCGCCGCCGCCCTGAGGGATTAATGCGAACGCGGAAAAGTCTTCCTTGCGAAAGCGATCCGGATTGACGATTTCCGGCTCGTTCCAGAGATGAGGATCAGTGTTGGTTGCGTGTAAGTCGAGCAGGAAACGTCGGCCGGCGGGAAAACGGACATTTCGCCAGCGAAAGTCCTTTCGGCTCCTGGCAGCGACCGCAGGGAAGAACGGATAGAACCGGCGCACTTCCTGCACGAAACGGCCTAACTCAGAGCGATCGGATGCAGGGGTCGGAGCCACATCGGGAAATGAATGGAGAGCATGCGCCAGGAGAGTGATATAGACAGACGTAGCGACGGTTGGGCGCAGAACGTTCAGCAGTTCGACGGCAGCGATCCTGGGACTTAGCAGCGCACCATCCTCATCCCGGTGCGCAGCAATCACAGCCAGCGCCGATTCAGCGGGTGGGACCAGACGGCGGTCACGCGCATCCTTGATGACGCGAGCAAGCCACGCTTCGGAACGGCTGCGAGCGCGCCGGGCCCGAAAATGGCCCAAGCCGAGCGCGGCCGCGCGGTCGAAGAGTAGAACAAGGTCGCGAGTTCGCTTGATGCGCTCTTCAGCCGGTAGTGGCACACCGGCCCAGTCGCACACTGCTTCGGCCAATATGGGATGCAGCGCTTCGTAGAAGATTACCTGCGATTCCCGGGTCCATGCCGGGAGCTGGGCCAACCACATTTTCTCGAATTTCTCTCCCAGAGCCTCGACACGCTCTTGCGTCAGCAACGACACGAACATTTCCTTGCGCCGCAGATGCCGCTCGCCATCCAGACCCTGGACTCCGCCCTTGCCAGTCAAAGTCGCCCGAACCGGTTCCGGCATCGCGCCGTCGCGCGACATTCGCGCTTTATCGTAGAACATCTCGGCCGCAGCTTCGCCGCGCAGGCACACAGTCCGCCGGAGCAACAGGCGGGTTTCGAACATATTGCCACCGGTTCGCGAGCAGACCGTGTTTACGAAGTCATAGGGCCGCCTCAGGAAATGGAGTGTGCTGTCGAAGGGCCCTCGCGGTATGAGTTCTTCGCTCTGTTTTATGGAACGTTTCATAGACCAATACCGTCCTCTCGATTTGGCATATCGGTGCCGAGCCAGGCACGGCAAAACCAACCGGCGCGCTTTTGATTATGCTCCCGCCGATAAGTCTCGCATTGCCCCTTATGCTGCGATCAATCCTGCGGCTGCGGTGTGACGCGCAGATAAGGTTTTACCGTCTCCCAGCCTTTGGGGAATTTCTCACGCGCTTCTTCATCGCTGAGCGAAGGCACGATGATGACGTCCTCGCCCTGCTGCCAGTTCACAGGTGTGGCCACGCTGTGGTCCGCCGTCAGTTGCAGCGAATCGATAATCCGCAAGATCTCTTCGAAATTTCGTCCCGTGCTCGCGGGATAAGTGAGCGTAAGTTTCACTTTCTTATCGGGACCGATGATGAACACCGAGCGGACGGTGAATGAATCATCAGCCTGCGGATGGATCATTCCATAGAGATCAGCGATTTCACGATCCGGGTCCGCGACCAGCGGAAAGTTGAGAGCATGACCCTGGGTTTCGGCAATGTCGCCCGCCCAAGCTCGATGATCTTCGAGCGGATCGACGCTGAGACCGATCACTTTGACGCCGCGTTTGTCGAATTCAGGCTTGAGGCGGGCCACCTCACCAAGTTCCGTCGTGCAAACAGGAGTGAAATCCGCAGGGTGCGAGAACAGCACCGCCCAGTCGTCACCCATCCATTCATGGAATTTGAGCGTGCCATCGGTTGTGTCGGCTTCGAAATCGGGTGCGGTGTCGCCAAGTTGAAGTGTCATTGAAAATCTCCTGTGGTGAGCGCTAAAGCAACGCAGCTACACGTACAGATGGGTGCTACAGTTGCTGTAGGTGCAACCGAGATCGCGACCAAGCGGCGTTCAGACGTGATAGACGGCATCGCCAGCGTGCTGGTGTGGCGACCTTCCGCGCTATGCGGAAGCGTTCGTCTTTTCTCATTGCGTCCGGTCTTAATCAGCTCGTATTCGCGCTGGTTTCAGGCTGGTCTTCGCCCACCAGGACCAAAAGCCCCAGTCCCGCTACGATCGCGACGTCGGCCAGATTGAATGATGGCCAATGAAAATTGTCCCAGTACAAATCGATAAAGTCCCTGACGGCGCCAAACATCAGCCTGTCTGCAACGTTGCCGAGCGCTCCGCCAATCGCCAAGCTCAAGCCGAGCGCATGGATGGGGGATCGGGTTCTCATCAGCCAAATCCCGAGCATGCCCGACAGCAGAACGCCGATCGCGATAAGGATCGCCGGTGCTGCTTCACCAGCCAATCCGAATGCCACGCCGCTATTGGTGATGGCGACTAAATTGAAGCCCGGGAACACTGCGATCGCGTTGCCCGGACCAACGAAAGAATGTGCCCAGGTTTTCGACAATTGGTCGAGGCCGAAGCTGACCAGAATCAAAACGGGCGCAAGCCGTTTCGCCGCGCTCAAGGTCATCGGACGCTGGAGGGTGCATTCACGACCACCATCTTTTCTTCGCTCATATCGGCCATCGTATAACCTATACCGCCTGTTCCGAGACCCGACTGACGACGTCCTGCGAACGGCATCCAGTCGACGCGAAATGCGGTATGATCGTTGACCATTACGGCTGACGCGGCCAGCGTTTCGACGCAGTAATCGGCCCAGGACATTCGGTCGGTAAACACAGCCGCCTGAAAGGCGTAGGGAAGCGCGTTCGCTTGGCCGATCGCAGCATCGACGTCGTCGTATCCGTAAATGCAGACCACAGGGCCGAACACTTCCTTGCGCGATACATCGGCGTCGTCGGGCGGATCGACAAGGACCGTGGGCTGGTAAAGGGTGGAACCCGTGCGTTTACCCCCTGCGGCGAGCCTGCCGCCGCCCTGAACGGCTGCATCGACCCAGGACTCGACGCGGTCGACTTCGGCAGGACGAATGAGCGGACCGCATTGAGTTTCCGCATTGGTCGGATCGCCCACCGTCAGTGCTTCTGCTCCCGCAGCGAGCTCGGCAGCGAAGTCCGGCAATTCGGCGCGCGGAACGAACACGCGCTGCACCGAGACGCAGACCTGACCAGAATGATAAAAGCCGCCTTTCAGGAGCGGAGGAATTACCTTGGCATGCGCAACGCTGTCATCGACGATGATCGGGGCCGCGCCCCCATGTTCCAGCGCCAGACGAGTGCCAGGGGCCAGTTTGGAGCGGAGCATCCAGCCAACTCTGGCCGAACCGATGAAGGAGAAGAATGCCGTTCGCGGATCGGTGACCATTTTTTCGGCGACCTCGTCCGAGCACGGCACGAAACGGCACCAATTTTCATTGAGTCCGGCTTCATAAAGGATTTGGACGAAGCTCTTGCAGGAAAGGGGCGTGTCCTTGGCCGGTTTCACCAGTACAGGGCATCCGCTTGCAACCGCCGGTCCCACCTGATGGGCGATCAGGTTCAGAGGATGATTGAAAGCGGAGATCGCCACGACCGGCCCGATCGGCTCACGGAAAGTATAGGCTTTGCGTCCTGCCCCCGCCTGCGTCAGGTCCATCGGGATTTCGCGCCCGCCGCTGGCGAATAATTCGTGTATGCACAATTCGACGCTCTGAATGGCGCGACTGGTTTCCACGCGCGCGTCGATGATGGGTTTGCCGCCCTCGCGCGCAATCTGCATTGCCAGCGTCTCCGCGCGCTCGCGCATCAGCACGCTGGCGCGCTGCAGGATGGCGATGCGTTCATGGGCGGGGAGCCGCGCTTGCCGGTCTTCGTGCAGCGCGCGCGCCTCGTCGAGCCAACGATCGATTTGTGGCCAGTCGACCAGCTCCACGCTGCCAATGCATTCCTGGTCGTAGGGATTGAGGACCTGCCACGTCATTGAGGACACTCCATCGCCTTGAGTTCATCGATCAGAACCTTGCGGTTCTCGGAGTAATCCACCGGCAAGTCGACAAGGTGAACGCCGCCGCTTTCAAACCCTTCATTCAAGGTCGGTACCAGTGCTTCGCTGCTTTCGATCCGGTGGCCCGTCGCACCATAACTCTTCGCATAGGTAACGAAGTCGGGGTTGGCGAAGCTCAGACCGTAATCGGGAAAGCCAAGTTCTTCCTGCTTCCACCGGATCATACCGTAAGCGGAATCATTGAGGATGAGTACGACGAGGTTGAGGCCGAGCCTGACCGCGGTTTCCACCTCCTGCGAATTCATCATGAACCCGCCATCGCCGCATACGGCGAGCACGCGGCGCTCGGGCGAGAGCATCGCTGCCATCATCGCCGAGGGGAGACCCGCTCCCATCGTCGCCAACGCGTTGTCGAGCAGAATGGTGTTGGGCTCATGCGCGATATAGTTGCGGGCGAACCAGATCTTGTAGATGCCGTTGTCGAGTGCGACGATGTCGTCCCGGCCCATGACCGCCCGTACATCTGCAACGATGCGCTGGGGCACCATCGGAAAGCGGCCATCGTCGCTGCCTTGGCGGATGTGCGCCGCGATGTCCTCATGGACATTGGCGTAGGCTGCCGGGTCACTAGGATGTTTGCCGCGCAGCCGGTTTCCCAGTCGCTCGACAGATCCGGCAATATCGCCAATGACTTCCAGCTGCGGGAAATAGACCTGGTCGACCTCTGCGGCCTTGTAATTCACATGGATAACGGTGCGTCCGTCAGGCTCCATGAAAAAGGGCGGTTTCTCGACCACGTCATGGCCGATATTGACGATCAGATCGGCACGATCGATGGCGCAATGAACATAGTCATCCGATGATAGAGCCGCCGTTCCAAGATACAGGGGGCTTGCCTCATCAAGCACTCCCTTGCCCATTTGCGTATTGAAAAACGGAAATTGAGTGTCGTCGACGAACTTTCGGAGCGCCTTACAAGCGCTACGCCGGTTGGCCCCGGCACCGACCAGAAGCAGCGGCCGATCGGCGGCCAGAATACGCTCGGCAGCTTCGTCTAGCGCGGCATCTCCCGCCACCGCATATTGGCGAGGGTGGGGCGCCACGACCGGTTCGGAGGTTTCCTCCTCGGCAATGTCTTCGGGCAGCTCCAGCAGAACTGCACCGGGCCGCTCTTCCTGTGCCCTCCTGAAACCTTCTCGCACCAGCGAGGGAATGCGTTCGCCGTTCACGATCTGCTTCGCCATCTTGCACAAGGGAGTAAAAAGCGAGACGACATCGACGATCTGGAACTGCGCCTGCTTCGAGACCTTGATGGGTTTTTGCCCGGTTATCATGACAAGCGGGAATGCACCCAGAGCGGCATAAGCTGCGGGCGTCGTGAGGTTTGTCGCCCCTGGCCCCAGCGTGGCAAGGCATACGCCGGCTTTACCGGTAAGACGTCCATAGGTTGCCGCCATGAACCCTGCCCCTTGCTCGTGCCGGGTAACGATCAGACGGATCGACGAGGTCCGCAGTGACTCCAGAAGATCGAGGTTTTCTTCGCCCGGAACCGCGAAGATATACTCGACGCCTTCGGCTTCCAACGCGGCGACAAGAAGATCGGATGCTTTCATGGTATGGTTCTCGCATTGGTGAGGGCTTGGAGGCTGTTGGTGGCAGATCTTCTGCTCGGCTACTGATTCAAGCTGTGACGGTGAATTGCCCCATCATGCCGGCGTCTTCGTGCTCGAGGATGTGGCAGTGATACATGTAAGGCAAATCCGGGTCGGTGTAGTCCTCGAACCGCAAAAGGAGCCGCACGGTCTCGCCCGGATAGACGACAACCGTGTCCTTTAGTCCCTGTTCCGCCGCATCAGGTGCCCGGCCGTTCCGGTCGAGGATACGGAACTGCACATCGTGAATGTGGAACGGATGCGCCATCATCGAGGCATTCTCGACTTGCCAGATTTCGGTGGTATCGACCCGCACTGTCTCGTCGATACGCTGCATGTCCATCGATTTGCCGTTGATTGTAAAACCGCCTCCGCGCATCATGCGCATTCCCATGCCCATATCGAGAACGAAATGGCGCGTCCGGACCGCGTCGCCTGGATCGATCTGAGGCAAGGTAGCGAGCTGGCGCGGCAATGCGATCGACCGCCTGCGGCTTGCGGCCGGCCGGATGTCCAGCACGGTAAAGCGACGCCTTTCATCCATCATGCCGCCCATCATCCCATCGCGACGCTCCCGTTCGCCCATCATACCGCCACGGCCGCCTCGGTCGCCCATCATCCAATTGTCCGTCGGCCGGTCGGAATCGCGCATGGGCCCGGGCCCTCTCATTCCCCGGCCCCTATTTCCCATGCCCATGATTTCGAGCCCGTCCGCAAGCAGCGAAACCGGCCTTCCATCGCTGACATCGACGATTACCTGCGCGCGTTCGCCGGGAGCGAGAACAACATTGTCGGTTGGCAGCGGCGCGGCGAGCAAACCGCCGTCGGTTCCGATCTGATGGAAGCTGCGGCCATCGTCGAACCCGAAACGGTAAAAGCGTGCGTTCGAGCCATTGACTAGTCGCAGCCTCAAACGATCGGACTTTGCCTCGAAGACGGGCTCGACGACGCCGTTGACCAGCATCGTGTCACCCATCATTCCCATCATGATATTATGCATGCGTGTGGAATAAACGAGGCTTCCATCGCGCGCGAAAGCGCGATCCTGTACGACCAGCGGTATATCATCGATGCCATAGTCGTTTGGAAGGTCGAGCGCCTCGCTCGCGCTGTCGCGGACGTAGATCATTCCGGCCAGACCCTGATAGACCTGTGGCCCCGAGCGGCGGTGCGCATGCGAATGATACCAGAACATCGCTGCGCGCTGTCGGACATCGAAACGCGCGGTCCAGCTCCCTCCTGGCTCGATCGGCTGATGCGGTCCGCCATCGGCTCGCGCCGGAAGATGAAAACCGTGCCAGTGGACGGTCGCCGTTTCGGACAGATCGCTCGTGACATTCATCCGCACCGTATCGCCGGCGTGCATCTCAAGTGTGGGGCCTAGATAGGGTTGGTTGATGCCGATGGTCGGCGTTTCGATCCCTTCAAAAAAATGTGAGACGCCGTGGCGCAGATTGAGATCGAAAACCCTCTCGCCGCCTTCTCGTTCCCCTGAATAAAGAGGAGGAACGAGAAGTTGCGAGCGCGCGGTTACCGAAGCAAGCGCCGCATTCCGGTCTGTCAACAGGTCGCGCCGGGCATACGCGGCTATTCCCAGTGCACCTGCGCCAAGCACTGCACCGCCAAGAATAGAACGTCTGTCGATCATAATGCTTCCCTTGCCCGGAGCGTCGTCAACCGGTTTCGGCCTGCGGTGTTCCGGATTGCATGCCTTTCATTCTGTTGCGCCAATAACCCAGCGCGATGAGCGCGAGCGTGAGAATTTGCGCCGCCACTGGCTCAAGTGCCGGTGCGATGCCCAGAATCGGTATGCGGGGCAGATTCGGAAGCGGAGTGATGCCCAACAATCCGGCTTCCTGGAGCCCCGAAATACCCTTCCCGGCCAAGACGACGGCAAGAATGCCGATCAGAACCGAACTATACGCGAAGAATGTTCCAATTGGCAGTCGGCGACTGTAGCGCAGCATCGCCCACGCAATCAGCGCTAGCAAGACGATTGCGGCGGCAGCGCCAGCAAGAATCGCGTCGGTATGGCCCTGACTCCAGAGCGCTGCGAAGAACAGGATCGTCTCGAAGACCTCCCGGTAAACCACGAGGAAGGCCAGCCCGAACAGAAACCATGCGGACCTGCGCGAGAGAGCGTGCTGCATGGTTTTCCGGATATAGCGTTGCCATTCGCCGGCCTGCGACTTGCCGTGCATCCATATGCCGACCGACAGCAGGACGAGAGCGGCAAAAAGCGATCCGAACCCCTCCACCAGCTCGCGGCCCGCACCACTCACTCCGATCAGGTAGGTCGCTGCCACCCACGTCAGGGCTCCGGCCCCAAGAGCGGAGAGCCATCCGCCATGGACGAAGGGCAGAACTTCCGTTCTCTCGGCCTTGCGCAGGAACGCGATCATCGCGATCACGATCAGCAATGCCTCTAGCCCTTCGCGCAACAGGATCGCAAAGGCTCCCAAAAATGCCGACGCTTCGCTGGCATTGGCCGGGGCGAGCACCGTCTCGGCCCGGTAGAAAAGAACGTCGAGCGCATTCACCTTCTCGGCGACGGCGGCCACCGGATCACCGCGGCTGATTGCCGCTCGAAGCTCGGCCATGCCGATTTCGACAGATGCGAGGAGATCGGCATCGCGCGTGCTTAAAACGGCCTCCAGCGGTTCGAAGCCATCGAGATAGGCCGAGAGTGCAAGTTCGCGCGCCTCGGTTTTATTACCCGCTTCGTAAGCGGCAAGACTTTGCTGCAATCGTTCGCGCGCCAGAGCGAGTGAGCCGGTCGTATCGCTCGCCACGGCTTCAGGATGAGCCCTCAAATAGGCCATGACGGCATCGGCCCGCTCGGTTCCGATCGCCTCGCCGAGGGCTGCCGGTGTGAGACCGGATAGAGCAGCGAGATCGGGAATGCGTGCCCGGATCGCCGGTTCGTCATTCCAGATACGTCTTCCCCGCTCTACCTCCGGAAATGCAATCGACCCAGAATAATAAGCAAGGCTCCAACGATCTTCCGCCGGGAGATCGGAAAAGCCCGGCATGGCGGTTCCCTCGAGACCTTGTCCAATGACCTGATAGAGCGCGAAAGCGCTCCGCTCGCGGGCTCGGGCGACGTCGTCAAAAGCGATTGGTGGGGGATCGAGTCCCTCTGCGGCGGGGCCGGCGCCGTCTCCGCTTACCCCATGACAGCTTGCGCAGCTCTGGGCGTACAGCGCGGCGCCTCGCGCAAGGTCGGGTACCGCGTCCGGGGCCAGCGGAACGGGAAAGGCCGCGATCAGCTCGCTTGCCAACCTGCGCGCGTCTCGTGCGACGACAGCAGGCTCCACTTTCGCCGAGATTGCCTCGGCAAGCGCCTCTGCATCCGCAACCAGCTGTGCACGTTGCGCATTTGCGGGTAGGGCCGCCATGCGTTCGACTACAGAAGCAGAAAATTCCTGCATTTCGGCATATTCCAGCTCGTTGGTGACTTTACCGTCTTCGACCGCTTCTATGTAATCCACCGCGATGTAGTCGAGAAGGCGCCAACTCGTTTGGACTTCGTCGTGCGTGTCTGCGGAAGCGGGCATTGCGACTGCCATCGCCAGAATAGCGATTAGCTGGCCGACAAAGGCGCGTAGCGTCATTTGGAGACGACCCTTTCGAGAGCTGAAGCATGTTGCGCGCGAAGTTCCTCGGTTGCGCGCCGGACGATGAGGTAAGCCGAATGCAGAAATATCAGCGCGATGATCGCCGCGACCAAAAGATCCGGCCAGGCTTGCCCGGTCCAGGCGACCAGCGCTGCAGCGATGATCACTCCGACATTGGCGATCGCGTCATTGCGGCTGAACAGCCAGATCGCGGACACGTGTGCGTCGCCTTCGCGAAACCGCATCAGCACAAGCGCCGCCGCAATGTTCACCACCAGTGCTGCAGCCGCGATACCGCCCATCAAACCGGCTTCCGGCGCGACCGCGTTCAGTGAGCGCCAGACTGCCAGACCGATTACTCCAAGGCCCAGTGCGCCCAGAAACAGGCCCTGTGTCAGCGCGACCCGGGCGCGCGTGCGGGCACTCCACGCAAGAGCGAGGATGCCGATGAGCGTGATCGATCCATCGCCGATGAAGTCGAGGGCGTCGGCCTTGAGCGCTTGGCTGTCCGCCAGAAACCCGCCGAAGACCTCGAAAACGCCAAAGCCCAGATTGAGCAATACGACGATCCAAAGGGCGCGGCGATAGGCCGGGTCTGCACCTGCTCTTTGCGTATCGCCTGTGCAACCGCAATCCGATGTTTCGTTTTCCAACATAAGCCAGTAGGTAACACCTCTAGCAACTGTAGGAGCAAGCCAAAATTGCGAATGGTTCGCGGTTTCGGAGCTGGAGGAGTGAGTTCATGCTTATCGGAGGTCTTTCGAAGGCGACGGGCACCAAGGTCAATACGATAAGGTTTTATGAGGATATCGGACTGATGCCCGAAGCCGCGCGTACGGCAGCGGGGCAGCGAACCTACAAAGAGCAGGACGTCGAGCGCCTTTCCTTTATTCGGCATGCTCGAAAATTGGGGTTTTCGATCGATGAAACACGCTCGCTTTTAAGCGTGAAGGCGAGACCGGATCAGAGCTGTGACGAGGCGGGTGACATCGCTTTGCGGCACCTTCGAGCCGTGGACGAGCGCATCAGTCGGCTACAAGCGCTTCGTTCCGAACTGAGAAGTGTGGTCGCGGCCTGCACGGGCGGCGAGGTTTCCGAATGCAAAATCATCGAAACGCTTTCTCGAAACCCAGCCGCCTCTTCCGCGGGTCGCTGACGCGAAAGCTATAATGGGACTATGGACACCGAACCCAGACAGCAAAAAAAGTGCTTGCACCTCCAGTCGCTGGAAGCGTTATCATCGTGATAATCCAGATTCTGATGTCGTGATCTAGGATTGGATGGCTGATTATGACGGAACTTGGGTAATTTGAATATTAATCAGCTTTCGCCTTATAAGAACGCTGCATTCATTCCATGGAATTTGGTCGAAAAAGAAACTACTCGAACAATATTCATTGTCCGGACGCTTCGTGACAATATCACATTACAGCAACCGAGAAGATTTTTGTTTCAACTTTCGTTTCACCTTGTTAGGGGCCACAGGATGTTCGATCTGAACGCCTTGATTCCCGTCAGGATTGTCGCCGCCCTTTTGGCGGTCGCAGCGCTGATGGCGTCTCCGGCGGTCGAAGCAGCGCAATGTGCGGACGAGCTGTCAGAAATAGCCTATTCGGTCCAGATGTTCGACATTGATGCGGACGAGAGCCCGCAAAACGAAAGCCCGGAGCAGCAGGAATGCGCCCACGGGCATTGCCATCACGTCGCCGCAGCACTGAAATCGAAGCTTTTAAACGACATGCCCGACCGGCTTAACATCACGGTTGGGTCGCATATGGCCGAAGAATTATTCGGCGATGCGAGCAATTTACCCAAACGCCCTCCTCGCGCCTGACGACCGTCACTGCGCTGCTTGACGCAGCGCATTTCGATTTGTCAGCAGAGAGAGTTTTGAAAAATGCCAGCCATCAAATGGCGAGGGGCCCTGATAGCAGGGCTAACCCTCGCCGCAATTGTCACGCCTGTGGCAGCGCAGGAGCGGGAGCTTCTGACGCTCGACGAGGCGTTGGGCCGGACAGGCGTGGTTGCCGAACCCGCTAACACCGAGTTAAACCCGCGCATCGTCGGCCCTCGAGCGGAAGCCGAGGCGGCGCAGGCTCTTGTCGGACAGGCGCGGTTGCGGCCCAACCCTGAAATATCGCTCGAGGTCGAGAACATCGCCGGGAGTGGGGCCTTCTCCGGGCTAAGCGCCACCGAATATACGCTTGCTGTCGGACAGCGGCTCGAACTTGGAGGTAAACGCGGCACACGCGTCGAGGCTGCCCGGGCGCAGGCACAGCTGGCGGATCTGCGGGCTGACCTTGCGGGGGCCGAACTCGGATTTCTTGTCCGTGAACGCTACGTAGCAGCGGCTGCAGCAGCCTCGCGCGTCGAACTGGCCCTCGATGTGGTTGAGCGAAACGAAGAGCTCGCCCGCATTGCCGGTCTCCTCGTAGAAGTCGGGCGCGAGCCCCCGCTCCGTGCTCTTCGGGCCGAAGCGGCCTTGGCGGAAGCGCAAGCCGAACTTCAGGCCGCCGAAGCGACAAGTCTTGCAGCCCGAACGGCCCTCGCCTCGCTATGGGGCGATCAGGGGGCGCCGCCGCTTGTTCCGAGCAGGTTCCCCGGGATCGAACCGCCCGGTGCTGTAATGGCGACAGCAAGCGGTCTGCAATTGCGAGTGGCGCGTGCGGAAAGCACCGCCGCCGCCGCCGAGATCGATCGTGAGCGCAGCCTGCGCATTCCCGATCCCGTCGTTTCCGCCGGTGTTCGACGCTTCGAGGAAAGCAATGACAGTGCCTTTCTTCTCGGTGTCTCGATCCCGCTTCCCTTCTTGAATCGTAATCAGGGCAATATCGCTGCAGCCGAAGCAAGGCTGCGCGCCGCCAATGCTCGCGAGGCTGTAGCGTTGGCCGATTTCGAGCAAGCCGTGACGCGCGCACGATCGCAATATCTTGCTGCCGAAGCGCGCGTCGAGACGCTTTCCACGACATCACTCCCCCAGGCCGAGGAGGCTCTTCGGCTCGTCCGCATCGGTTATCGCAATGGCCGTTTTCCGTTGATCGAAGTGTTGAGCGCAGCCGAAGCGCGCGATGCCATTCGCGAGGCGTTGATTGCTGCGCAAGAAGACCGGGGACAAGCTGCCGCCGAACTGATCAGGCTGGCCGCACAATGAGGAATACCAAAATGAACCGCAAAAGACTGGCGATCATCGCCGGAATTGTCATACTTGTTTCGGCCTTGATGCTGATGTTCTGGCCTGACAGCCAGGTCGACACCCACGCGGACGAAGAGGTCGCAGAGACAGAACTGCCCGAGGGGCTCGTGCTAATCGAGCAAGAGCAGATCCGCACCGCCGAGATCGAGGTCGCAGCGGTGCAAACGGGTGCCGCTGTCGAACTCGTATTTCCTGCAACGGTTGCGGCAAGTCCGACCGCCAGCGCACGCATCGATGCACGGGCTTCCGGTGTCGTGCGCAGCGTTGGCAAGACGCTTGGCGATTATGTCCGGCAGGGCGAGACCGTCGCTCGGATCGAAAGCGCCGATGCGGCTGCACTCGCTTCCCAGCTTAGTGCCGCCCGCGCCCGCGTAACCGAGCTTTCGGCGGCCTATGAACGGGAGCGCCGGCTATTCGAAGCCAACGTGACCGCACGCCAGGATCTCGAAGCGGCGCGCGCCAATCTTGACGTTGCCCGTTCCGAACTGAACCGGTCGCAGGCGGCCGTCGCCGCGGCAGGCGTGAGCGGCGATGGACGCTCGCTCGCTGTCACCAGTCCGCTTTCGGGCCGTGTGACCGCCGCTCCAATCGTGCTCGGCTCGTTCGTCGACGCCGGGGAGGAGCTTTACAGCGTGGTCAATCCCAGCGGCTTGCAGATCGAGGTTGCGCTGCCTTCCGAAGATGCTTCACGCATCCAGCCTGGCGACGAGGCTGCGTTGATCCTCGGCGATGGAAGGGAGATCGGCGCTCGCGTCCGGTCGGTAACGCCTTCGCTCGATGCCGAGAGCCGTAGCGCGACAGCGGTTCTTACCTTGACGCGCGCCGTTCCCGGTCTGCAGCCCGGATCGTTCCTTCAGGCGCGTATTCGCCCCTCGGGCGAATTGGACCAGAGCCGTATCGCGGTACCCGAAGATGCTGTGCAGGTGCTCGAAGGACGCGATGTTGTCTTCGTGCGGACACGACGCGGATTTCAGGCTCGGGAGGTCGAGATCGGCAGCCGGTCTGCCGGAATGGTGACGATCCTCTCCGGGCTCGAGCCCGGTCAGCGGATCGCGACTGCCAATGCCTTCCTGTTGAAGTCCGAGCTCGAAAAGGAGGGCGCAGAACATGGCCATTGATCGAACCACGGCATCTTCTCCCATGTCTTCGGACGAAGGTAGCCACCGTCACGGCCCGATCGGAGTCATCCTCGATGTCGCCGTTCGTTTCCGCTGGGCGATCATCGTCCTGACCGTGTTCGCAGCGATCTACGGAGCGTTCAATCTGGTGCGCCTGCCGATCGACGCGGTTCCCGACATCACCAACACGCAGGTCCAGATCAACACCAGCGCTGCTGCGCTCTCACCTTCGCAGGTCGAGACGCAGGTGACCTTTCCGATCGAGACCGGCCTCGCCGGAATCGAAGGTCTGGAGATGACACGATCGATTTCGCGCAACGGCTTCAGCCAGGTCACCGCGATCTTCGAGGAAGGCACCGATCTATACTTCGCCCGCCAGCAGGTAAACGAGCGGCTCGCACCGATTGGAGCCTCGCTGCCAGAGGGGGCGGAGCCCACCATGGGTCCGATTTCCACCGGCCTTGGCGAAGTGCTGATGTATACGATCGAATATGAGCACCCTGGTGGCAAGGGTGCGACCACTGGTGGCCGCACAGGCTGGCAGTCCGACGGCAGCTTCATCACCGAACGTGGTGACCGCCTCGAAAGCGAAGTGGCGAAGGCGGCCTATCTGCGCACTGTGCAGGATTGGGTCGTCGCACCGCTGATGCGCTCTATCGACGGCGTGGCCGGCGTGGATTCGATCGGTGGGTTCGAAAAGCAGTTTCTGGTTCAGCCCGATCCCGCGCGCTTGACCGGCTATGGCCTGTCGTTCGATTCGTTGATCGATGCGCTCGAGGCCGCCAACCTCGCGGCCGGTGCCAACTTCGTCGATCGTGCCGATGAAGCGCTGCTCGTCCGCGTCGATGCGAGGCTGGGCAGCATTGCCGACATAGAAGAAGCCGTCATTGCGACCCGCGAGGACGTGCCCATCCGCATCGGCGATGTGGCCGATGTGGAGATCGGCGGCGACCTGCGAACCGGTGCTGCTTCACTGAACGGTGAAGAGGCGGTGGTGGGAACCGTGCTGATGCGCGCTGGCGAGAATAGCCGCACCGTCGCAGCCGGTGCTGCCGAACGGCTCGACGAGGTCCGTGCATCGCTTCCGGACGGAGTTGTCGCTGAGATTGTCTACAATCGTTCCTCACTAGTCGATGCGACGATCTCCACCGTCGAAAAGAACCTGCTCGAAGGCGCATTGCTCGTGATCGCCGTCCTGTTCCTCTTGCTCGGCAATATCCGCGCCGCCATAATCACCGCGCTGGTCATTCCCGTATCGATGCTCATGGCAGCGGTCGGCATGAACCGGCTCGGTGTCTCGGGCAATCTGATGAGCCTGGGCGCGCTCGACTTTGGCCTGATCGTCGATGGTGCGGTCATCATTGTCGAGAACAGCGTCGCCCGGCTTGCAGCCCGACAGCACCGCGAGGGCCGCTTGCTCACTCTGGGCGAGCGACTGACCGAAACGCGTCTCGCAGCGCAAGAAATGATCAAACCGACCGTCTACGGTCAGGCGATTATCTTCCTCGTCTTCGCGCCGCTGCTCACCTTTACCGGGGTCGAGGGCAAGACCTTCTCGCCCATGGCGATCACAATGATGCTCGCGCTGGCTTCGGCCTTTGTGCTGTCGCTGACCTTCGTCCCGGCGATGATCGCGGTGCTGCTCAACAAGAAGCTTACCGAAAAGGAGGTGAAGCCCATTCGCTGGACCAAAGAGCGCTACGGTCCCGCCGTGCGCAAGGCCATTGCGCGGCCCTGGCCGATGATTGGTGCCGGGGTTGGTCTCTTCACAGTAGCGGTATTCGTATTCGGCTTTCTGGGCAGCGAGTTTACGCCGCAGCTCGATGAACGCGACATCGCGGTGCAATCCTTGCGCATCCCCTCGACATCGCTCGAACGCTCGCTGGCGATGCAGCGGCGGGTCGAAGACCGGCTCGAAGAGTTTCCCCAAGTGGATCTAGTGTTCTCGCGGACCGGCACGGCGGAAGTCGCCAGCGATCCAATGCCGCCAAATGCTTCGGACGCCTATGTTATCCTGAAGCCTCGCGATGAATGGCCCGATCCCGATTTGCCGAAAGATGAGCTTGTTGGTGAAATGGAAAGCGCGCTCGGAGGCCTCATCGGCAATCTCTACGAATTCAGCCAACCAATTGAATTGCGCTTTAACGAGCTGATCGCAGGCGTGCGCGGCGATGTCGCCGTCAAGCTCTACGGCGATGACCTCACTGCCTTGACTGAATCGGCGGGCCAGGTCGCGAGCGTGCTCCGAGGTGTCGAAGGCGCCGCGGACGTGAAGGTGCAGCAGGTGACCGGCTTTCCGACGATGGATATCGCCTTCGACCGCCCGACCATCGCGCGCTATGGTCTGACCGTCGAAGACGTGGCCCAGTCGGTCGCCATCGCACTTGGTGGACGTCCGGCAGGGCTCGTGTTCGAAGGCGATCGCCGGTTCGATGTCGTCGTGCGTCTCGAAGATGCGACGCGCGACGATTTCGACCAGCTCGGCGCGCTCCCGATCGTGCTTGAAAACGGTGTCACGGTTCCCCTGCGAACTCTGGCTGATTTCCAGGTGGTCGATGGCCTTGCCGAGGTCCGACGTGAACAGGGACGCCGACTCGTGATCGTATCGGCCAATGTGCGCGAACGCGATCTCGGCTCCTTTGTCGAGGAAGCGCAGGAAGGTGTCTCGGCTCAGGTCGATATGCCGCCAGCGTCCTTCATCGAATGGGGCGGGCAGTATCAGAACCTCCAAGCGGCGCAGGCACGTCTGGCAATCGTGGTGCCCGTGTGCTTCGCGCTGGTCCTGTTGTTGCTGTTCATGGCGCTCGGCGGATGGGTTCCGGCCCTGGCGGTGTTCAGCGCCATTCCGATGGCCCTGGCCGGGGGCGTGTTCGCGCTCGCGCTGCGAGGCTTGCCATTCTCGGTGTCTGCAGCGGTCGGCTTTATCGCGCTTTCCGGCGTGGCGGTACTCAACGGGCTCGTCATGATGACCGCGATCCGGCAGCGGCTCGACAGCGGGATGCCGCTCGATGAGGCGGTTGCCGATGGCGCGCTGGCGCGACTGCGACCGGTGCTCATGACCGCGTTGGTGGCGTCGCTGGGTTTTGTGCCGATGGCGATTGCAACCGGCACCGGCGCGGAGGTGCAGCGCCCTCTGGCTACGGTAGTGATCGGCGGGCTGATCACAGCCACTGCGCTCACGCTGTTCGTTTTGCCAGCGATCGCTCGCCTGGTACTCGATGATGGCAAGGAGAAGCGAAGCTGGCGCCAAAGATGGTGGGACCGCCTGCGTCGCAACGTCACGCCTGAGGAACGTAAAGAACTTCGGGATGTTACTTGAAGGGGAGGGCTTAATTGAAGTTAGCTAGGTCAATTTGTCTGCCTCAGATCGCTTCGGGACTGACAAGTCTCGAAGCGATCCGGTATCGCACTCAATTGCGGGCGCGCGGAGCCTCGGCAGAACGCCCGGCTGCGATACGGGCACGGCCTGGGTGTTTTTCGCCGATGGCTTCTACGCAGAGGTGCAACCTTCGGACGGTGATCTGTCCGCTGTCGGCATCTGGCGCGATGAGGGTGAGGTCATCGCATATACCATGACCATAAGCCCTTCGAACGGCATGCGCGGTCAATGCAAGTGCGCCATCTTACGATCGAAGATTGTAGCCCGGGACGGCTCATCACCTGCCATGATCGAGGTTTCGAGCGCATTTTTTACCGCTGTCCAGAGGACGCCCCAAAGCCGCTCGACGGTCGCGCGGAACATTAAAGAGGAGAAATCGATATGCTCACCGCAATCGAAGATAGTGGTCTGTTGCTCGTCAGGGCGGACGGAACGCTTTCCGATAGCGACTATGACCGCTTCGTTCCGTTTTTCGAGCGCGTCGCGGCGCGAGTTCCTGGGACGGTTCCGATGCTTATCGAACTCGCTCCCGACTTTTCTGGCTGGGATATGGGCGGTCTCTGGCGCGACCTGAAATTCGATGCGAAGCACAAGGACAGCTTCGGCCGGATCGCGATGGTCGCCGATAGTAGTTGGGAAGAGTGGGGCACCAAGCTTTTCGATCCGCTATTCCGCGCGGAGATGAGATTTTTCACACCTGTCGAGCGGGTTGCCGCCGAAAGCTGGGCGAGAGACGGAAGGAATGCGTCATGAGCGGCGAAGGCGAACTCAACCTCGATTCGGCCGAAAAGCGCCGCACTCTCTGGATCGTTTTCTGGCTCAATGTGGCGATTGCGATAGGGTTTTTCATCACCGGGGTAATCGGCGATTCCAACGCGCTGATTGCCAATGGGCTCGACAATTCGTCGGACGCGATTGTCTATGCATTGAGCCTGCTTGCGCTCACCCGCTCCCGGGTCTGGAAGCGCGGAGCCGCGCGTTTTTCCGGGGTCATGCTGCTTGTGTTCGCAGGCGGTGTGATTCTCGATGCCATCCGGCGCTTCATGGAGGGTTCGGATCCGATCGGCGGCGTCATGATGGTGATGGCGCTGGTTGCCGGTGCGGTGAACCTCTGGTGCCTTTACCTGCTGAAACGTTTGCAGAATAAGGATGTCAATTTACGTGCAGCCACCACGTTCAGTTTGAATGATTTCGTTTCGAACGGCGGGATTATCATAGCGGGTATCGTAGTGTTTTTCACCGGATCGAATTGGCCCGATCTCGTCGTCGGGATCGGTGTGGCCTGCATAGCGATCTACGGCGGCATCGAGATCCTGCGCGATGCGCATATGGACATCCATGAGGAAGAGGGCACAGAGCACGAGGGCTGGCGCAAGTGATCGCGGTCTGGGCAGCGGTTCTCCTCGCCGCCGTCTGGGCCGCTCATTGGGGCGCGGAACGCCTGTCCGCACCGCTCAAGAAACTGCGCAAGCAATGGGGGTTCTCCGTCGCGGCGGGGGGCTCCTTTTTAGGTCTAGCCGCCGCTTCGCCAGAGATGGGCATCAATGTGACGAGCGCTGCTCGTGATGTGTCCGATATCGGCCTTGGCGCCATGCTGGGTTCGACCGTTCTGGTGATTCCGGTGATCGTGACGACCGCTTATCTGGCGACCCGTAAAGCGGCGCTTGAAGGTGCTGACAAGGAGCACAAGAAGCATCGGCGCGATCATTACGTCGCGGTCGATAAGGGAGCTCTTACCGTCCAGGCGCTGCCTTACCTGGCGATCCTCGGGGTCTTCGCTCTACTGACGCTTCCCGCCGCCTGGCGCGGGTTGCAGCCGATCGATGGATGGCTGCTGCTCATCGCGTATCTCGCCTATCTCGTACAGGCTCTCGTTCGGGGCCGGGAGAAGGGAGAGCAGGTAGAGTGGAGCCGAAAGGAGAAATGGATGGCCATAGCGGGCGTCGGCGCCCTGGCGGTCGGGGCCTACTTCACCGTATTCTCGACCGAAAGGATCGTGAGCGCACTCGGCATCCCGAATATCGTCGGCGGTCTTTTCATCACTGCCGCCGTCGCATCGCTGCCCGAGGTGTTCACGACCTGGAGCGTCGCGCGCTCCGGTCAGGTGACCTCCGCCAGCACAAGCGTGATCGGCGACCATGTCGTGACCATGACGCTCGCCTTCATCCCGCTCACCATCATCGGAACGCCGATCAAGAATTTTCAACTCTTCTGGGTCAGTCTCGCGTTCGTCGTGCTGATGGCCGCGCTATACGCTCTCTTTCTTTCGTTGGGAGACGAAGAGAAAAGAGGCTTTGGTCGATGGCACATCTTCGCGTTCTGGGCGGCAAATGCGGCTTTTATTGCCGTAATATTCCTGTGGGTGCAGCCTTTGCAAGTCTCCGGAGGAGCCGGATGAGCAATGAAAACCAAGATCAGGGTGAACGGAGCGGCCATAGCCATCGCGAAGAGGATCATGACGATCAGCCCTTGCTTATGAGGACATCTCCCCGAAAAGATTTTGATGGAGATTTGCCTGTCGCGCGGAATAAAGTCGCAGACGAACTTCCGGCGGTACGGGGTTTGAAAAGCTAATGAGCCTTTTCGACACTATCTTTGAGACCCAAGGCCGATCGCATGTTTTGCTTCTTGCGATATTCGCAAGCACCGGCTTGGTCGTAGGGACGTTGTGGGTCGAACGGGTGGGGGCGGGATTGCGCCGGTCCGATCTGTTGTATCCTGGTGCTGCGGGCGTTCTGTTTGCAACCGTTGCGCTGGCGATCACGCCGTTCGTACAATCGACAGTCGATCGCTGGGCCATCCCTGTGCTCTTTTTGCTCGGCGGAATAGCCTATGTTCTTCTGTGCAGGGCAGCCGGTTATCTCAAGCATCGTTTCGCGGATGGCAAAAGAAAACAGCATGATCGTGACGAGGATTTGTCCAACATGGCTGTATCGTCCATTTTTTCAATCGTCGATCTGATCGGCTATGGTTTGGTGCTTGGTATTACAGCAGCCGCTTCCGTGACTTTAGCAATAGTCACCGCGGCAGGGTTAGCCATGGCGAATATCTTGGTTAGTCGCCAGATTGGCTCCAGGCTCATAGCCGCCAACTCAAGCCGAATGGACCGCATCGCGCTACAGGTCGGTCTCGCTCTGGCCTTCATCGGTTCTGCGCTGTTGGCATTCTGGATGGTACACAGCGTCGATAGTTTCGGCTTGCCTTGGCTCCTCACGGTTTTTGCAGGGTTGCTTCTGGCTGCGGCGGTAAGAGCTTTGCTTCTTCATCAAGCGGCACACACAACGAGGCACTTCAAATCGCTTCTTGCTTTTCTCGTCGGGTTCGCCCTTCTCGCACTCATTTTTGCCGGGCTCGCCGAATTATCCGACGTGGTGAATATTTCGAACTCGGGTTTGGAGCATCCCGTAGAGTCGGCGGCAGCCACATTTAGCAAATGAACCACTAACAACGGGACACGAATAATGGGGCATTCCCACGGTCACGCCGGACATAATCACGGCGAAGAAAATCTCAGCGATCGCCAGCTAATCTTCGCAGTAGCGATCAATGTCCTGCTTACGGTAGCGCAGATCATCGGCGGGATCGTGTCGGGCTCGCTCGCGCTGATCGCTGATGCCTTGCACAATTTCAGCGATGCGGCCGCGCTTGGCCTGGCCTGGTTCGCGCGCAAGATCGGGCGGCGTCCCGCCGATAAACTGATGACCTTTGGCTATGCGCAGGGCGAAGTCGTCGCCGCGCTCATCAACCTCACGACCTTGCTCATCATCGGCTTCTACCTGCTGGTCGAGGCAATCAACCGGTTCGCCGATCCGCAGCCGGTCGAGGGCTGGACCGTCATTGGCGTGGCGGGCATAGCGCTGGTCATCGATCTGGTGACTGCCTTCATCGTCTATCGCGGTTCGCATGACAGCATCAACATGAAGGCGGCCTTTCTGCACAACGTCTCCGATGCTCTCGCGTCGGTCGGTGTGATCGTCGCTGGCGCGCTGATCCTGCTATACGATCTCTACATCGCGGATCTGATCATCACCCTGATCATCGCCGGTTATGTCATCTGGCAGGGGGTGACCCTGATGCCGAGGACCGTACGGCTCTTGATGGGCGCGGTTCCCGACGAGCTGGAGTTTGATCGGATCGTTTCGGCACTCGAAAATTTGGATGGGATCGACGGAGTACATCATGTTCATGTCTGGTCGATCGGCGAGCATCACCGGGCGCTGGAAACGCATGTAACCCCTGAAGGCGCTTCACTTGAGCAATTCGAGAAAGTGAAGGGCCGGGCTAGGTCCATGTTGAAAGAAGAGTTTCAGATTGAGCATGCGACATTCGAAGCGTGCTTTGAAACGGACTGCGAAGCTGATCTCGTTCCCGGGCATCAAACCGCACATCCGCATGAAGTTGGCGGACCCCATCAGCACTAATCCGTATGCTCGTTCCGATGGCTGCGGCAGATCTTGGAAATTTGCTGGAAAAGTCGAAACCCGATTTGCCAAAGTTCAGCTGCAAGGTCCGGGTGTGTATAAGTGCATGAAAAACAAAACTAAGTCAGACCGGCGATAATGTGCGGCCATGCCATGGGCCTGGCAATGATCACGCTCGAGGGACCGACGCCACGCGTGGTGGCAAATGCAATGTGGCGGGCCGAATAAAAAGAGAGATCGCCGACCGTCAGACTTGTTCTTCCAAATTCAGGTGAGGCGCCTTCATTCTCGCTAGATAGTAGCCGCAAGATCCCGCGTCCGGCATCTCAAGACTATGCGCATTAGCGCCACCGCCAAACTTCCTTGAGCCTTTTTGCTCTTGCGAGGCAATCGCAAGAAGGTTAGGGCCCCGATTTCTACACTCGGAGAACAGGAAGTTTTTATGTATCGTACTGCCGTCTCGTCCCTCGCAATCGCTCTGTCCGCACCGGCCGTGGCACAAGAGGCTACCGGGCCTGATAACGGAGAGGTGCGCGCCGAACAGATTGCAGACGAGCGCCGGGAGAATCCGGTGGAATCGATCATTGTGGTCGGCGGCCGGATCGATCCCTATCGTATCGCGGGATCGGCCGATATTATCGATAGCGAGGATCTGCGCCGGTTCGATCACGGGGATGTAAATCGCGTCCTGCGCCAAATCCCCGGCGTCAATACGCAGGAGGAAGACGGGTTCGGCTTGTTCCCGAATATTGGTCTGCGCGGCAGTCCGGTCGAACGTTCGAGCAACATCACGCTCATGGAAGACGGCGTGCTGATCGCGCCTGCTCCCTATGCCGCGCCGGCAGCGTATTATTTCCCGGCCATCGGACGCATGCAGGCGGTCGAGGTCACAAAAGGCGCTGCAGCCATTCGCTATGGGCCCCGTACGATTGGCGGGGCGGTCAATCTTCGGTCGACCGACATTCCGACCGACGGGCTGTCTGGCTTCGCCTCCGGGCAATACGGGTCGCGCGACTATTATCAGGGACAGGCCTGGGTCGGTGGAGACACGGACTACGTCGGCGCGTTGCTCGAAACCTACCAGCAGGGAAGCGACGGCTTCAAGACGATCGACGGGCGTTCCGACGCCGACACCGGCTTCGAGCGACAGGATTACCGTGGACGCCTGGCTGTTCACACAGCACCGGACGCGCCTGTCGAGGCACGACTGGAATTCGTCTATGGCCGATCGGACCTTGAAGCCAACGAGACGTACCTTGGACTGGCCGATACCGATTTCGCGGCGGAGCCCTATCGTCGCTATGCGGCAAGCCAGCGCGACGCTTTTTCCGGTGAGCACGATCAATATCGCGTTACCGGCAGCTTGGCGTTTTCTGACGAAACGAGGATCACAGCTACGCTGTACCGGAACGACTTTGCCCGCAGCTGGTCCAAGCTCCAGGATATCGACTTCGACGGCGATGGCAGCTTCGATTCAATTAACTCGGTTTTCGTTAATCCAGAGGACAATGCCGGGGCGCTTAGCATCTTGCGCGGGGCGGATAGCTTCGAGGGCGCGGTTCGCATACGGAACAACAACCGCGTCTATCGCAGCGAAGGCGCTCAGATTTCGCTTGAGCGCCCCTTCGAAATTGGCGGCGCGAGGCACAACCTTGCCGTATCGGTCCGCTACCACGAGGATGAGGAAGACAGGCTGCAAAACGAGGAATTCTACTCACAGATCGGGGGTGATCTCGTCTTCGAACGGCAGACCGATCTTGGTCAGCAAGCCAACCGGGAAGCGAAAGCAAAGGCGATCGCGTTCTATATCGAGGACCGGATCGAGATCGGTGCCCTGACACTGACTCCCGGCTTGAGGTATGAAGGGATTGACCTGACCCGGCTCGACTATGCCGGGTCGGACCCGGATCGCTCGAATGGGCCTACACGTGTCCGTCAGACCAATATCGATCAGTGGTTGCCAGGTCTTGGCGCCACCTACGAGTTGGGTGATGCCATATTGCTGGCAGGTGTGTCGCGCGGTTTCTCGCCTCCCGGTCCCGGCAATCCTGATGCGCGGGCCGAGGAAAGCTGGAACTACGAAGCCGGGGTCCGCTATCGGAGCGACAAGGTCCAGGTCTCCGCGATCGGCTTCTACAACGACTACTCGAACCTTCTGGGCAACTGCACTCAATCCGTGGGCTGCAGCGTCGGTGACATTGGCGATCAGTTCAATGGCGGCGCGGTTACGGTCAAAGGCTTGGAACTGTCGGCGGCTGCGGAACCTCGCCTTTCCAATTCCATCTCATTCCCCCTGTCGCTTGCCTACACGTTTACGGATGCAGAATTCGACAGCAGCTTCGACAGCGAATTCTTTGGCGATGTGAACGAAGGCGATGACCTGCCTTACATCGCTCGCCATCAGCTTTATGCCGAAGCGGGGGTAAACATGGGACGCGCGGCAGCCACCGTTGGCGCCAACTACGTTTCCGAGTTGCGCGACGATCCAGGAAGCGGAGCCGTTGCTGAAAACGAGAGGATCGATGATCGCATCGTCTTCGATATTGCGGGAAGTTACGCGCTTACTGACAAGTTCTCCCTGTTTGCGCGCGTCGACAATGTTCTCGACAATCAATACGCCGTGAGCAGGCGCCCCTTCGGGCTGCGTCCGGGGGTCCCGCGGCGCATTGTGGGTGGTGCTCGGGTCAGTTTTTAAACTCCGCGTGAGGCTTTTGGCGCTGATATTCGCGCCAGCCCTTCATTTTGCGTGCTTGCAGGCGAGAACTGACTTGAAAGGTGAATTGAGCTCGAAAGCAAATGCTGCTCGGGATTCGGCAAAGCGAGATACTCTGCGGCAAGGCTGTTGCGAACGCCGAGGCGCATCAATTCTTCCGCGGGCCTAAGCGCTCGCAGTACAATCGCGTGCCTTGAGAGGTTGGTCGGTGCTTTCTTTTCCAGAAACTCTCCGCAGCCTTTCAAGCCGCGCGTGGCGCAAAAAGGATGATCGCAGCGCCGGCGAGACATATCGATGCTCCCAACACATCCCAGCGATCCGGCCGAGTATCTTCGACGAGCCAGAGCCAGCTAAGCGACGCGGTGATGTAGACGCCGTCATAGGCGGCGAAGGCTCGCCCTGCAGCATCCGCCTCAATGCGAGCAAGGAGATAGGCGAACAACACGATCGCCAATACTCCGGGAAGGAGCCACCAGGCCTCCTGTCCATTCTGAACCAGGCCCAGAACGCAAAGCACCCCGCAATCTCGGCGAACGCGGCAAGGGGATAGATCCATATCGCGTTCACGCTTCAGTCCCATCGGCGAGCGCTTCAATGATAAGACAGGTGCCGACCGTTCCTTGCTCGCAGTTTTCCAGCATCCGGCGCAGTTCCCTTCGGAGGGCCTCCAGATCGGCAATCTTGCGGTCGACTTCGCACAAGTGCGCGCGTGCCAGCGTGTCGACCGCATGGCACGACCGCGACCGGTCGTCGGCCAGTTCGAGAAGTTCGCGAATGCGCGTCATGGAAAACCCCAGGTCGCGCGCGCGGCGAATGAAATTCAGTCTCCGGGCGTGCTCGGGACCGTAGTCGCGATAGTTGGCCTGTGTGCGGGGCGGGGACGCGAGAACGCCCTCGCGTTCATAGTAACGGATGGTTTCCGCTTTTACGCCCGCCGCGCGGGCGAGTTCACCGATCCGCATAGGCTTCCCTCGATCGCTTGACCTTGTAGCGACTACAAGGTGTATAAATCGATTCGACACAAGGAGTCGAGCGAATGGGAAAAAATTGCTGCGGTCCTGTCGAGGACGTCGAGGCGAATAATGATCCGCTGTGGCGCCGTATCCTGTGGATCGCTCTCATTCTCAATGCGGTTATGTTCAGCGTCGAAATCGTGGCGGGCCTTGCTGCTGATTCGCGTGCATTGCAGGCTGACGCACTCGATTTTCTGGGCGATGCGGCAAATTACGCCATAAGTCTCTGCGTTGCCGGAATGGCGCTTGCGTGGCGCGCTTGCGCAGCCATTGCCAAAGCAGCGACCATGCTGGCGTTCGGGCTATGGGTGCTTGGCTCCGCGATCTGGGGTTTCTTTGTCGGTGCCTCGCCGGACGCCGGGACCATGGGCATTATCGGAACCGTCGCGCTTGCGGTGAATCTCGCAGTTGCCGCGATGTTGTTCCGGTTTCGCACGGGTGATGCCAACATGCGCTCGGTGTGGATTTGCTCGCGCAACGACGCGATCGGCAATGTAGCGGTTCTGGGCGCGGCGCTGGGTGTCTTCGGAACCGGGCGCGCGTGGCCCGACCTGGTCGTGGCCGCCATTATGGCCAGCCTAGCAATTTGGGGCAGTATTGAGGTATTCGGTCAAGCGCGCGGTGAGTTGCGCTCTGCTTGAGAAGGGACTCCGACAGGCAGTTACGTGATAGCACGACCTCTGCTGGCTTACGCTAACTTCCTTTCAAAGCGCATTGAAGGCCAACCGCTTTCAATTATTGCAGGTGACCGCATGAGTACTGGTCCATCAAAACCATCCTTGCGGTGGACTCCGGAGACGGTGATGTTTTCGGCGGCCGGGTAACGATTGTCTCTCCTGATGGTGACAGTCTTGATGCAATTCGTCGCGCTGCTCATCCCGGCGACCGCTGCTCATTAGGAATCACTTTCGCTCGCTTCGACTAGGCTGACCCAAGTCCCATTTTTCGTGAGAGCCAAAGGGTCGCGGTCGGGACAAGAACCCACATGATTATGGGAACGAGTCCGATCTTTGTCCCAGGGACTAGCGGCATAGTGGGACTGTAGGTCCAGCCCCAGGCAGCCCCAACGGCCAATATTTCGACCACGGATGTTATCGCGAGACCGATGGCGAGATAGATAAGGAAGCGGGATATTGGCCAGTCGACAAGCCAAGGTGTTCGGCGGTTTCCCAACGAGGCGCCCAGATAGGCCGCCACCATGATACCCGCGTCACCGAACGATGCCAGACCACATCGGTATGCGGCTTCAACAGGACCAAGCCCGTCAGTGCTGTAGAACGGGAGCTGGAACATTTCCCAGGCGAAGGCAATCAGTCCGCCGAAAATGGCGATCCACAGGGCGGGATGCGCGCCCCGCCACACTGCTTCGGGCCTACCCGTATTAATAGGCTCCAAAGCTCACCATCCTATTGCATTGGCTCCGCCATCGCCATGCCGATCCGCTAAACAACGAACCGGTCCCAGCTTCCGTAATGTTCGTCGCTCCGATGCCCTCTTGGCAGGCTCAGTACAATCAGAAGCGCTCCGAGCATCGTACCGACAACGTTGCCAACAGTACTGGCGCCTCCGTCCATAAGCCACGGAGCCACGATGAGCCAGGCACCGAACGCGACGTTGAGAAAGCGCAATGGCCTTGCGACCTCCGCCATGGCAATTACCGATACCGTGATGACCAGCGCGCCGACCAGATGGTCGCTGTCAGCAAGAGGCGGTACATTCCCAAGAACGAGCCTGGAGAACATCAGGAAAGCACCGATCAGCACACTGATGGCCAATGTCCATGGGACCGTGACCCCGCGCGCCGCCGAACCGCCGATCGCCGCGAGCGGAGCATCGAAACCGGGATGTGAGTCCTTGCTGCCGCCTGGCAGCGCGTCGCCGCGGAAGAACGAGCGCCAGAACGGTCGCCCGCGCCGCGTGTTGAGAACCAGGAACTGGCCCATCGCGACCAGCTCGTCGAGCGAATAGGGGATCATGATCAGCATCGCGGCCGCCGCCATGAGGCAGATCGTGCAATAGGTGCCGATCATGATCGGCTGGATGATGATGAAGTAGATGCTGATCACGCCGAGGGGCACGACGACGATGCCGAACAGTGTCACCATCCAGGGCATGGTCCGCCAGCGGGCCCTGCCGCCCATGACGCCCATCAGGATCTCGAACATGTAGCTCATCGCACCGATGCCGCCATCGGCCACCGGCCAGGCCTTGGAGACATCGGAGGTAATGATGTATTCGGTCCCGTTGAGCGCGCTTGGCGAAGCGAAGAACGGCTCCCACACGCCGTCGATATGGCCGAGCTGATATGCCGTGAGGATACGTGAAAGAAAGAAACCGACGGCGCCGAGAATAATGATCGGCATGCGCTGGACATAGGTCGAGGGCGAATAGGTCCAACCCGGCGGCACGTCGCTGTCGTCCATCATGCCTTCCGGAGCCATGCCCGGCATCATGGGCACCAGGATGGTGAAAGCGATCACCAGTGCGCCGATGAAAGTGTCGTTGGCATAGACGGCAGCATCGGGCGTCCAGAACAGCAACGGGGCGCCGAGCAGCCAGATGCCGATACAGGTGTTCGCCCATTGCGCCCAGCCTCCGCGCGGCGAAAGGGAAATGGCCGCGAAGATCATGATCAGCACGCCGCTCACCAAATCGTTCCAGGCTGTCAGCCAGCTTCGTAGCGCGGGATCCCAGAGATCGCGATCCTCGGTTATGCGCGTGACTGCAGCGGTAAATTCGCTCTGGTCGAAGGTCCCGAAGACAAACGGTGTGGTCGCGAGCCATAGGCCGAGCAACATCGTAAACCAATGAACCCAGAGCATGTTGAAATGCATCTTGCGCATGTGACCGGCGTGGTCCGCCAGAGCATCTTCGCTTAGCGGGGCAGGCTCTGCCTCATCGGCTTCATCGAAATTGCTGCCGGCCACCCGCGCGGCATTGAGCTTGTTCTCAGCGTACCAGGCCGAAGGATCGGCTTTCAGACCTTCGACGATCCGCGGGAGGGCGGTCCTCAGCCTGTGCTGCGGCGTCCAGTCCAGCCTTTCCCGCGCATTGCTGAGATCGAGTTCGTAGTGGTCGTCCGAAATGTCCACCATCCACGGCCGGATGAAAGTCTCTTCGCCAAGCACTTCGTTTTCGACCCAGGCGCCGGTCTTGGCGAGGCCCTTCGGCACCGTGCGCGTCGTCCAGTCCTCATCGTGGATCAGGCGTCCAAGCGACTTTTGCAGTTCGCCATAGGACATCACGTCATCTTCGCCGAGAAGAACCGGCCATTCACTGGGAAGCTCGCTCCGCCGGTCGACGATTCGCTCGATCCCGTCGAGCAAATCCTCAAGGTGCAAATATGGCTGTCCGGTGTCGAGGTCACCGGGATAGACGCGGGCGCTCGGCCGCTTCTCGTAAATTCGCGCGACCTGCTGTGCCAGAAACGCCGAATGGCCTTCATCGTCGTATACGCCCGCAGGCCGCACGAAGACCGCATCGATGTCGCCGCGCTTCTCGCGGATCAACTGCTCGGTGCGGACCTTCGATTCGCGGTAGGGCAGATCCGTGTCCAGCGGCGAGGTCTCGTCGATCAGCCCGCCGCCCTTGATGGGGGCATGGGCCAGCATCGTGCTCACGAACACGAACTGGTCGATTTCGAAATCCTGAAGTGCGTCGAGCAATCGACCGGTTCCCTTGACCGTCACCGCGTCATATTTGGGGTTCGGTTCACCGGTAAGATCGAAATAGGCAGCAAGGTGGACGAAGGAGGCGATCCTTTTGCCATAGGCGGTTCGAACGCGTTCGAAGGCGGCATCGATGCTCGCCTGGTCGGTGACATCGACACAGACGCATTCGGCCTCTGCCGGGGGATGGGGAGCGGCGTCGCGGTCGAATCCGATCACGCGGTATCTCGCTGCAAGCTTCTTTACGATGGCTGAGCCGATATAGCCGCTCGAGCCAGTAACGATCACGACAGGTTTATCGGAGTTGTCAGTCAAGATATGATCCTTGCTTCGACTTTGAACGACCTCACGACCCTTGAGCGGTGCCTAAAAACCTCAATCTAACAGAGTTTCCAACCCGAAAGCGTGCGGGAAAACGCAGTCCTTCTCCCTGTTACGAAATAACGATCGATTTCCCTCACATCGAGAGCAATTTCCGCAGCGAGCGGGCATTGGATTTAACTAACGGCACCCTTCCTGCCGAGCCTCGGGTTTCCTCGGCAGCCGATAATACGGACCAGCGCGAAAGACCAACGAGTCGGCTTTGAAATAGGAACACATGGTAAGGGGAGACCGTAGTTCTGTCATATCAAACTACAATTTTCGAAGAGTAGGAGGCGACATGAAGGCCCAAGACGTAATGACATCGAACCCCGCATGCTGCAATCCATCGAGCACCGTGCAAGAGGCAGCTTTACTGATGGTCGATAATGATTGCGGCCAAATCCCCGTTGTCGATGATTCCGGTGCGTTGGTGGGCGTGGTGACCGACAGGGACATCGCCTGCCGCTGTGTTGCCAAAGGCAATTCCTCCGACCAACGCGTTGAGGAGGTGATGACATCATCACCTGTTACTGTCACCGCCGATGCAAGCGTCGACGAATGCTGCACCAAGATGGAAGACAATCAGGTTCGGCGGCTTCCGGTGGTCGATGACGAAGGCAAATGCTGCGGCATCGTTGCGCAGGCCGATATCGCCAGAAGCGCAGCTGAGAAGGAAACCGGCGACCTCGTGCGCGAGGTATCGGAGGCCAGTTCGGAGCCAGCTTCGGCGGGATGCTGCTAGTCGCACAAGACTATTGATTTTACGCGGATAAAGCGGACGGGGCGATCTGATCGGTCCCCGTCCGCAATCGCTCGTTACTTGTCAATCGCCTCGCCCCCGACTATCTCGGGCCGGTGAAGTTCATTCGTACCTTGACCTTGATCCTTTTTGGCTTCGGACTCTTTGTCCAGGTTGGAGCGAATGCGGCAGCCCTTCCTCAGATCGAGGCGGCGGAGATGAGCGACTGTGCCGAGATGGCCGATAACGATACATCCACCGATCCGGCAGGACCATGTTCCAGCATGACGCTCGATTGCGTGATTGCCATGAATTGCTTGCCGCCTTTGGCTCTGTCGAATGCGACTGAAATGGAGGGTGCGCCCCTTCGTTTGGTACCGAGCTACCTTGTTTCTGCGGCCCCGTGGTTTGAAACAGATCCACCGCGACCGGAATCGCCTCCTCCAAAACCAATCCTCACCGTCTAGTTTTCCCTGAAGGCGCGTTGCGACTTTTGCGAGACTGACGAACGATGCAGCCGCACGAACCGGTCTTCGCCGGTGCGGCATGTTATGTCGTCAGCTCGCTCTGCACGAGTGAGATTTATGAACTGGCGAATTGGTTGGGTGCCGTTTTCGGCCCTGCTGGTCGCGCAGGCTGCCCAAGCGCAGTCGGTCGGCTATGAAGAAACCCTTGCGGCGGCGCGGGCGGAACAGCCCATGCTTGAAGCGGGCGCTTTGCGTGTACAGGCGAGGCGCGATGCTGCGGACGCAGCGGACGAATTGCCCGATCCACGCGTTCGTGCAGGCGTGATGAACTTGCCGGTCACCGGACCCGCTGCATTTAATCCGTATGCGCAATTGCCGACGCAGCTCGCGGTGGGCATCGAGCAGGAAATTCCCAATCTTGCCAGGCGGCGAGCACGATACGGCCTTGCCGGATCCGAAATCGGTATTGCCGAAGCCCGTCTTGGCTTGTCCGAACGTTCCATCCTCGCCGAGGCCGGGACGGCTTGGATTGGCCTGTATTATGCTCAGCAGCGCCTCGCTCTTGCGCGCGACTCTCTGGACAGCTTAAGGGACTTCGTTCCGGTCGCAGTCAGTGCCGTCGCTTCGGGATCGGCCAGACCTGCCGAAAGCCTTGCGATCCGGCGCGAGCTTCTCGAAATCGAGGATGCCATTACCCGGATCGAGGCCGCGCGCGCAGCCGCGCGTGCCCGGCTGCAGCGATATATCGCCGGAAGCGAGCCCGTCGCTGCGGGGGGCGCTCCCCAAGTTACCGTGGACCCGGAAGAGCTTCGGTTCGCGTTGGAGGCCAATCCGGAATTGCGTCTGGCGGATGCCGAGCAGCGACGTGCCGAAGCTGCAGCCGATCTGGCACGCGCTGAAAAGCGACCTGATTTCGGTGTCAGCGTGACTTATGGCCACCGTAATCCCGATTTCGGCAGTGCCGTATCGGTCATGGGATCGGTCACTTTACCCATCTTCACCGACAGGCGGCAGAACCCGCGCATCGCGGCAGCCGAAGCAGACGCCGCTGCCGCCTCGGCCGAGCGCGTCGATCGCCTGAGAGTGATCAGGGCCCGGTTCGAAGCCGATCTGGCTGCGTGGCGCAGCGCACTGCAGCAGTGGGAACGTGCGCGTGATCAGCTTCTTCCGCTCGCGCGCGACCGTGCCGAGCTCGAGACCGCCAGCTTCGCTGCTGGCCGTGCAGACCTCGTCGATGTGATCGCGGCCAAATCTGCGCTGGCATTGCTCGAACTCGAGATCCTTGAACGCGAACAGATGGCTGTCGAAGCCGCTGCAACTCTACGTCTTACATATGGGGAGGACAGGCCATGAACGCCGCTTTCGAACGTTTTACGCCGCGCCAGCGCACTTATGCGACCGCCGCAGCCATCGCCCTTGTCAGTCTGGCGACCGGATACGGCTTGTCGATGCTCGGCGGAGATAGCAGCGGCGAAGAGCTCGGTGCCGACACCGGCTGCGACGAAGTGCTTTACTGGTACGACCCGATGGTGCCCGACCAGCGCTTCGATGAGCCGGGCAAATCTCCGTTCATGGATATGCAACTGGTCCCAAAATGTGCCGGAGGCGGAGCGCAGGCGGGCGAGGGCGTCAGTATCAGCTCGACCCAAGTGCAGAATTTCGGAATTCGCACTGCCGAGGCCGAATACGGCGTGTTGGAACCGGATGTGAGTGTGACTGGCACGCTCGCCTATAACGGTAGCGAAGTAGCGATCGTGCAGCCGCGCGCGGGCGGCTTTGTGCAGCGGACATATGGTCACGCGCCGCAAGACCTGATTACAAGAGGTGCACCGATCGTCGATCTGCTGATCCCCGAATGGGGCGGTGCCCAGCAGGAATTCCTTGCCGTAGCGGCAACAGGAGACGCGGCGCTTACCAATGCTGCCCGCCAACGGTTGCGACTGCTCGGTATGCCGGAAGGCGTGATCTCCTCAGTCGCTCGAAGCGGCAGACCTCAATCGACGATTACCGTCACCGCGCCGCAATCGGGCGCAATCACATCGCTCGGTATAAGGCCGGGCATGACCGTCATGGCAGGCCAAAGCCTTGCCGAAATTAGCGGCTACAGCCCGATCTGGCTCGAAGCCGCTGTACCCGAGGCATTGGCCGGAAGCGCCCGCGTCGGGCAGCCGGTCAGCGCGACGCTCACAGCTTTTCCTGGCGAGCGATTTGCTGGACGGATCATCGCCATCCTGCCGAGCGCGCAGGACGCAAGCAGGACGATTACCGTGCGGGCCGCCATGCTTAATCCAGGGCTTCGGCTCAAACCGGGCATGTTCGCGCAAGTCACAGTGGCACCTGAGCGACGTGAGACGTTGCTGGTTCCTTCGGAAGCGGTCATTCGCACTGGCGAGCGGACTCTTGTGATGATTGCACAGGAAAGCGGCGGCTATCGCCCCGCAGAAATTCGCATCGGTCGCGAAGCGAACGGGCGCACCGAAGTCCTTGCTGGCCTTGCTGCGGGCGAGCAGGTCGTCACTTCGGGCCAGTTCCTGCTCGATTCCGAAGCCAGCCTTACCGGTATCGATGTACGTCCTGTCGATCAGGCCCCATCGGCGGCGACCCGAGACCAGACGTCAAGCGAGGCCGACGAGCCGCAAACCTACCGGGCAACCGGTACAATTGAGCGTATCACCTCGAGCAGTGTGACCCTGCGGCACGGCCCGGTGCCCGCCCTCGAATGGCCAGCGATGACCATGCCTTTCGCTACCGAGGGGCCAGAGCAACTGCGCGGTTTCGCGCGCGGTGACCGGGTTTCCTTCACGTTTGCGCAGGCCGGCACGGGACCCCGCATTGTCTCGATCCGAAAGACCGGCCAATGATTGCGCGCATTATCGATAGCTCGATTGCCAATCGCTTCTTCGTGGTGCTGGCGGCGATCGGGCTGGCATTGGCCGGTTTCTGGGCTGTGAGGACAACACCGGTCGATGCATTGCCCGATCTGTCCGACGTGCAGGTGGTCATCCGCTCGAACTATCCGGGACAGGCTCCCCGAATTGTCGAGGATCAGGTGACCTACCCGATGGCCACAACCATGCTGTCGGTCCCCGGCGCCGAAACAGTGCGCGGCTATTCCTTCTTCGGCGACAGCTATGTCTATGTCATCTTCGAAGACGGGACCGATCTTTACTGGGCGCGCTCGCGGGTTCTCGAATATCTCAACCAGGTCCAGAATCGCCTTCCCGAAGGAGTTCAGAGCACGCTCGGCCCCGATGCCACCGGGGTCGGCTGGATCTACGAATATGCACTGGTCGATCGACGCGGCGGACACGACCTTGCCGGGCTGCGCAGCTTGCAGGACTGGTTCCTGCGCTACGAGTTGCAGACCATACCCGGGATCGCCGAGGTCGCCAGCGTTGGCGGCATGGTCAAACAATACCAGATCGTTCTCGATCCCTACCGTATGGCCTCGCTGGGTGTGACGCATGCGCAGGTTGTCAGGGCCGTTCAGGCGGGCAATCAGGAAACCGGCGGCTCGATCGTCGAGATGGGCGAAGCGGAATATATGGTTCGCGCGTCGGGTTATCTCGGAACGCTGGAGGATTTCCGCAGCATACCGCTGCGCGCCGAAGCGGGCGGCGTGCCGGTGACGCTCGGCGATGTCGCGAATGTCCAGATCGGCCCGGAGCTGCGGCGCGGCATCGCAGAGCTGAACGGTGAAGGCGAGGTTGCAGGCGGTATCGTGATCCTGCGGCAGGGAGCCGATGCGCGCAGCGCGATTACGGCAGTGGAAGCGAAGCTCGAACAATTGCAGGCGAGCCTCCCTGAAGGGGTGGAGATTGTCACCACCTATGACCGTTCGCAACTGATCGACGCATCGGTCGAAAACCTGACTACCAAGCTGATCGAGGAATTTATCGTCGTAGCCTTGGTGTGCCTCCTGTTCCTGTGGCATGCGCGCTCGGCTCTGGTCGCGGTCGTGACGCTGCCAATGGGTGTGCTCGCGGCCTTCCTCGTAATGCGCTTCCAGGGAGTGAACGCCAATATCATGTCGCTGGGCGGAATAGCCATCGCGATCGGGGCGATGGTCGATGCGGCGGTGGTCATGATCGAGAATGCCCATAAGCACATCGAACGCTGGACCGAGGAAAATCCCGATGCGGTTCTGTCCGTCAACGAGCGATGGCGTATCGTCGCCGATGCCTCGAAGGAAGTCGGCCCGGCGTTGTTCTTCAGCCTGCTGATCATCACCCTGTCGTTCCTGCCGGTGTTTACCTTGCAGGCGCAGGAGGGACGGCTCTTCGCGCCGCTCGCTTTCACCAAGACCTATGCCATGGCCGCTGCTGCGATCCTTTCAATCACTCTGGTTCCAGTGCTGATGGGCTGGCTGATCCGGGGAAAGATCCCTGCAGAGGACAGCAATCCGGTCAACCGCGTGCTGACGCGCGCTTACCGACCCGGCCTCGACTGGGTTATGCGCCGCCCCAAGACCACGCTGGCCATCGCCGGTCTGATCTTCTTGACGACGCTTGTTCCCTTCTCCCGGCTCGGCGGTGAGTTTCTCCCACCGCTCGATGAAGGCGACTTGCTCTATATGCCCAGCGCCCTGCCCGGATTGTCCCCCGGCGAGGCGTCGGCACTGCTGCAGCGCACCGACCGGCTGATCATGACCGTACCGGAAGTCGAAACCGTGTTCGGCAAGGCCGGCCGTGCCGACACCGCCACCGACCCCGCCCCGCTCACCATGTTCGAGACAACCATCCGCTTCAAACCGCGCGAGGAATGGCGCGAGGGCATGACGCCCGACATGCTGGTCGAGGAACTGGATCGCGCCGTGCAGGTTCCCGGCCTCGCCAACGTCTGGGTCCCGCCTATTCGCAACCGGATCGACATGCTCGCTACAGGGATCAAGAGTCCGATAGGGATCAAGGTTTCCGGAGAAGACCTGGGCGAACTGGAACGTGTGGCGCTCCAGGTCGAGCAAGCCGCCAAGAACGTTCCGGGCGTCAGCTCCGCGCTGGCCGAAAGGCTATCGGGAGGCCGCTATGTCGATGTCGATATCGACCGGCTGGAAGCAGCCCGCTACGGCCTCAACATCGCCGACGTCCAGCAGATCGTATCTGGCGCAATCGGCGGTGCAAACGTGGCCCGCAGCGTGGAGGGGCTGGCACGATATCCAATCAACGTGCGGTATCCGCGCGAAATTCGTGACAGCGTGGACGAGCTGCGTAACCTGCCGGTCCTTACTCCGTCGGGTCAGCAGATCACACTCGGCACCGTGGCTGCTGTCAGCGTGACCAGCGGCCCGCCCATGCTTAAGAGCGAGCAGGGCCGACCCACAAGCTATGTCTACATCGATGTGCGCGGACGCGATCTTACCTCGGTGGTTAGTGATTTGCAGGAGGTCATCGCCGCAGAGGTTGATCTGCCAGCGGGTGTCAGCCTGTCCTATGCCGGACAATTCGAATATCTCACACGTGCCTATGAGCGCCTTCAGATTGTCGTCCCGGCGACGCTGGCGATCATATTCCTGCTGCTCTATCTGATCTTCCGCCGTTTCGACGAGGCGCTGCTCATCATGGGCACGCTGCCATTCGCGCTGACCGGCGGCTTCTGGCTGCTTTACCTGATGGGGTACAACCAGTCCGTCGCGACGGCTGTCGGCTTTATTGCGCTGGCCGGTGTGTCTGCGGAGTTCGGTGTCATCATGCTGATCTATCTGAAAGCTGCGCTGGAGCGGCGCGATGAGGATGCAGATGCAGAGGAAGTCTCTGCCGCCATCCGCGAAGGTGCCTTGCTGCGGGTCCGCCCCAAGGCAATGACCGTAGCGGTTCTTTTGGCCGGCCTGTTCCCGATCCTGATCGGCACTGGGGCAGGCTCCGAAGTGATGAGCCGGATCGTCGCGCCGATGATCGGCGGAATGATCACAGCCCCGCTTTTGTCCATGTTCGTACTTCCTGCCGCATATCTGTTGTTGCGGCGTCCCCGGCCAGATCGGCCAAACCACTCCGAAGGAGAAGAAGAATGCGTACCACTACCCTCTTGACCCTGCTGGCCGCCCCGCTGGCGCTGGCAGCCTGTGATTCCGGCCAGGATATGGATGAGATGAACGATATGCCGATGGCTGAAGATGGCATGATGATGGATGATCAGGATATGCCGGCAATGGACCCCGGTGACATGATGCAGACCGCCAGCGCTGAGGGAACCGTCACCGCAATCGATGGCGAAGCTGGCACGATCACGGTCGAGCATGGCCCGGTCCCCGCAATTGACTGGCCGGCAATGACAATGGCGTTCGAGGCAGACGAGCAACTGCGTAGTGATGTCAGCGTCGGTGAGGGAATTTCCTTCGAGTTTCGTACTGGTTCTGAAGGCAGTGTGATCACGTCGATCACGAAGCAGTGAAACGATGGGGCGGCATCGGAAAAATCCGGTGTCGCCCTCGAGGAGCAACGCTATCATGAACCGCAAAGGCCAGGCATTCCCCATCGAGCGTCGTGCATTGCTGAAGCACGCGGGTCTGGCCGCAGCGGGATTTGCGGTCATGCCGCTTACAGCGTGCGAGGCATCCAACAAGCTCTTGCAGGGCAGCACTGGCGGTTCCAACGCGCTCGCCATACCTCCGCTCCAGGCGGGCCGGATCGAACAGGGCGAGCGTGTTTTTCGCCTCTCCTTGACCTCGGGCCAGAAGGAATTCGTGGCTGGCGTCGCCTCACCCACGATCGGCATTGACGCACCCTATCTCGGGCCGACACTCGAAATGCGCCGCGGCGAGCGCGTGCGTTTTCACATCGACAATAATCTGGGCGAAGGCGCCACGGTCCATTGGCACGGGTTCGAACTCCCCGCCTCTGCCGATGGCGGACCGCATCAACTGATCCGCCCGGGCGAGAGGTGGAGCCCGTCTTTCGAAGTGCGCCAGCGCGCCTCGCTCTACTGGTATCATTCGCATCTGCACCGCAGAGCCGGGTCGCAGGTTTATGCCGGACTTGCCGCGCCGATCTATGTCCGTGACGATCAAGAAGAGCGCCTCGGTTTGCCGAGCGAATATGGCGTCGACGACATTCCGCTGATCGTACAGGACCGGATAATCGATGGGTCCGGTCAACTGATTTACCCAAGCGGAATGCAAGCGCGCATGATGGGCGTTCGTGGCAACCGGATTTACGTCAACGGCACCGAAGACGCTGTCTTTGACGCAGCGACCGGACAGCTTCGTCTGCGCCTTCTCAACGGATCAAACGCACGGTTCTATGATTTCTCGCTTGAGGGCGGTGGGCCGATGCAGCTTATTGCGAGCGATGGCGGCTTGCTTGATCGCCCCCATTCTGTCCGGTCGCTCAGGCTTGCGCCGGGGGAGCGGGCGCAGATCATCCTTGATCTCGCCGAAGGGCGCCCGCTGCGCCTTATCGCCAGCAGCCCGGACAACATGATGGGCATGATGGGCGGACAGGGTCGCGGCATGATGGGCGGCGGGATGATGGGTCGTGGAAATGACGGTGATCCTTCCGACGGGGTATTTCGCATTCTCGACATCAGGCCCGCAGATACGGCTCGGTCTGTCAGGCTGCCGGCCGAACTTGCTCCGCTTGGTGTGCCCGATCCATCGCTCGCCGTGCGAACCCGCCGGTTTGTGATCGATATGGGTATGATGGGCGGGGGAATGTCGATCAATGGCGCGGCGATGGACATGGATGTCATCAACGAACGCGTGCCGGTCGGACAATGGGAAATATGGGAGATCGCCAACGCTTCGATGATGGCGCACCCCTTCCATATCCATAATACGCAGTTTCGCGTGATCGAGCGCAATGGCCGCGCGCCGCCGCCGCTGGAAACGGGATACAAGGACACCGTGGTGGTGAACCCGCGCGAACAGGTGCGCGTACTGGTCCGCTTCGAGGAAAACACCGACCCGGACCTGCCCTACATGTACCATTGCCACATCCTCGAGCACGAGGATGCAGGTATGATGGGGCAATTCGTCGTCGTGAACAGCTAGGAAGGAAATGTTGTGAGCAAGGATGAAAGCGTAATCGAGGGCACTGCCATCGACCCGGTATGCGGCATGAGCGTTGCGATCGACGGCGCGAAGCACATTGCGCCGTATGAAGGCGCCGAGCACTATTTCTGTTCTTCGCGCTGCCACGACAAGTTCCTTGCTGATCCCGAACTCTACCTGTCGGGCGCGCACCTCAATGCGGTCGAAGAGGTGCCTGAGGGGACGATTTATACTTGCCCAATGCACCCTGAAATCCGGCAGCCCGGCCCCGGTTCGTGCCCGATTTGCGGAATGGCGCTCGAACCGGAGATGGTCTCGCTCGACGATGGACCCGATCCCGAACTGATCGATATGCGTCGCCGGTTCTGGTGGAGCGCGCTCCTGACGCTGCCATTGTTCGTCTATGCAATGGGCGACATGGTTCCCTGGATCAGTTTCGACCAGCTTATCGAATCTGCCTATGCGCAATGGGCGCAGTTCGCTCTCGCTACCCCCGTCGTTCTGTGGGGAGCCTGGCCGTTTTTCACCCGCGCCGTCGAGTCGCTGAAGACGCGCAATCTCAACATGTTCACGCTGATCGGGTTCGGCGTGGCGATCGCCTACATTTTCAGCGTGGTGGCAACGATTGCACCGCATATTTTCCCGCCCGCGTTTCATGACCATTCGGGGCGGGTCGGGGTCTACTTTGAGGCCGCAGCTGTCATCACGACGTTGGTCTTGCTGGGGCAGGTCCTCGAGCTCAAGGCAAGGGGCTCGACCTCCAGCGCATTGCGCGCGCTGCTCGAACTGGCTCCGCCAAGCGCGGTCAAAATCTTCGGGTCCGGCGACGAGCGCGAGGTGCCGCTCGATCAGCTGGCCACCGGTGATCGTCTGCGCGTCCGTCCCGGCGACAAAGTGCCCGTCGATGGCGAGATTGAGGAGGGTTCGAGCGCAATCGATGAATCCATGATCAGTGGTGAACCGCTGCCCGTCGCCAAGAAAACCGGCGACACAGTTATAGGCGGGACAGTCAATCAGACCGGCGGCTTTGTCATGCGCGCCACCGGTGTAGGCAAGGACACGATGCTGTCCAAGATCGTCCAGATGGTAGCCGAAGCGCAGCGCAGCCGCGCACCGATCCAGCGCTTGGCGGATCAGGTGGCGGGCTGGTTCGTGCCCGCCGTGGTGGTGATCGCCATCGTCACGTTCATAGTCTGGGCTATCTGGGGCCCCGCGCCCGCGCTGGCCTATGCGCTGGTCAATGCCATCGCGGTCTTGATCATCGCCTGTCCGTGCGCGCTTGGGCTTGCCACGCCGATGTCGATCATGACCGGTACCGGCAAGGGCGCGCAGCATGGCATTCTGATCCGTAACGCCGAGGCGCTCGAAACATTGGAGAAGATCGATACGCTGGTGGTCGACAAGACAGGCACGCTGACGATGGGCAAACCCGACCTGGTGGCAGTGACACCTGCAAACGGAATTGACGAAACCGAATTCCTGGCCGCGGTCGCGGGTGTCGAGATGGGAAGCGAGCATCCGCTGGCCCATGCGATCGTCGAAGGCGCAAAAGCGCGCGGCGTATCGCCGGCCGAGGCCACAGACCTCGCCTCGACCACCGGCGAAGGTGTCGAGGCCAGCGTGCAGGACCGCCGCGTTGCTATCGGCAATGAGAAGATGATGCGACGTGTCGGTATCGACGATGACGTCTGGCTTGGCTCGGCGGAGGGCGGTCGCAAGCAGGGCCAGACAGTTATGTTCGTCGCGTTCGATGGCCGTCCGGCAGGTCTCATTGCGGTAGCCGATCCGATCAAGCCGACCAGCGCTGTGGCGATTGCGGCGCTCCATTCGCGCGACATCCGGGTGGTGATGCTCACCGGCGATAGCCGTGGCACAGCCGAAGCGGTGGCGCGCGAAATGGGGATCGACGAGGTGCATGCCAATGTCTCTCCGGAAGACAAGCACAGCAAGATTGAGGAGCTGAAGGCACAAGGCCGCCGCGTCGGTATGGCCGGAGACGGCATCAACGATGCCCCCGCGCTGGCCGCTGCAGATGTCGGAATCGCCATGGGTACCGGCACCGATGTGGCGATTGAGAGCGCAGGCGTGACTCTGGTGCGCGGTGATTTGACAGGGGTAGTCCAGGCCATCGTGCTGTCGCGCTCAACGATGCGCAACATCCGGCAGAACCTGTTCTTCGCGTTTGGTTATAACACGCTTGGCATTCCGGTCGCCGCAGGCGTGCTGTTTCCGTTCTTCGGATTGCTGCTGAGTCCCATGATCGCGGCGGCGGCCATGAGCCTCTCTTCTGTATCGGTGATCGCGAATGCGCTGCGGCTGCGGAGCCTGCGCCTGGACACATGACGCCGAATGGCGGCGATCACAACAAAGCCGTCGTTACCCATTCGCCGGTGACGAACACACCGACAAGGATCACGACTGCAGAGAAAATGTATGTTAGCGTCCGCTTGCGCGCCGCGAGGCTGTGCGAGGCCCGGGTTCCCAGCCAGCCCCCCATCGCGCCTCCGCCAATGAAGAACCCGGCGATCGGCCAATTGATCAGCCCGTCCAATGCGTAATTGGCGGCCGTGGTGGCGCCGAAAGCGGTTACGGAGACTAGCGAAGAGCCGATCGCATTGAGGATCGGCATGGCCGTCGCGGCAACCAGGCCCGGCACCACCAGGAACCCGCCGCCGATACCGAAAAAGCCGGACAGTGCGCCGACAACAAACCCACCGGCCGCCAGCCGCGGGGTCAACCGCAATGCGGTCGCTGCGGTAAGGCGGACATCCGGGTCGGACCCACCCGATTTTTCGCGTATCATCGACAGGCCGACAATGATCATCACCAAGCCGAACAGGCCCAGCAGGAGATCGCCCTGTGTCATCTTCCCCATAGTCGATCCCGCCGCTGCACCGATAATACCGAATGCCGCGAAAAGACTTGCGCAACGCCATTTCACACTGCCGCCACGGGCATGTAACAGCAGGTTGGCCAAGGCGCTCGCGGCCACGGCGGCAGCGGATGTGGCGATTGCGACATGTGTGTCGCGAACGCCGACAACATAGATCAATAGCGGCACGGCGAGGATCGATCCCCCGCCGCCGATCAAACCCAGCGAGAACCCCACGAGGAGCCCTGAGGCTAGCGACAATGACGCCTGAACAAGACCGATATCCATCAGGCGGGCGCAGCCGTCATTAACTTGTCTCGCCGGGCCTGCTGCCGGCTTCGCCGTCCGGACTGCAATAGATGGCGTAAAGCGTTTCCAGCACACGCCGTGTCGCATCGCCGGACAGGGAATAGTGGATTGAGCGACCGTCTCGCCGCGCTGCGACCAAACCGTCCTTGCGCATCAGCGAAAGATGCTGCGAGACGACGGTTTCACCGATCTCCAGCAAATTGGCCAGCTCGCCCACGCTGCGCTCGCCCTCCACAAGCTGGCAGGCGATCATCAGGCGGTTGTGGCTGCCCAATGCCTTGAGCAGGGTCACCGCCTTTTCGGCTTGTTTGCGAATATCTTCGGCTTGCATACTTGCATATATGCGAAGGTGTGCATATAAAGTCAATCGTAATCTGCCGCCGCGCTATTGCGGGCCGGGAGCTTTGAACCAGATCCAGGATATTCCTTATGACCCACATCAAGACCCTCAACGACAGTTTCGCCGTCTCGGCTGCTCCGCCTTCCGAGAGCGACCTGCGCGCCTTGGCGGAGGATGGTTACAAAGCCGTCGTCAACCTGCGCTGCCAGGATGAGGCGGATCAGCCAATCGCCCCGGACCGGGAAGGTGAAGTTGTGGCATCGCTTGGCCTCGAATATCGTCACCTGCCGGTGGCGGGCGGCGCCATGTCGGATGAACTCGTCGATGAATTCAGGGCCAGCGTCGAAGCGCTCCCGAAGCCGGTGCTGGTCCATTGCGCTTCGGGCAAGCGCGCAGGGGCCTTCACAATGATGCATCTGGCGGCGCAACAGGGAATGGGCGGCGACGCGACGCTGCAGCAAGCGGCGGATATGGGCTTCGTTTGCGATGAACCGGCGCTGGAAGATTTTGTCCGTAATTACGTCGACCGAGCGCAGGACTGATCACTCCGACCCGCCTTCAACCTGCATACAAAAAGAGCTTTCGATGAAACCTGACGTAGAGGCATTTTTCGACACAAATACCAATACGGTGACCTATGTCGTGTCCGATCCCGCGGCCAAGGTGTGCGCGGTGATCGATCCGGTGCTCGATTTCGATGCCGCAGCGGCACGAACCGCGACAAAGTCCGCCGATAAGGTGATCGATTTCGTCCGGGAGAAGGGTTTCAAATGTGAGTGGATACTGGAAACCCATGTCCATGCCGATCACCTGTCCGCCGCACCTTACATTCGCAGCGCGCTAGGCGGCAGACTCGCTATCGGCAGCCAGATCACCGTCACGCAGAATACCTTCGGTCCGATCTTCAATGCCGGGGTGGACCTGCCGCGCGATGGGCGCCAGTTCGACCATTTGTTTGCCGATAATGACAGCTTCGACCTGGGCACCATATCGGCTCGGGCACTCCATACGCCGGGACATACGCCCGCGTGCATGACTTATGTTATCGGCGATGCCGCCTTTGTCGGCGATACGCTGTTCATGCCCGATTACGGCACGGCGCGCGCCGACTTTCCCGGCGGCGATGCACGTACGCTCTATCGCTCTATTCGCCGGATCTTCGAGCTACCAGGCGAGACGCGGCTGTTTATGTGTCACGACTACCTACCGGAAGGCCGCTCGGAGCATCGGTGGGAAACTACGGTACAAGACCAAAAGCACAGCAACATCCATGTCCACGCCGGGATCGGCGAGGATGCATTTGTGGCCATGCGAGAGGAGCGCGACGAACAGCTGGGTATGCCACGTCTCATCCTGCCATCAATCCAGATCAACATTCGTGGTGGGAACATGCCTGGCGCAGAAGAAAACGGCACGATCTATCTGAAACTGCCGGTCAACGTTTTGGGTGAACCGCAAACACCGCCCGAAGAAACAGGTCCACGCACCCAGTAAGTTTGCCGTCGATGCATCAACCTGAGGGTGGAGGGTACATTATGATCCGGAATGTCGAAAACAACCTAGCGACATGGGCCACAAAAGTGCGATTGATCGATCCGGTCTTCCGCCTCTCTTTGAGCCTCATATTCGTCATCGGCGGAGTGGGGCATTTTCTTGCGCATGAATATATGCTTGACCGGATGGCATTGTCGCCATGGAAAGATCATGTTGTTTTAATTGGTGATGCGTCCATCCTTTTGTGGCTGTCTGGCTTGGTGTTCATCGGTGCAGGCACATCGCTGGCCTTGGGGTGGATGACTCGGCTCTCATGCACCGCGCTATTTCTCACTCTCGTTCCGATAACTTTCGCGATCCATATCGCCCCTGGCCACACAGGCCCTCTACTCAAGAATATCGCTATCCTGGGGGCGCTGGCATTTGTCTTCGTTCGCGGACCAGGAAGTCATTCAATGGATACGGCGCTCGGTCGCGCCGCTAGTTGAGCGACGAGCACGCTGACCCGCCACATACGAGCAAAATCTCGCAAAAGATTTTGACGTGCTTTGCAAGAGTTTCGCGCTTCAAGCTACGCGCTTCAGCCGGACGCGTTCTTCCACGCCCCCATGGAACCAAGATAGATGTCGAGGTGCTCGAAACCCTTGCTGGCCAGCCAGCCCGCAGCAACGCTCGCGCGCATCCCGCTGGCGCACATCAGCGTGTAGTGATGATCCTGCTTTAGCTCTTTCCAGCGGGTATTCAGCTCGCCGACGTAGATATGTTCTGAGCCATCGATACTGGTTTGCTGGCGCTCCTCGAGATCACGCACATCGAGCAAGGTCCATTGGCCGCCGTTCTGGTCGAGTCTTTGCGCGACTTCATCGGTGTTGATCATGGGAACGCTGCGCATCGCCGCGCCCTGTGCAGCTGCAGGAACGACGCCCACGTAACCACCAATGATGTTGTCAAAACCGATGCGCACCAGATGCGCCATCGCCTCGGCAAGCTGGTCTTCTTCGGAGGCGACCAGCGCTATCGTCTCGCCCTCGGTGATGAACCACCCGGCGAAAGCCGGGATCATTCCCACCGGAAGGCACATCGCGCCCGGCAGGTGGCCGCCGGCATAGCCAAGCGGTTCACGAACGTCGATCAGGTGGTCAGCGCCGCTCTTGGTAATTTGCTGGAGCCCCATCCGGCGGGGGCGCATGATGCGCGGCGCAGCATCTGCGCCTTCCAGATTAAGCCGCTCCATCAACCGGAAATACGGCGGCTGGTAATGGTGCTCTGCAATTTTCGCCTGAATGAACTCGTCGCGATCAAAGATGCGCAGGCGCGGATTGTTGCGGCGCTCGTGGCCGACCGTGGAGAATTCCCGGTCCGCCATACCCGATCCGCAGACCGAACCCGCGCCATGCGCCGGGTAAATGATTGCCTGGTCTCCGAGACGGCAAATCTTTTGCAGGGAATCGTACAGCAGCCCGGCAACTTCCTCCTTGCGTTCGGGATAGAAATCGGTTCGCCCGACATCGCCGACAAACAGCGCATCGCCGGTGAAGACGCCAACCGGTCCTTCGGAATATTCGCTGTCATGGATAACAAAGGCGAGATGGTCGTCAGTGTGACCGGGCGTTTCGAGCACTTCGATTCTCAGTTGTCCCAGTTCAAAGCAATCGCCTTCGCGCGCAGTCTCGGCAAACACGACTTCGCCTGCTGGATTGGGCCCGTGATAGACCCTCGCGCCGGTCATTTCGGAAAGGATCGGCGATCCGCTGATGAGGTCCTCATTGCGATGGGTCTCGAAGATATGGGTGATCTCCAGTCCTTCGGCGCGGGCCTTGTCGACATAGACTTCGCAGTCTCGGCGCGGATCTATGACCGCAGCCTGCCCGCCGGCACCGATAATGTAGGAAAGTTGCGAAAGACCCGGGGTCTTGATCGTCTCGAAATACATACGGCTTCCTTGTGTCCTACTCGAAATTTGTGATGTTCAGGCCGATTGAGCCTCAATCGTTGGTACCAGGCTTAATCGATCCCCAGCTCGGCTTTGATGGCGGCAGGGCTCTCCAAGCTCTCGTTTTCGGGCCGACCGATGGCAGGCTTTGCGTTGATCCAGGTGTCTTCGAGTACAAACTCGAGAAGGCTTGCTGCAAGATCCGCATGACGGCATCTAAAGCAACCATCTGCCAGACGTTCGTCGGTAATCACCGCTTCGCCGGTATAGGGTTCGTCAAGCAACCAGCCGGGCCGCGCAGCAGTCCATCTGACATCCGGAGCGTCACTCAGCATCGCCTCCATTGCACGCATCTGTTCCAGGATGTTGAACAGTGCAGGCTTGGCCGTCAGCTCAAACCAGGCAGGAACGCTCGACTGGTGTTCCACGAACGCTGCGGAGATCACGGCAATTCGGTCTATGTCGGTTTGCTTCATCGCTTCGAGCAGATTCCGCGTTCCTTCGGTATAAAGCGGTGGCGGATCGATGGCATTGCTTGGACCAAACCCGACACCGAGAGTGGAAATCACCGCGCGGCATCCATCGAGCTGCTGTGCGAAATCATCCGACAGAACATCGCAGTCGATATATTCGAACTCGCCTATACGCTCGCTCGGCTCGGGCAGATTGTGTTCAAAGGCGCGGATCGGTACGTCACGGCCAAAGGCATGCTTCAAAAGCTCGGTGCCTGCTTTACCGCCGGCACCGAAGACAGCAATCGGCCTGGTATCGGGCATGGGATCGCTCCTTTTCAGAAATGATGTCTGCAAGAAAAATCAGCTTTAGCGGGCGCACGGGTGAGCCATCACTCGACCGTGCGCCCTGCTTCAATCAGGCTCCGCCGCTGGGACAGGTGGTATAGCCCCAGAAGCCGAATTCATCCTTGGCTCTTGGCGCAGCCACGATCATCTCCTGCATCTGCAGGCCCGCATCGCCTTCATCATCCAGCATGCGCGTCTTGATGCGAAGCTCGCCGTTCGAATAACTGTCCGGGCCATCGGCAGTGACCGGAATAAGGGTACCGTTGATCTTGACCGCACCCTGGCCGCTATCGTCGTAGACGAAGGACGGGAAGGCAATTTCGGTCAGACGAAACTGACAGGAATTTTGCGCGCCCAGTGCAGCGATATCTGCGCCATTCATGGTTTCGGGAAGCATCAGGCCGGGGCTGACATTTGCCAGAGCAGTGGCGGCATCCTCAATGGGGGCTGCGGTTGCGGGCGGGTCTAGCTGTGCCTCGCGGTCATTGCCCGGGGCGGTGTTGGAATTGCAGGCGGCGAGCGGCAATGCGATGGCCGCTATAAGCGCGAAGTTTTTCATTGCTGCATCTCCTCTGGCAGGCGTTCTTCGGTTCGCGGTCCGTTCTGCTCGATGTCGTCGATCAAATATTTCATCTCGGCGATTTCGCGGCGCTGGGCGACGATGATAGCCTGTGCGAGCTCGCGCACTCTTGGATCCTTCAGACTTGCGCGTTCGCTGGTCATGATCGCGATCGAGTGATGCGGGATCATCGCGGCCATATATTCGGTATCGTCTACGGTGGTCTGACTGCGCACCAGCCACAGGGCGAGGGCGAACACGACGGCACCGACGCCAAGAATGATAAAGTTCTTGGTCCGGTCCTTGTACATGCCCCACATAAAAAGGAGCATCACGATCATCATCATTCCGCCCATGACGAACATCATCCAGAAGCGGGTTTCGCTCCAGAAGATATCGTCGACGGTGAAGGTGTTGGCATACATCAGGAAGAACATAATCACGGTCGAGGTCGAAACCATGGCCATGAACCGCCAGTAGCTGCCTCCCCCTCCCTTGTCCGAGTGGCGCGTCTTCTCAGTCATGCTTTTTCTCCTTCATGCATCATGGTCCAGAATAGCTGCGCCGAGCAGCTGATGAGTGCGAAGCCTGTCAGGGCTTCGATGCCGGCGAGCACCCTCAGGTGGTCGGTCGGATAGATGTCGCCCAGACCAAGCGTGGTCACGTTGATGAGCGAGAAATAAAAGTAGTCCATCCAGTCCATTGTCGGGGCCTTGTCGAACCCTCCAAGATCCCATTCCGCGCCGAGCCAGAAGCCGACCGCGAAAAGGATTGCGACCAGAAAATGCGAACTGAGGACGAGCAGCGAGACGCCAAGTTTGGCCAGCGTGTCTCGCCTGCGGCCGAGCAGGCGGTGGCCGACACCAAGGATCGCGAGGTGTGAGGCGATAGCCAAGAGGAACAGGAAGACGGAAAGAATGAGCGCAATGATCATAGGAAGGCCTTTGCGCCCATCCACAGACCCATGCCCATCATGAACAGGTTCTCGGTCAATGAGACGAAGCCAAGCGGAACATTACTGCTACCCCCGACGCAGGCGCATTTGAGCTCGCGCTTATCGATGTAGACCGCCTTGAATACGCTGACGGCGCCAATAGTCCCGATGAACAGTGCTAGCGGAGCAGAAAACCAGGTCAGCGCGCCAGCGGTCATGAGAATACCTGCGGCGGCCTCACCGAACGGATATACGAAGCCATAGGGGACCCAGCGTTTGGCCAGCAGATCGTAGTTCAGGAACATTGTCGAGAAGCTGCGCACGTCTTGCAGCTTCTGGACGGCCAGCAAGGTCATCGACAGGCTCACGAACCACTCTGCCGCGCGCACGGTAAAGAGGTTGTCGAAGAACGCCCAGCTCAGCCCGAGCGCGAGCAGCAGAGCTACCGCGAAAATCGCGATGACGGGCTGATAACTGGTTTCGCCCTCCTTGGGCTGCGAGCGGCTTTTGCCGAAGAATTCGCGCACATCGTCATAGCCACCGATGCGCCTGTCTTCGATAAAGGTTTGGGGCGTGGTCTCGACCTCGTGCTTGTCTTTAAACGCGTCGGTCTCTCCCCTGCTTGTCAGGTGATTGTCGTCGATCTCGAATCCCTGTCGCTTGAGGAGATCGATCGTCTTGAGACCATAGGGGCAAACGTGATCCTCCATCACCATGCGGTAAACCGTCGCTGTTCGGGTCGTCATAATTCGCTCCGTTTGTTTTTCGTGATGGCGCTACTGGGCAATGCGCAAGCCGGGCACGGTTGTGCAGTGGAGCCCGCCTCGAGAGCTTCCCACCTGGAAAGGAGGTGCATGGTCAACTCGCCTCTCCCGTTCCATCGTTCTCGGGCGATGCTGGTGCGCCGGGATTGCGCGAGAGGTAGAACCATTGGCCAAGAAAAACGGCGGCGATCCCGATCACGGCGTAGGCCACGACGGCAGGATCGCTGCGCAATTTCGCGACAGTGAAAGCTGCCAGGACCACGCCATCGGCTGCGAGTGCAGCGAGAAGCACCGAGGCGCGTGCGCCGACTTTTCCGCGCAGGTGGCGCAGGACGCCCCAGTGAACCAGCATGTCCATGACGAGATAGAAGAAGGCGCCCAGCGATGCGATACGGGAAAGATCGAACAATACGGCCAGCGTTCCGGCAACGACAACCGTATAGACCAGCATGTGGCTGCGGATCCCGCCGCTCATGCCGAAATGGCTATGCGGGATCATCTTCATATCGGTCAGCATCGTCAGCATCCGCGACACCGCAAAAACACTCGCGATGACGCCCGACGTGGTGGCAGCGATCGCGATCGCGACGGTGAAATAGAAACCGAGATCGCCAAGTGCCGGGCGCGCCGCCGCCGCCAGTGAATAATCGCGTGCTTCGATAATCTCGGAGATGCTGAGGCTTGAGCCCACCGCAACAGCGACGAGCAGATAGACCACGATGCAGATGCCAATCGAGATCATGATCGTGCGGCCTACATTCTTGTGCGGATCGACGATTTCGCCGCCACTATTGGTGATCGTGGTAAAGCCCTTGAAAGCGAGAATCGAAAAGGCAACCGAGGCGACCAGGGCTTCTGCGTTGGTCAGCGCTACAGGCTGCGAGAATGCTCCTGATGAAAAACCGCTCACCCAGATCGCAGCTACTGCAAATAGCGCAATGCCGCCGATCTTGATCGCCGACATGATAAGTGAAAACCCGCTAACCGACTTGTTGCCCGCTGCATTGACGAAATAGGCAAAGATAATGAGAGCGAGCGCTGCCAGAGAAACGAGCCATCCGCTGCTCTCGAGATCGAACGGACGCAGCGCATATGTTGCGAAGGTCCTTGCCACGAGACTTTCGTTGATGACCATAGACAGCGCCATCAGCAGCGAGGCTGATGCGGCGATGACGCCGGGCCCGTATGCTTTTTGCAAAATCATCGCGATGCCGCCCGATGAGGGCCATTTGTTCGACATCTTGATGTAGCTGTAGGCCGACAATGAAGTGACCAGCGCCCCGGCGATAAAGGATAGCGGAAAGAGGGGGCCAGCAAGTTCGGCGATCTGCCCGGTGAGTGCGAAGATGCCTGCACCGATCATAACGCCGGTGCCCATGGCGATGCCGCCCAGCAGCGTTATGGAGCCTGCGGTATTGCCCGTTCGATCGTGACCATGGTCTTGCAATACATTCCCCTATGGATGTCCTCCCGTTCGAGAAACATCATTGCCGAACAGTACGTTCGGCAGGGCTTCACCCCTCAAAAAAGATTCTGCGAGACTCCAGGCGCCTGTGTGCGCCCGGGTTATAGTTACATCGGCCCGGCTTCTCTTCGTTGAAGGTGCGCCTGAGCTTCGCGAACATCCAGCTCCCGGGTACTGTTTCCGGTGCGCAGCATGAGATGAGCGACACCCCCTTCGGTGTAGTAGACCGGATGCACGCTTTTCTCGACGATCACCCTGCAAACGGTCAGCCCGCCAAGCCCATGGAAACGACTATGGACCAGGGCACAAGCATCCCCGCCCAGGGCGTCTCTTGCAGTGTCCATCAAAAGTCGTTCGAATCCATCCTGGTTCGCGTGCTTGAGCGTTCGCATATCCGCTTCAATGCCCGCAACAGTCCCGTCATCTTCCACGCCGATCAAGAGCGTGCCACCTTCATGGTTGAGAAAACCCGCTATTGTCTTCACGACAACCTGCTGCAGGCGCCGGTTTACGCGCTCTTCGCGTCTGTCCCAACGCATAGACGACTTGAACTCGACATGCTCTCCTTCGCCCCGGGCAATGAGCAAAGGTAGCTCTTCTTCAAGCTCGCGTTCGAGGAAACGAACTTTCGAGCGTTCATCCAAAAGGCGGCTGTGATAAATACCAAACCCCAGCCCGATCGCAGCGCCCAACGCCACATACACAGCGCTCATCGTTAGCATTTCAAACGCGAATGCCGAAGACAGACGGTCAAGCAGAAAAGCGAGCGCGTTGCTTTGGGCGGCAATATTCGAGGCACCGAATTCATACCAGTAGACAAGTGTCGTCACCGGATGAAGGATCGCGAAACCCATGACTGCGCCTATGGCGGTGTGCAGGAGCAGACCCCGTCTATCGTCGCTGGATCGATATCGCGAAATTGTTCGTCTCCTGTCGAGGCGTCATTCTGATTGGTGTCGCCAGCCTTCTTTTGTCGCATCCGACACCCGCGTGGAACCAAGTGCTTGTTCCGATCGATAGAGCGCCGTTTCAAGCCAGTCTGATTTCCTCAAGCGTTATCTGAAGTACCGGTATAACGGCACCACGATCACCGCGATGTACCACCCATATAAGAAGCTGCCGATTGCGCCTGCGAGAAATCCAGGCAGAGTCAGCCATTCGTATCCGGGAAGCAGCGGTTCCCAGGCCTCATGCATATGGAACCGTTCGGGCGCGAGCAGGCCGAAAGCTATGCAGATCAAATAGCTGGCGAGCAGAAACAGGCTGAGTGTCCAGCCCCAGGCGATGATCGAGGATTTGAGCGAACGCTCTGACATCATGGTTCTCCTGTTGAATTACCGTCATCTGGGCTGGTCGGCGTTTACGGATAGGATGCGAAGACTTTCTGGCCGTCCGGACCGAAAGCGATGACCTCATAGGGCTGCACTCGATCGCCCATTTCCATGCCGGGGGAGCCTAGCGGCATTCCGGGAACGGCGAGGCCGGTCACGCCCTCGGGCCTTTCGCGCAGGAGCCGCGCGATCGCTTCGGCGGGCACATGACCTTCGATGATGTAGCCCTCGACTTCCATTGTGTGGCACGACCACATATCCTGCGGTACGCCCTTGGCTGCCTTGAGCGCACTCATATCGTCAGTATCGACCGAAGCCACTTCTGCTTCCATGCCGCCCTCGACATGTCCTGCCCAGCTCAGGCAGCAACCACATCCCGGGTCCCTGAACATCGTGTAGGTGGCGGCCTGTGCGGCATTCGAGCAGGCCGCAAGCGTGAGAAGAACCGATGCCGTCAGCGAACGCCGCAGCGGCTTCGATGGATTGTCTTTGATCATGTTACATGCCATTCTTGGAGCCGCGCCAGAGCGAAATGGTTCCGGTTGCGGTATGGATCTGAGCGAGCAGCTCTGCGCTTGCGAAAATTTCGCCTAGCAATTTCTCGACTGCTCCGTCAGCGCTCGGCTGGGTGTCTGGTAAACCGTCGAGAAGCTGAACGGTCGCGCGGAACATTGCGCGCATGAGCGGATGGTCCTGGCGCATGTAATCAGCGATCAGCACCATGCCGCCAGGAGCTAGCAAGGCCTCCATTTGCTCGAGGATCGCGCGCTTCTGCGACACGGGAACCTGGTGCAAAACAAGCGAGCTGACGATCGTATCGGGTCGCCGATCACCCGAAAGGTCGAGACTGTCGAGAAATCCGTTGTGCCATCGAACGAGGCCCGCAGCAGGACCAAGCTTGCGCCGTGCGATCGCAAGCGCTGCCGGATCGGGTTCTACGCCTAATAAATCTGCTTGGGGGCAGCTGGTCATGAAGGCTCGCAACAACGTCCCCGTGCCGCAACCTACATCCATGACCTTGTCGCCAGGTTTTACTCGAGCCTGTTTGACGATCTCCCGGCGCCATTTCGCCTCGCGCGTGAAAACGCCAATCGCACGATCGTAGAGCGGTGTGAGCCAGCTGTGGCCAAGCAGAGGAGTGAACTCCCGTTCCACTTTTGTGAGGCGTGCATTTTTCACCACATAATTTCCGATCTGTTCAAACAACCTTCGCTATTGTTCGTTGCACGTTCTGATACGCACAGCCGGGCCGCAGCCCTCAAAAAAGAAACTTAAGGGTTCGGGTATTCTATCGCGTATAGGAAGCGGGCAACCGACAGGAGCAATGGATGCGTAACAATCAGACACTCGATGCGATGCTTGGGACGCTGGACACACGGGACTCCTTCAAAGTTCCGGACGATTTCATGACCGGCGTGTGGCAACGGGCAGGCCAGCTTGGCGAAATCGTTGAAAGACGCCGCAGGATGGCCTTGTTCGCGGGCCTGTTCGTCGTCGGCCTGGGAGCCGGTGCAGGCACCAGCGGGTGGCCTGCACAATTTGCTGGTTCCCAACCTGGCATAGCAGATAGCATCATTGTCGGAGAGCGGCTCTCGCCCTCCGAGCTGCTGCATGTGGAGCGCTAGACATTGAAGAAATTGCATATTGCCCTCGCGGTGCTGCTCGCGGCGCTCGCCGGTTGTCTCGGTGCGCTCGCCGCAGATCGCTGGGCCAATCACGATGCTGATACGGGCCTACATGCGTTCGTGCATGATGAACTCACACTAACAAACGAGCAGAAGCAACGCCTTGAGACACTCGAAGCGCGCTTCGCTGTGGAACGGGCCAGGCTCGAGGCCTCTGCGCGCGCTGCCAACGCCCAACTCGCGCAGGCGATGGAAGCCGAACACGAATACGGACCCAGGGTGGGGGCGGCCATCGACAAGGTTCATGCACGCATGGGCGATCTCCAAAAAGCAACGGTCCGCCATGTCTTCGACATGCGTGAAATTCTCGACCCCGATCAGCAAAGACGATTTGACCAGCAAGTGTCCAAAGCTCTCACCGACAGCCCGCGCAGCTGACCCCGCATGCCGGTAAAAAAGGGGGGCAATTCAGAACAAATACTTGTCGCGCAGGTCGTGGCCGGCAGCAGGCAGGCGTTTTCGTCTCTTGTCGAAGCCCACATCGCGCGGCTGATTGCGCTGGCGACGCGCATGCTGGGGTCTTCCTCCTCCGCTCAGGACGTGGTCCAGGATAGCCTCGCATCGGTCTGGCTCACCCGGCATCGTCTCGATGCCTCCAAGCCCGTCGGCCCTTATCTTACAACAATTGTCCTGAACCGGTGTCGCGACCGACTTCGCCGAAGGAAGGTCGTCGGTTTCTTCGGTTTTCCGAGTTCCGACGAGGTACAGGCGGTGGCCGACGACACGCCCGATCCCGAAAACCTTGCAGCGAGCCGTGAGCAACTCAGGCTCGTCGAGGCGGAGATCGGGCGGTTGCCCATACGCCTGCGCGAAGCGCTTGTGCTCGTAAGTGTCGAAGGCCGAAGCCAGGCCGAAGCCGCCGCGTTGCTCGGCACGACCGAGAAGGCGATCGAGACGCGCATATATCGTGCGCGCAACCGGCTGAGAGAACGGGTCAAAAACTTTGAGGGGTACAGCTGACAGGCGCGTAAGGGTGGGTGTATGTCACATCAGGAGCCGCATTCAATGATTTCCGTAAATCGACGCAAATTCCTTGGTACGGGAGCAGGCGGGATGGGCCTGCTTGGCCTTGCCGGAGCAATGCCGGCCTGGGCGCGCGGCGGTGACCTCCTGGCGGGAAATGCCCGTAAGGGACTGGACGAGGTGGCGGGGCCGAATATCGACCTCACCGTAGCCCGGTCCGCCTTCGCAAGCGGCAACAGGCGCGGCGGCGCGATCGCTGTCAATGGCAGTATTCCAGGACCTCTCCTGCGCCTGCAGGAAGGAACGACGGTCCGGCTAAACGTGCATAACCAGCTTGAGGAAGATACGTCCATTCACTGGCACGGGCTTCTCGTACCATTTGAGCTCGATGGCGTTCCGGGAGTGAGCTTCCCCGGCGTCAAGCCGGGTGAGACCTTCACCGCCGAATTTCCCGTGCGGCAATCAGGAACTTACTGGTGGCATTCGCACAGCGGCCTTCAGGAACAGGCGGGCCACTATGGCGCGATCGTGGTCGATCCCGCAGGTCCCGATCCGGTGCAGGCCGACCGCGAATATATCGTGGTGCTGAGCGAATTCAGCGACATGTCGCCGCACGCGATCTTCGACAAGCTCAAGAAGGGCGAAGGCTACTTCAACTACAACCAGAACACCTGGACTGATGATTATCCGCTGTCGGGTGAAGACCGCCGGATGTGGGCGAAGATGCGCATGATGCCGACTGACATCCTCGACGTATCGAGCGCGGCCTATACCTATCTTCTGAATGGCCATGGCCCGCTGGACAATCTGGAGTATCTGTTCCGGCCGGGTGAGCGGGTGCGCCTTCGCTTTGTCAATGCCGGCGCGATGACTTTCTTCAATATACGCATCCCCGGCCTACCCATGACAGTGGTTCAGGCTGATGGACAGAATGTCGAACCGGTCGAGGTCGATGAGCTGCAGATCGGTGTCGCCGAAACCTACGACGTTGTCGTCACCCCGCGCGAGGAACCGGCCTACACGCTGGTGGCGGAGTCGATGGACCGCTCTGGCATGGGCATCGCGACGCTGGCGAGCAGGCCCGGCGCGCGCGCAGCTATACCTCCGCTGCGCGATCCGCCGCTGCTCACCATGGCCGACATGGGCATGAGCGGTATGGACCACGGTGCAGGCACTGGTGGTGACATGTCAGGGATGGATCACGGAACCGATGGTGCCATGGCGGGCATGGATCATGGTTCGAGCGGAGCGCCGAACGGCGACGCAATGGCGGGGATGGCAGGCATGTCTGGCATGCAGATGCGCGATACGTCGCGCCTTCCGCCTGACGTGAAGGTCGGCCCGGGCCTCGACATGGTATCGATGAACCCGGTCGATCGCATGGGCGATCCGGGCATTGGCCTTGCCGATGTGCCCCATCGCACGCTCGATTATCGCAAGCTTCGCGCGCTGAGGCCGCACGAGGAAGGCAGAACTCCGTCCCGGCGGATGGAAATCCATCTGACCGGCAATATGGAGCGCTACATGTGGTCGTTCGACGGCAAGAAGTTTTCCGCCGTCTCCGACGAACCGATCCGCTTTGCCTATGACGAGCGGGTACGGGTCAAGCTCATCAACGACACGATGATGGCGCATCCGATCCATCTCCACGGTCATTTCTTCGAACTGGTCAATGGTGCCCCTGCGGATCGCCAGCCCTTGAAGCACACGGTAATCCTGCAGCCAGGCGGCAGCGCCCAATTCGACCTGACTGCCGACGAGCCGGGTGACTGGGCCTTTCACTGTCATCTTCTTTACCACATGCACGCCGGGATGTTTCAGATCGTCACGGTCGCCAATCCGGACGGGAGCGAAGCATGAAGACTTTTCTAGCAAGCCTGCTTGCCTCGCTCGCTGCCGGAACGATGCTGTCGGCACCGGCTTCGGCACAGCATGCCGGGCATGACACCAGTCAACCCCAGCCCGGGGCTCAGCCGGTCACGGGCCAGGATGCTGCGGACAGGTGTGCGCAGGAAGCGCAGCGCCATCGGGACATGGGCCATGCCGTTGCGGACGGCGCCTGCGAGCCGACCGCCAGCGACCAACCGGCGATGGATCACGGAACCATGGATCATTCGCAGATGAGCCAAGGGGCGATGGCCGAAGGTGAAGAAAGTTCGGGCATGGAGATGCCCATGGCGCAGTCCGGTCAGGAATCCATGGAAATGGATCACAGCCAGATGAATCATGGCGATATGCCTCAAGGCCAGGCGAGCCAGAGCGAGATGGACCACAGCCAGATGGACCACAGTCAGATGGGCCAGGTTTCCGCGCCGTCACCAGCCATGCAGGGAATGGATCATTCCGCAATGCAAGGGTCTGCCGACGATATGATCCCGCTCCTCCCGCCTCCGCCCGAAGCTGGCAGCGGCCCCGCGCGCGCCGGTATTGCAATTTGGGGCGAGGAAGCCATGAACGAAGCCCGGCAGGAGCTGGTCCGCGAAACCGATGGCGGCATGCGGCTATGGATACAGGGCGACCGCGTGGAATACCGGGCGCGCGAAGGCGCGGACGGCTATCTTTGGGACGTTCAGGGTTATTACGGCGGCGATATCAATAAGTTCTGGTTCAAATCGGAAGGCGAGGGCAGCTTCGGCGAACCGATCGAAGGGGCCGAGGTGCAGGCTCTGTGGAGCCGCGCCATCGCACCCTTTTTCGACTTCCAGGCTGGTGTCCGACAAGACTTGACCGGACCTGAACGCACCCATGCGGTGATCGGCATCCAGGGTATTGCCCCTTACAAGTTCGAAGTCGATGCTGCGGCGTTTATTTCCAGCAAGGGCGATGTGACGGCCCGCATCGAGGGCGAACTTGACCAGCGCATCACCCAGCGGTTGATCCTTCAGCCGCGCGCGGAACTTGCACTTTCGGCTCAGGATATTCCGGAGCTGGGAGTTGGCGCGGGGATCGACCGAATCGAAGCAGGCCTTCGCCTGCGCTATGAATTCGCACGCGAATTCGCGCCGTATATCGGCGTCTCTCAGGAATGGCGGATAGGCGATAGTGCCGCCTATGCCCGTGCGGCCGGCGAAGACCCGAGCGTGACGAACTATGTCGTCGGTGTCCGGTTCTGGTTCTAAAAAGAGGGAATAACTAATGAAAAAGTCGATGATCATTCAAGGTTTGATGGCTTCGGCCCTCGCAGTTTCCGCAGTACCGGCGATGGCGCAGACCACGGATCATTCGGCGCATCAGGAACAAGCTGAAGCGATGGAGATGGACCATTCGGCGCAAGGCATGAACCATGCCGATCGCATGGCGGCCATGAACGATGATGTCGCCGGTGCAGAAGCGGCTCTGGTCGCCTACCGTGAGGCATTGATGGCCCGCGATGCTGACGCAATGGATGCCCTTTTTGCCGACGAATCTTTCGTTTACGAGAACGGCAAGGACGAAGGCAGCTTCACGCATTATATGGAGCATCATCTCGGGCCCGAACTGGATGCAATTACAAGTTTCACCTTCGGTGATCCGACCGTTGCGGTCACCCGCATGGGACATCTCGCTTACGGGCGCGAGACCTATACCTACCGGATCGAACTGACGGATGGGCGGGTGATCGAGCGCGAAGGCGTGGCAACATCCGTACTTGCCCATGACGCCGATGGCTGGAAGATCGTGCAATATCATTCCTCGTCGCGCGCGCCGCGCAACCGCTGATCGGAGTGCGAGTGGCCAACCCGGTGGCGAAGCGCTCGTTCAGACTGCGCCTGCATGTCCTGGGCAGCAAGCTGCACAAATGGCTCGCGGCCTTCGTCGGCCTCCAGGTCCTTCTGTGGATGGCCACCGGAGCTTTGATGTCCTTTCTCGATCTGGAGGAAGTACGATCCGAGCACGTCATCTCGCGTGCAGCGCAAACGCTTCCCGACGAGGCCGCCATCCCGCGATGGCTGTCCGACAGCGATGGCATTACCGCGATCACGACCCGGGCTCTTGATGGCAAGACTGTTACTGAGGTGCGGCGAGCCGATGGCGCGGTGAGCCTGCATGAGCCACTAAGCGGGCGGATACTATCTCCCATTCCAGCAGCCACGGCACGTTCAATTGCGCGCCGCGCCTGGGTCGGCCCGCAAACATCCATCCATGCGGCGCGCCTGGTCGACGAAAGCGTTGGCACCGAATTCAGGGGCCCGTTTCCTGCATGGCAAATCACCTATAATGACGTGGCTAACACGCGCGTCTATGTCGATGCATCGAGCGGTGCGGTCCTCTCCGCGCGAAGCGACACGTGGCGGTTCTTCGATTTCATCTGGGGGCTGCACATCATGGACTGGACGCAGCGCGACCGGATCAACAGCTGGTGGCTTTTGCTGTTCGGCATCGGCGGGACAATTATCGCGATCTCGGGCTTCGTCTTGCTGGCCAACAGGTTCCCGAGGATGAAGCGCCGGGCGAGACGTGGCCAAGTCGCTCGTTGAGACTGCTTTCAGTTCAGTTGCGCTCGGTTTGAGCAAACCGAACCAGAAGGATCGTCAGCGCAGGAACGATCGTCCACATCGCGATCGGGATCAGAGCCATGCCGGTCAATGGATCACGAGGCATCAGAGCGCTATAGCGCCAGCTCAGCAGGCTGTCTGACGGTAGCGACGTCGCGATGATTTCGACAGCGATCGCAACGACAAGACCGAAACCGAAGAATATTGCATAAGGTATCTTGGCGCCTCGGCGAAACCAGGCCCGCCCGCCGTTGATGGCTGCGAGCGAGTAGGCTGCGGGCAGGATAAGTCCATCGCCCAAGCTCGCAATGCCGCAGCGAATGGTCTGTTCATAGGGTTCGAGATTGCCGGAAACGAAAAACGGCATCTGGTAGATTTCCCAGACGAACGCGATCAAGCTGCCGCAAATATAGATTAGCCAATGGGTTCTGGTCACGTTACCAGGATACCGCAGATATGTGCATCACGAAGCCGCGCCCGGCCTGCATTTTCGGTCCTCGATCGCGTTTGCATTGCCGGATTACTCCGCCTCTCCATGATCCGCGTTGTCGGCAAGCCGAGCAGCACGGTCAAGAAATTTGCGCATGTCATTGGCTGCCAGTTCGGTGAGGGGGTGCCTGCTCGCCTCGGGGCGCGGTTCAATCATGTCCGCGCGCTTTCTGATCTGTTCGATCTGCTCACTGCTCGCTCCGGACAGCAGGCCAAGAACGATGTTTTCGAGCGTTATGAGCCGAATGCGCATCTGCACCAGTTCGGCGTGGTCGGGTTCCGGGACTTGCCAGCTGCCATCATCGTTGACCGTGCTCATTGCAGCATTCCTGGCGGCTTTTCTGATACCATGACAGTCTCTTTCTTTTCTCTGGGCTTATGCCGGAAACGTGGCTGAAAATCAGTACTGCTGCAACCGGCTCGGCTGTTGGCCTGCCCTTCGCCGCCACCATCTTTTGCGTGATTGTTTGAGGGGCAGCGACGTTCGCTGCGTAAAGGTGATGAATGCACAAGGCATCCACCACACAGTTACAGAAGGGAACTCGACGATGAAACGCACAGCCCTAGCCCTATTGCTCGCCACCGGCCTGACAGCCTCCCCGGTGATGGCACAGCAGCAGCATGACCATGCAAATCAAGCTGCAGCACAGCAGCAGGATCACAGTGGCCACATGATGCAGGATTCCGAGGCCATGACAGCCCATCGTGAGAAGATGGCTGAGATGCGCGCACTGATGCAGCAGGCCCGCGCCGAAAGCGATCCTGCCGAACGCCAAAGGCTGATGGCCGAGCACCGCGAAAAGATGCAGGAACACATGGCGGGCATGATGCAGGGGGACAACGCTGGCATGATGGCGGCCTGTCACCAGCGCATGACGATGATGCACGATATGATGGAGCAGATAGCTGCCCAGCAGGATATGGCGCAGCAAGACTAGGAACCGGCGACCCGGGTCGGTGCTGACGCTCCCCCGGGCTCCGCTCGCTGCAATGAGTTGCAATTCGGGCAGACGTTTAATTGCCCGACCCCACACATTTCGAATGAATCCTGCGCTAGCCCACCCCCAAAAACTGTTCTGAGGGGTGAGAGCTCCAGATGCGTAACAATCTGCATGGGCAGCGGTAAGCCGCCATGAAAGGGCACCTGTCATTTTGAAACCATTCCAACTGTTGGCGCTTGTTTGTGCAAGTCTTCTTTGGGTCAGCCCGGTCCACGCGCATGGTGACGAAGCGCATGGCGGGGCCGAGAGCGCAGCTGCGCCTGCGACAGGCAGTCCAGCAGACAACTTTGGTGAAGCCCAGGAATTATCGAATGGAGCTTCGGGCGACGCTCATGCTTCCGGCGGGCACGACGAAGCATCGGGTGAGGCCGCCGATGTGAACGAGGAAGGCATCGTCGGTGTGCTCAAGAGATTGCATCCCGCCACGATACATTTCCCGATTGCCCTGTTTCTGATGGCAGCGCTGACCGAGCTCTTCGTCGGTAAGCGTAGGGAAGCCGGCTTGGAGCCCGCCGTACGCGTGCTCATTTATGGCGGGGCGGGCGGCGCCGTCATTGCAGCCATATTCGGGTGGATACATACCGGCCTGTGGTTTGGCGGGGATACGGCTATGCAGATTCACCGCTGGAACGGCATGCTGATTGCTGTTCTGGGTGTTGTACTCGCCGCACTAGCGCACCGCCGCCCGGAGAGCAGGACGGTACTGCGCATTGCGCTTGTTTCGATGGCTGTGCTCATTCTCGCCCAAGGATTCCTGGGCGGCGAACTGGCGCATGGCCAGAACCATCTCGGCATTTCCTGGCTGTAAGGGAATCGTATGATGCGCAAAAGCAAATCGAAGATGACAGCCGCCGGTCTCGCTCCAGTCGTGGGTGCTCTGTTTTTCCTCGCCGGGTGTGACGAATCGCGGGTTTCGGCACCTGACGCGCAGACGCCAATTACCATCGGAACTGTGCCATCGGCTGCCACAGCTTCCCTCGATGTTGAGGGTTCCGAAAATTCCTCGGATGCTAACCGCGAGACGCAGTCAGTGACCGCAGGAACTTCCCCTGAGAGCATGGGCGAGGCCTCAACCAGGCCGCGCTCCGGCAACTCGCGCGCGGCACCAGTGACGCCAATTCTACCGGCAGATGCCAGCGCGGTCACGCCGACAGCCGAGCACGCCGACCCGCATGCAGGTCACGATATGCGGACGATGCCGGATCACGACATGAAAGACATGTGACGCGAGCGGGAAAGAACATCGAGCGTCTTTTACATCGCTCACCGAACAGGCGGTCCCGACGTCCCCCCGGAGCCCTGCGGGCCGCAGGTGCAATTGGGCCGCTTTGAAACCCCGCGTATGACACGCTCATGCGCGGGGTTTCTTCTGCGCAAGGCAATTTTCAGGAGAGCCGCGACCTGAAATGAATAATGTGTCGTGCAAGTGCCATCCCTGTCCCGAACAGGCGACCGGAACAGTGCTATCGGCGCTGTGATACTAACGGTTCTGTAGACGCTGGGCCTCTGCTTGATACGATGATTGACTGCTGCGTCGCCGCTTCAATTTGGAGAATTCCATATGGTGATCGAGAAGAAGGATAGAGACCTTTTGCGATGGGAAGAAGAAGGCGGCGCGCTGCCCTGTGGACCGCAAGAAGCTGTGGGAGCTGCATGTGACAAACGCGATAGTCCCGAACGCTCTGATGCAAACAACGTAACGCCTGATGGCGCAGAAATGAAAAAGGCTAGCTTGTCACCGTAACTGCCAGTGATTTCCTTTTACGCCATGTCCTTGCAACCGATGTGTCGCCGGTTAGCCCTGAGATGATGGCCTTGGGTATCGAGCGCTGCTTGGTCAATTTCGGCCTTGAGCAGAACCGGAGGAAGCGTTTCGCTTTGCGGGCAATGCCGCATAGGGGGGGGGTTGCGCCTGACCTTGAGCCGTGTTGGAGTCTCCTGATGATTGCGGCGCTGCCCGCAATTTCATGGACCTTCTTGCTGCAAGCGGAAGCACCGCGGCCTGCGAATAAAGCGTTGGACCATTGCGCTTCCTTCATGCCCACTCCGAACCCAGTCCGGCTTTTCATGCGAACCTGTCTGAACCAGGTCAGCTGAGCCCGGCAACCCGTTTACTTTCCGGCCGTGTTGCCCGCTGCGCGGGCTGCCCGCACCACCCGGCGTAAATGGGTTTCCCTTGGCGCTGCGCGCCTGCGGTGCAGTCCTCCCATGCCCTGTTTCTCATCGACGGTCGCAAGCCGGAAATGGTTTCCGGGTTGAGAGCTGAAGGAGAATTTATCATGACCAATATCGTAATCCTCACCGGCCGCATTGCCCGCGATCCCGAAACACGGGAAACCAAGAGCGGAACCAGCGTCACCGGGATCACCGTCGTCACCGATCGCCCCGCTCGCGACAAGGACGGCAAGACCTACAAGGATGAAAACGGCTACACCGCCAAGGACAGCGAATTTCACCGCGTGACCTGCTTCAACGGCCTCGCCAAGACGGTCGGCCAGTATTGCTCGAAAGGCCAGCTGGTGTCGGTACAGGGCCGCCTGCATTACACCCAGTGGGACGATCAGGACGGCGTGAAGCGGTACGGCTGCGAGATCCTCGCCGACAAGGTCGACTTTCTCTCGCGCGGCAACCCTCAGAGCGGTGAATCTGGCGGCGAGAGCGATAATCGCGACGCTCCCGAAATCGACTGATCTCTCCCAGTCGATCTCTCCCGAAGGGGTCCTGTCCTCACCGGACAGGGCCCCTTCTTGTGTTGTTCAGGAGCGTAAGAGCGGGGAGGGGCTGACCCACGGAAATCTGATCATGACGGGCGTGCAGCCACCGCATCAAGGACGGCGGGGCCCCACCATTTTGCCTCCTTTCGCTGCGCTGCAGTCCGACAAAATCGTTTCCCCCAACGCCACTTCGTGGTCGCCCGTGCGGGCGATCCTGTGACCCGGCACCTGCATGCCCGTCCGCCGGTCCTCCTGCCGTTTCAAGGCAGACATCAGGAGGATATCATGGCTACACTCACTCAATCTGTACCGAGCTCGGACAGCTATTTCGAAGCTCTGGCTGTTGCTGAACGGCGTGCTTTGCACAGCTTCTTTGACCAGCATGTCGTCGAGGATGACGACCTTGGTCACTTCGCCTTCGATGAGGGCGACTACAATGCGCTGCCGGTGCATCTGGCGAACCGCATAGTGCATACTGTGCCCGGTGCGATGCTCGAGTTCTGACGCGCGATTGGGCAGGAGCCTTCTCCGGTTCCTGCCTTTTTGCGTGTCCGCATGCAGGAGGGATGGCTGCGAAATGCGGAGCGGGGCTGGGGACGCGCTCTGTCCCGCGCTGCCTTCGGCACCGCTCCTGAGGGCGCGGCGTTTTCGTTTTGGGCCCCGCGCGCACTGCGAACCGGCAGCGGGTCGGACCGGCGCAAAGCTGGCGGGACCGACAAGTCCCGGTCCCTGGCTCCGCACGCGATCCTTTGCCACCGTCTTGTTCGCGGTGCGGAGCTTGTTGGGGGCATCGCTCATGATCGGGTGGACGATAGACTCTCGTGCGTCCGCACGGCCAGCGACATATATTGCGGACAGGGCGGCAAGGCACGGGCGACAATTGTTCTCGCGTAGTTCTGTCGCTCCCCCATGGGACCAATTGCCCGCCATCACTCTCTGCAACAAGCGGCAGCTCGCCGCACCATCCATCCCATGTGTTGCGGAGATTACCGATGACTGCCGTTCCTGAACCAGTTCGCCCCCGTTTTCTGCGAACGCCCGATGCTGCCGTTCATCTGGGCCTATCGCCGCGTACACTCGAGAAACACCGCTGCTACGGGACCGGTCCCGTCTACCACAAGCTCGGCGGGCGGATCGTCTACCGGCGCGAAGATCTCGATGCCTGGGCCGAACAAGGGGTGCGCCGCTCGACCAGCGATCCGGGCAAGGGCGTGGTCCATCCGGCCAAAAGGATTGACGGCTACACCGGCCCGGTTCGGCGCTGAGGGCCTGTTCCATGGCGTCCCGCACGACCTTTGCCAGCGCAGCACAGCAGCTCGATCTGTTCGTCGGAACCAGCGCAGCCATCGCGGCGCGCGATGCGCAGGACCTGATGGCATGGCCCTTTTTCAGCCTCGCCAAATCGAAGCGGGTGAAGCCCATCGACTTTCGTATGGGCGACATCTCAATTCTTGTCGAGGCCACTGCCGAACATGGCATGGCCACCATCTGGGACGCCGATGTGCTGATCTGGGTGGCCAGCCAGATCGTCGAGGCGCGCGATGCCGGAAAGCCGACGTCGCGGCTCATTGCCGCCACCCCGCATGAAATCCTCGCCTTTACCCGCCGCGGTACCGGCAAGGCCGCCTATGAGCGACTGAAAGCCGCGCTCGACAGGCTGCAATCAACCAGCATCGCGACATCGATCCGCCAGCTGGGCGCACGACGTCGCCACCGCTTTTCCTGGATCAACGAATGGCGCGAATGCCTCGATGGCAATGGCCGCGCGCTCGGCATCGAGATGATCGTGCCGGACTGGCTCTATGAAGCGGTAATCGACCGAGCGCTCGTACTCACGATCGACCCGGCCTATTTCACGCTGACCGGGGGCCTGGAGCGCTGGCTATACCGGATCGTGCGCAAGCATGGCGGCAAACAAAAGGGCGGATGGAGCTTCGACATTGCCCATCTTCACCTCAAATCTGGTGCGCTTTCACCGCTCAAGCGGTTCGCTTTCGAGATGCGCGCAATCGTCCAGCGCCAACCGCTCCCGGGCTACACCCTCTCGCTCGACCACCAGCTGGGCCGCGAGCGGCTCAGCTTCGTGGCAATTCCTGTCGATCCCTTCGATGTCGCCCGGCGGCGCATCGGCATGCCTCCTGTGGACAAGTCGGTGTGATGTTCGGACTATCAGGAACCCCCGCGCACGGACTATCAGGAACCGCAAGTTCGGACTATCGGGAACCGAAACGCTGCGCAAACCCGCAGAAATGCTGGCCTTGCGAGCTCCTTAACTATCCTAACAAGGAATCTTATCGATTCCTGCTAACGTCGCCGCGCCTGTGCACGGCCGGCCGACTGACACCGCCGCGCAGCGGCGCCGGGCGTTGTGACGGCGATCCGCCGCTGACCCATGTCACTCTGGTGTGGCAGGAAGGCCTGCGCGAAGACTGGCTGCGTTTCGGCAAGCCGGTTGGTCAGCGCATCATCGATCGCAGGACACGGGTTGAAAGCTATACGCCGGGGCAGATCTTCGCTTTCGTGCGCTGGGCGTCCAACGAATATGGCACCATCCGTTCGGCTCTCGCAATTGCGCGCGCGGTCGCAGCTGGCGACACCTATTCCACGCTTCCGCAAGTCGATCCGGGCGCAGAGATACTGCTCTCGGTCCGGGGATGGCCAAAGGTGCGCCAGGTCCTAGGCCTGATCGATGCAATCGAGGCAGGCGGCACCGATCCGTGCGATGTCACGCCCGACCACTGGCGGCATATGCACAACCGCCTTGCGGCTGGAATGCAGCCGCGCGTCTATCATCCAGACCGGCACGCCATATGGCTGCGCTACCGGAATCTTCGGCCATGAAGCGCCGCACTCTCATTATCGCGGGCACAGTCTGTGCCGCCGCTTTGGTCAGCGCCGCGCTGCCGCTCTCGCGCGTTCTGATCTGGAACGCGACTGCCAGTGTGCCGACGGGGCTGTATCATATCGGCGGGACGACCGGTCTGCAGGTTGGCGAGCGCGTGGCGATCGATCCGCCGCCTCGGCTGCGCGATTACCTTGCGACACGCGGCTATCTGCCGACGGGAATTCCGCTGCTAAAGGAAGTCGCGGCGCGTCCCGGCGACACTGTCTGCAGGGAGGGTCTGACCATCACCATCAATGGTGCGCGCGCCGGTGTGGCGCGCTCGGCAGACAGTATCGGGCGCGCTCTGCCGGTCTGGCAAGGCTGCCGGACCATCGCAGCAGGCCAGATATTCGTCATGAACCGGCGCGCGTCAGGCAGCTTCGACGGGCGCTATTTCGGACCCATCGCGCGCGACCGCGTGCTTGGCCAGGCCAGCCCCGTCTGGACCGACGAGCACGGTGATGGCGCGCATATCTGGTTCGCGCAGCCAAGCAATGTTGCAGCCACAATCAACAACCAAGGAGACGATCAATGACATATATCGGCACATTCGCAGCGACCCGCGATGGCTTCGAGGGGCATTTGCAGACGCTCACGCTCGATGCCCGGCTCACCCTCCTTCCTGCGGAACCATCCGAAGCCGAAAATGCGCCGGACTACCGGATCATGGTTGGTGACAATGACGCCGTCTACGAAATTGGTGCGGGCTGGAAGCGCGTCGGCGACAAAGCCGGCGACTTTGTCGCGGTGCTGATCGACGATCCGGCATTCGCCCGGCCAATACGCGCCAATCTGTTCGCATCCGATGACGGCTCCCACGTTCTGACGTGGTCGCGCCCTGCGCAGCGCGCCAGCAAGGCTTGAACCGTGCGCCTCGGTATCGCACTAACCGCGCTTCTCGCCGCGCTGGCGCTCGCGTATCCTCTGCAAGCGAGCGGGCAATCGCGCGCAGCGCAAACGCACCCAGATTCGATCGATATTGCAGCACATGTGCGCGAGGCCTCGCAGCGCTTCGGCATTCCCGAGCACTGGATTTATGCCGTGATCCGCATTGAAAGTGCGGGCCGGACGCGCGCAGTGTCGTCGGCAGGCGCGATGGGATTGATGCAGCTCATGCCTGGCACCTGGGCGCGCCAGCGCGATCGGTACTCGCTCGGCAGCGATCCTTTCGACCCGCGCGACAATATCCTCGCGGGCACATCGTACTTGCGCGAAATGTATGACCGCTACGGCGCACAAGGCTTCCTTGCAGCTTATAATGCGGGGCCGGGACGCTACGAGGCCTGGCTTGCCGGACGGCGCTCGCTCCCTCTCGAAACCCGCCGCTATGTCGCGAAGATTGCGCCCCTGCTGCAGCCCGGGCGCATCTTTGTCGCGGCGGGTTCGCACTCTGCGGACGCTCCGGGCGCGCCCGATGCACCTGTTTCCACTTCGGATTATGCGCCTGGCGATCTAGGTCTCCCGAAGGCTTCGGGCGAGGTTTTCGCCCGCCCGGTACAGCCCGCGCACGATCTTTTCGCGCCCGTCTCCACGGTCGCCGACCAATGACAGGCAGGCGCGCATCCTTGCGTCTCGCGTCGTCCGCTAGCGAAGACCTGCGGACGAGTTGCGGGCTGGTCAGAAAGGGTAAGGGAGGATGGCAAGATAAAAGCAGCGCCGTCGCCCGGGCTGCATGTGGTTGGTTTTTCTGGGCAATTAGCGCCGTCTGGACGACTACCGTGCCGTCGCCATTGCTGATTTCCTGTGTTTTTTCAAAGGCGAAGGCGCCATCGCCTCTTATTGCGCAGCATGGCTGACGATGATTTCAATATCGAACCGGGGCGTTCGCGCGACAGCGGCGCTCGCTCCTACAAAAAGGCCAAGACTCTCCTCGGCCGTGTGGCTCAGGTCTCTCACAAAGCTGGATACACACGGTTCAAGGCAGGCGGCTCAGGCGGTCGCGGCACGGGACATTTTGGACGCGGTAGGCTCGCTGCCCTGAGGCGCAGCAGAAGTGCATTTGGGCGGCGTGTCCTGATCAAGGCCCGCGTGGTTCGCCAATGGCAGTCCCAGCCCAGGTCCGCGCCGCTCGCGCGTCATATCAATTATATTCAGCGCGAAGGAGCGACGCGCGACGGATCGCAGGGCCGGATGTTCGATGCCACGTCAGACGAGGCCGATGGGGACAGCTTTGCCGAGCGCTGCGAGGACGACCGGCACCACTTCCGCTTCATCGTCTCGCCTGAGGATGCGAACGAGATGGGCGACCTGCGCGCGTTCACGCGTGAATTGATGACCGATATGGCCAGCGATCTCGACACCAGGCTTGACTGGGTGGCCGTCGATCACTGGAATACCGACAATCCGCATGTCCATGTGCTGGTTCGCGGCGTCGCAACAGGCGGCGAGGACCTCGTGATCGACCGCGCCTATATCAGCGAGGGGATGCGCGCCCGCGCCGAGGAACGCGTGACCATCGAGCTGGGACCGCGCAGCGAGCGTGATATCCTCAATGCTCTGGCGCGCGAGGTTGACGCTGAACGCTGGACCAGTCTCGATCGCCGCCTGCACAAGCAACGCGGCGCGTTTGGCGAGATCGATCTGCGGCCCGAAGCCGGTTCGGGCGCACGTAGGGATCGCTCGATCTTGATTGGTCGCGCCAAGGTGCTCGAATGCATGGGACTGGCTGAGCAGGTGGGACCAGCAAGCTGGACGCTGGCATCCGATATCGAGCCCACGCTTCGGGCACTTGGAGAACGCGGCGACATCATCAAAACGATGCACCGGGCAATGACCGGCAAAGGCTTTGATGCGGACCCGGCGCGGCTGGCTTTGCATGACGATGCGAACGGCGGGCGTGTGATTGGCAGGCTCGTCGAGCGCGGGCTGCATGACGAGCTGACTGGCACGGCCTACGTCATCGTCGACGGGGCCGATGGGCGCATTCACCATCTGCGTTTTCCCGACCTCGAGCGGACAGGTGATGCCGCGCCCGGTGCCATCGTGGAGACGAGCGCATGGACCGATCGCAAAGGCCGTCAACAGATGTGCCTGCTTATTCGCTCCGACTTCACTCTAGAAAGACAGATCGGTGCAGACGGTGCGACCTGGCTTGATCGGCAACTCGTATCGCCCCGCCTCAAGTCCGTGGCAGGCGGGTTCGGGTCGGAGGTGCGCGAGGCATTGGGCAAGCGGGCCGACGTCCTCTTGGAGCAAGGTCTTGCCAAGCGTCAGGGGCAAAAGATCATCTATGCTCGCAATCTGCTTGGCACTCTGCGCGAACGGGACCTGGCCGCGGCTAGCGATGCGCTCGCCTCGCGTCACGGAAGCACCATGCAGAGCGCGACTTCCGGGGATCATGTCGCAGGCGTCTATCGGGAACGCGTCACACTCGCTTCGGGCCGGTTTGCGATGATCGACAACGGTGTGGGTTTCCAACTCGTCCCTTGGCGGCAGGATCTGGAGCGCCATCTGGGCCAGACGGTCACTGGCAGGGTCAACGAACGCGGCGGTGTCGACTGGAGCTTCACCCGGTCGCGGGGGCCTTCTGTCTGATGGGGCTGTGCAGACAAATCTGTCCTTGACGAAACACCATGTGATGCGTATAAAAGCATCAGGAGATGCGATATGGCAAGTATAGCATTAGAGCAAGCCGAAGCACCGCGAGGCATTCAGACCTTCGCGGCCAGTGATGATCGTGACCGCCTGACGGGCGCGGCGGTCAAAGCCGTTCTGCGACTTGTCGACGCTTGGGGTGGCAGTAATGCCGAGGGCGCTGCGCTGCTCGGTGTCTCTGAAAGTACCTGGGACCGGATGAAGGCCGGAACTTGGGAGGGTGCGCTTAGCCAGGACCAGTTGACGCGCGCTTCGGCGTTGATCGGCTTGTTCAAGGGGCTGCATCTGCTGTTTGCCGACGACATGGCCGATCGCTGGCCCAGGCTCGTCAATACGGCACCCGTGTTCGACCGGCTTTCGCCAGTCCAGGCGATGATCGAAGGCGGTATCCCGCGTATGCTTGAAACCCGCCAGTATATTGACGCGCTTCGTGGCGGGCTCTGAGAGCGATCCCGAATTGCTTTCGGCAGATCTGGCTACCAAACGAGAAGCGTTCGAGCGCACCATCCGGCTGGTTTCGAGTGCGCGCCTGCGCGATGCTGTGATGGCGCCGCTCGCTGACGATGACGATGAACTTGCGCTGCTTGCGGAAATCGAAGGAGCGACTAGCTCGCGCCTGATCGCCGAGGAGCGCGGCCATGGCGGCCTTAGCGCGGACGAACTGGTGCACGGCGTGCCGCATGCCAAGTTCATCAATGCGAGTTTCGCTTACGCCAAACCTCGCGAGCCGGGGCGATTTAACCCCGCAAATCGCGGGGCTTGGTACGCGGCCCTGGCAATCGAAACCTGCCTCGCCGAGGTCGGACATCATTTGACCCAGGCGTTGGCGGATGCAGGCGATTTCACTGCCGTGGTGGAATATGGCGAGATGATTGCAAGTATGTCCGGCATCTTTCTCGATCTGCGCGAAACGCCCGGCCACCTGTCGCTCGATCCGGAAAAGAGCAAGGGCTATCCCGTCGGTAATGCCCTGGCAGCGCAAGCCCGCGCCGAAGGTCATAACGGCATCATCTATTCCTCGGTTCGCCATCCGGACGGGACCTGCATCGCGGCGCTATGGCCCAATGTCGTGCAGTCGGTGACGCAGGGCGCCCTGTACCGTCTGACCTGGTCGGGTAGTCCTGAATTTACATGGGAGGCCGCGTAGGTTCTAGACGCTCACTCTGTCTCAGCGGTTGGGCGGGACGGACATCTCATTCTCATTAATCTGCCGATTTCGCATGCTCGACTATCATCAGGACAAGCCCTGCGAAAACCAACCCGAAGCCCAAAAGGTGAGACCAGCGGAAGGATTCGCCAAGTAGGACGTAAGATAGGACAAGCGCGCTAAGGGGCATGACTGCCATCGCACCTGCCGTGAGTGCTCCTGGCGCTTTGCGGGCACCATTATACCAAAGAACAGGAGCGAGTCCTCCTGTGGCCGCACCCCAAAAGGCGAGCGCGAAATAACCATCCCGACTTACGCCGGAAAAATCGAACGGTCGGGAATCGAAAACAAAAGCCAGAACGACAAAGAGCAAAGCGGCAATGAGCGATGCGGCCAGTGTTGCTTCCAGCGAGCTGATCCCGTCGGACAGTTTACGTGCAAGCAGGGTGTAGGCTGCCTCGAAGCACACGGCCATTGCGACAAGCGCTGCGCCAAGAATCGGCGCTTCGGTGGCTCCGCTTCCCCCGGTTCGCAGCAGATTGATCATCACTATCCCCGCGACCGCAAGGGCCAATGCTCCTGATGTGCGCCAGTTCATTGCGGCACCGAAGAAAACTACGGCCGCGGCGGCAGTCACTGCCGGTGTCGCGCTCATGATCGTGGAGCCAATCACGCCTGTGGTGAGACGCATGCCAAAAAGCATGGCTGCGGTGAAACCGACCATCCCGAATAATGAGATCGCGACAATCACCCACCAGTCCGACCGCTTCGCATGAGCAAACCTTTTCGTCAGCAACCATGTGAATGGAGCAAGGACCAGACAAGCGATCAGCATGCGCACGCATGACGCTGTGAAGACCGAGAACTGCTGCCCGATTAACTTGCTGAGCGGCGTTGCACTGCCAAAGAGTGCCATGCCCAGCAAAAGCTGCACGACAATCGCAGGAGTGGTCGATGGTCTCTCGGATACCATGATACTGGAAAGATTTAACATGTCGGGTTTTATTAGCAAATCATAGCCTTGTTCTCTTATCCGGCCCAGGGTCCAGCAAGCGGGTTCCGTGCTAGCCGCGCTGGATTGATCCGTGTTGCAACGACCCCTCCTCCTGCTTCTTTTGCTACGCTGGACCCCGATCACACGCATTCGAACTTGATACCGGCGTTACAACTGCCTCCTGTTATTGGGCGAAAGGAGGCGACTGTGTCGGCAACCAAGATCCTGTGGGGCCAGATCCTGGCTGTATTTGCGCTTGCGCTCGCAGGAGTCTGGGCGGCCACCCAATGGACTGCTGCAACACTCGGTTACCAGCAAGAGCTCGGTCCAGCATGGTTCACCGCATTTGGTCACCCGGTCTATCCGCCATATTCGATCTTCTGGTGGTGGTTCAGCTACGAGGCTTATGCTCCGCGAATATTCGAAACCGGCGGGATGATCGCCGCATCGGGCGGTCTGATTGCGGTGGTTGTGGCAATCGCCATGTCGGTCTGGCGTGCCCGCGAGGCCCGGACCAGCGCAACCTATGGCTCCGCGCGCTGGGCAACCCGCTCCGAGATCGCCCGCGAAGGGCTACTCGGCGGCAAAGGCGCAGTGATCGGTCGCCATGCCAACCTCTATTTACGGCATGACGGACCCGAGCATGTGCTGTGTTTCGCCCCGACCCGCAGCGGCAAGGGTGTGGGGCTCGTTGTCCCGACGCTGCTGACCTGGCCGCATTCGGCCATCGTTCACGACATCAAAGGCGAAAACTGGGACCTCACCGCAGGCTTTCGTTCGCGTTTCAGCCGCGTGCTGCTGTTCGATCCGACCAATGAAGCCTCCGCGCCGTACAATCCGCTGATGGAAGTGCGGCGGGGAATTAACGAAGTGCGCGACGTGCAGAACATCGCCGACGTGCTGGTCGATCCCGAAGGCTCACTCGAACGGCGCAACCATTGGGAAAAGACCAGCCATGCCTTGCTGGTCGGAGCGATCCTCCATGTCCTCTATGCCGAGCCCGACAAGACCCTGGCCGGAGTGGCGTCGTTCCTGTCCGATCCGAAACGCTCGATCGAGACGACGCTCACTGCAATGATGGCTACGCAGCACCTGGGAGAGGAAGGCGTCCATCCGGTCGTGGCGAGCGCCGCACGCGAACTGCTCAACAAGTCGGAAAACGAGCGATCAGGCGTGCTCTCAACCGCCATGTCCTTCCTCGGCCTCTACCGCGATCCGGTGATCGCGAAAGTCACGCGGCAATGCGACTGGCGGATCGCCGATCTCGTCGATCCGGCGCGGCCCGTCACACTCTATCTCGTCGTGCCGCCGTCCGACATCAGCCGCACCAAGCCGCTCATCCGGCTCATTCTCAACCAGCTGGGCCGCCGCCTGACCGAAGACCTGAACGAAGGATCGGACCGCAACCGATTGCTGCTGATGCTTGACGAATTTCCGGCGCTCGGCCGTCTCGACTTCTTCGAAAGCGCGCTGGCCTTCATGGCAGGCTACGGCATCAAGGCATTCCTGATCGCGCAATCGCTCAACCAGATCGAGAAGGCTTACGGTCAGAACAATGCGATCCTCGACAATTGTCATGTCCGGGTCTGTTTTGCGACCAATGACGAGCGCACGGCGAAGCGTATTTCTGAATCGCTTGGCACCGCAACCGAACTGCGGGCGATGAAGAATTACGCCGGGCACAGGCTCTCGCCATGGCTTGGTCATCTGATGGTCTCGCGCAGCGAAACCGCCCGGGCCTTGCTCACCCTGGGCGAAATCATGCAGCTGCCCGATACCGATGAGATCGTGATGCTCGCAGGCGCGCATCCGATCCGGGCGAAGAAGGCGCGCTACTATGCCGATCCCAGATTGGCAAAGCGAGTCGAGCCGCCGCCGGTGGCCGAACAATCGGCTACCCAGCCCGACGCCGGAGAATGGGAAGGGGTGATTGCGCGCGCACCCAAGCAACCGCTTGTCGCGTCGGATGCCGCCGAGCCGGAAGATCGCGACACGGTTGCCGATGGCGGTGTCCGGCGCGAGCCCGAACTACCCCAGCACGAGGATATAGCGCCCGCAGCATCGCCACCGCGCAATGAATTCGACTTCGACGACCGGCGCGATGACGAAGAGGCGGGTAGAAACCGCCGCATCGCCGACCAGATGCGCGCGAATGCACAGCGGGCGGCGCTCGATCCCGATGATGGGATCGACTTGTGAGCAAGGGCAACCGCATCAAGCACACGTTCCGCCTGCCGCCCGCTCTCTCGCGGCAACTCGCCGACTTTGCTGGGCGCAAGCGGGTATCGCAGGCTTCGGTGGTGGAAGCGGCGATCGCTTCGTTCCTGTCGCCCGACGGGTCTGAGAGACTCGAGGCGGCATTCAGTCGGCGCCTCGATCGGATTTCGCGGCAGATCGACAAGCTCGACTATCACGTCGAGGTCGGCAACGAGGCGTTTGCTCTTTACCTGCGGCGCTGGCTCGAAGTCACGCCCGCGCTTGGTGCCGGTGCCTCTGCTGCTGCGCGGGCCGACGCCGAGAAACGCTTCAATCATCTCGTCGAGGCGCTGGCGCGCAGAATGGAAACGGGAAAGCACCTGTCCGACGAGCTTATTCGTTTGGAGCCACAACATGATGAGGCGGAGAATGGCCAATAGTCCATAGGAAGCGCGCTTTGATGTCTTCACGGCAACTTCGCGCGCAAAGACGCGCAGACCTTAGTCAAATTCTTCAGTTGGGTGAGAGCAGAGGTGCGCTCTGGAGCAGGGCGAAATGCCGCCGCGCCAGTCTATAGGTGCAACTATTCCAACTGCTTGCTAGAGGTTGTGTAATGCGCACCGAACTCGATCATCTTCCACCGCAAAAGCAGCGCGAGCTTGAGCGCGTGGTGCAGCTGATCTTCGAAGAATTCGACGACGCCTTCGCGCTGGCCAAGCACGACTGGAAGAAGGCTGGACGCATTCTCAAGGTCATTCTGTACGGCAGCTATGCCCGGGGCACATGGGTCGATGAACCCCATACTGCTAAGGGCTACCAGTCTGACTATGATCTGCTTGTTATCGTCAATGACAAGCGCCTGGTTGACCGCATCAAGTACTGGTCCAAGCTCGATGACCGGCTGATGCGCGAATACGGCGTCACCAAAACGCTCAACACCCCGGTCAACTTCATTGTCCACACGCTGCAGGAAGTGAACGACGGGCTCGCGCACGGGCGGTATTTTTTCATGGATGTCGCTAAGGACGGGGTGGCGCTTTATGAGGCAGACGACACCGAACTGCATAAGCCCAAGCCCAAAACGCCCGAGCAAGCACTCGCGATGGCGCAGGAGTATTTCGACGAGTGGTTTCCGGGTGGTGCTGGGCGATTGGACACGGCCAGATACACCGCCAGCCAAGGTCGCTTAAGGGAGGCAGCCTTCGACACCCATCAGGCAGCCGAATTTCTCTATCATTGCGTGCTTTTGGTCTGCACCTTCTACACCCCGCACGTGCACAATCTCGGCTTCCTCCGCACTCAGGCTGAGCGGATCGATCCGCGCCTGACCTATGTCTGGCCACGCGACACCAAGCGAGATCGCGCCCGCTTCGAAAAGCTCAAGGAAGCCTATGTTAAGGCGCGCTACTCGAAGCACTATCGCATCACGAAGGAAGAACTCGAATGGCTCGGCGAGCAGGTTGAGGAGCTCGGTAGAGTGGTGCACGAGATTTGTTCTGAGCGGCTGGAGACTTTGCGAAGCGAAGTTTTATAAGGTTGCGCCCGCGAGCAGCGTGGAGGAAGCAATTTACAAAGGGTTCTTTCGTCCGCTTTGCGCCCTCAATTGCGGCCATTGGTCAGCGTGTGCGAAGCGCCGCAAAGCGGACGTCAGGCAGTTGGCGCGGCTGCTCATGGCTTTGAAAGTAGCGCGTGGCGAAGTTCAATTTGAGATCCGGTTGGGCGGGTGTGTCTTGTGAAGAAGCGCGCGATCGATTCAATCGTGGCAAGAGGTGTAGGTCCCTCGGTCAGTACGAGAGGTACATGGTTGCCAATGGCGTCCGCAATCCGAGACTGTGCAAAAGGCACGTCGCCGTCGAGGACATACCCCAACATGCACCCCACAGGCAGATGCTCGGCATACTGTTCGGTGAGAAAACGCACCATGCCCTGAGTGACGTACACAGTAGCTAAAGAACTGCGGCTTCCACCATTGACCACGTTGAGCCGTTTGCACTCATAGGCCAGGTATTTCTCCCGATTCCAGTCGAAGAGCACCGCGAGGTCGATGATGCCTTTGCTGTATTTCGACCCGTCCGTCGCAAGCCCGAACGGCTCAAACTGATACTCGACCCAGTGACACAGTCGACGCACCACCGCATCCTTGGCGAGGTGATCAACGAGGTTGATGGTGATGGCATCCTCGCCTGGCTGTTCTGGAAGAAGCGCCATACAGTCCGGCCACGCCGCTGCGACCCTTTCTAGAAAGCGGTCATCGAACGAAACGAAGTTGTCTAACCACCCCTGCGCATCGCCGATGAGCATCAATCGACGCCTCCCTGCTGCGGCAGTGCCGCTGCTTGCTGGAGGTCGAGAGCTATTCCGTCAGCGTCGGCGAGCGCCGTGGATTGCAGCCAGAAGCGCATTTGCATGGGTTTGATGAGGTAAAGGCAGTCACCGACGAAGACGCGGAGGTCCGGCATGAGCTGGAAATTGCCGTCGAGAGGTCTGTGAATGTGGCCTGCAAGTCGCTCGAGCACGTCGCTGAGGTCGCCGTTGATATCCTCAGCATAGCCTTTGTGGCCGCCCAGGCGCAGGCGGAGTATCGCCAGGTCTGCGCTACGAGCGACGAGTTGTGAATCAATCCTCTTGCCTTTAAACCAGTCTGCGAGGCTGGCAGCCAATGTGTGAGCGTATTGCGTGCGTTGCTGTTCGTCCGGCGCGCCCCACAGTTTTGGATAGTGGCCCTCATGGGGCTGTAGTGCAGGCAGTATAGCCTCGACAGTATCATCGATCAGCGCAATTTCATCAGCTGATAGGCAAAAATACTCGTATGAGAGCCGATCGATTGTCCGAAGGACCTCGCCATCTTCGACCTGCATCGAGAACGGTGTCTTGGAGCGTTCTCGTGCTTCGTCGACAATCGCAATCAGCTCGCGGGCCGCCTGAGCAGCAGCTGTTCGATCCGGGACATCGTCGGGCGATGGAAAGGGCAATCGCAGGAGGTCGGCCTGTTGGACCTCTGGTCGATCCGAACCGAACGAAGCGGTGCCATGAAAGGCGTACCAGACCGCGATGCGACTATTGAGTATCGCTGTCAGAACCTTCGCACGGTCGCTCTGGCCATTCGGCACAACGATCGCTTGGAAGATATGCTGGAAAGTCAGGGGCTGATCGCAGTAAGCCGCCCGAAGGCGGTTTTGCGACGTCTCGACACCCCTCGGGATAAGGATGCGGGGGCCATCGAATCCGGCTTCGAATCCGCGCCTGCGAACCGTCGATGACCCGGCTGTTCGCAAGCCCTGTGCCGTCTGAGCCAAGCGTGAATAGGCTGAAATTGGCAGGTCAGGCAGTCGGCCAACATACTCGCTGGCGAGCGGCGGGGCGCTGCTTTCACTGTGCTCATTGAAAGGCTGATACCCTTGCCCGATCACCCAGCGATCGCCCGGATCTTCGCGGCGACGGCGTAGGCTGCCGTAATCGCTGACGAAAGCTCCTAATTTGGGCAGCCTCGCGAGGTAACCGAAGAGCTTGGCGTCTGGCTCACGCATCCAAAGGCGCTGCTTGAAGATCAGCGGGTTGTCCAAAACTGCGCCCACACCCAGCGCGGCCTTGTCGGCGTTGCTCAGCGTAATGACTCGCTTGATACGCAGATTAAGGTCGGCCTTTGGCGCCCAGTAATCGAAACGATACGGGAAACAATCTGGGTTCGGGCTGCCGTAAATGATCAGAGCAGCAGGGCGATGGGCCTTCTCGAAAAGCTGAAAACGGAGATCCGCGAAGTTAATAATTCGGCGGACCTGAGATTTTTGGAAAAACGCGTCGCGGGCTTCAATCGTGTTTTGGGCGTGGTTGTGCAAAAATCCCATAGCGGGCAACAGGAACGCGACTAGCCCGCCTTCAGCGAGGTGAGATAGTGCTTTCCAGCTGAATGCCCAAGCGTCCTCGCCGCCGGGCATTGGGTGCCCCGCCTTCTTACTCCACTGGACGGACGAACGTGCCGCGCCGCGCCGACTGGTCCATGGCGGATTGCCGATGATGACTTCGTACTGGGCGTCGTCCGGTGACACTTCGAAAAAGTCGCGGCAGACAAGGGTCTTGCCCCAGAGTTCCGGGAGAAGTTTTCCCCTAGTGATGAGTTTACGGATGTCTCGGGGCGACACCTCCTCTAGAAGGGCGACGTAGAGCGAGAATACCGCGACCCGAACGGCCCCACTGTTCAAATCCCAGCCATGGATTTGGCTCAACAAGGATAACAGCGTCTTCCAGGAAATCGTTTGTGTCTTGTGCTTGGCGCGCCAGTGCTCACACAGCCGCTGGAACGAGCGGACAAGGAAAACGCCCGAACCGCAAGCGGGGTCCAGGAAGCTTCCGGTGGTCCGAGTCGTATCCGGCAACATCTCCCAGGCTTGTGAAACGATGGTGTCCGCGAGGAACATGGGCGTGTAGTAGGCGCCGTTGGCGCGGCGTTCAGCCTCGCGCTCACCCAAGAAGCGATCGTAAACGGCGCTGACCAATTCAATCGGGATATAGCGGAAGTCATAGCCCCAAAACCGCTGTTGGCCTGAATGCGCCATTTCTTCGCGGCCTGTCCGGAACCGCGCCAGGATCGTCAAATGAGCGGGCATAACTTCGGGTGTATCGCCTAGGGGCTCAAATGAGCACGGTGCCACGAACAGATCGCCATTGAAATCCGCATGGAGCGTCGTGAAGAAGGATCGGAAGAGATCGATGTCGCCCGTTTCAAGTAACGCTGAGAAACTCTCGACACTTTTGCCGGAGACAGCAGAGAAATAGGCGGGCGTGACAATCTCCCGGTCTTCAAGATAGGCGATAAACATCGTCTGTATGAGTAAGGCTTGCGCCGCATCCGGGGCGAGCGTGGCCTTCTGCAGAAGGTCGTGAGACGCATTCAGATTATCGAGGAGAACCTGGTCGATGCGTTCTTTTGGGGGGAAATACTCGCCGTAGTCCTTCCAGAGACGTCCGGATTCAACACCGTAGATGAGATTCTGAAATCTCAGGGCTTCGGCTGTCAGGCTAAGGCTATCAATCAGGCAACGGGCCTCAAAAGCTTCACCCGGATCATTGAGCGGTGTGCGAGCAAGCGAAAACGCTCTGAGTGTACCTTCTGCGATGACCAGCAACAGGCTTGCCAGGCCTTGGTTCCAAAGCGACCCGTGTAGGTCGATTATTGCACCACGATCATAGTGATCGGCTTCCAGGATCGCGACCGTGGGGACGCCTTGGACGCAGAAGATGGCTGAGACGCCCATTTCATTGAGCGCTGCTCGGATGGCCGGCGCATGCGGGACGTCGTTGACTGCATCCGCCGACTCGTAGAGTTCAGGGGAGCGCCGATGCGTAAGCCCCAAACGGTCTTTCCACTCCGGCGTTAAGGTCGATGCCAAAGTGTCGGTCATGCTCGTCTTCCACGTCGTTCGGTTTGCGAACCGATGGCAGTGGGGGGGAACTGCAGATGGCCTTGAGCAAGTTCAGCTTCGTTAGCAGTCAGTGCGGACCGCAAGCGCGACACGATCGGCCTACATGGAACGTACAAGGTCGAAGAGTCAGGTGACGGACGCGTGGGCGCACCGGCGTCAACAAGACTAATGCTCTCAGTTCCGATGAGAACAGCGCAAGCTTCCAGTGAGAGCCATGACCTACCATGACACTCGTTGAGCAATTGATCGAAGCGGCCGCCAACTGTGCCGACGCGCATGCCAAAATCTTTAATCAATTCAGCAATGATCGCCATTGCGACGACGTCCCCGGGGGTGAAGCTTGGCGCGTGTCCCTTATGCGCAGTCAATGCCGGGATGGCGTCCCGCCAAGTTCGCAGGGCGTCGACTGAGATGGAGAGCAGCTCCCGAATTTGGCTTTGCGTGTAAAGCATTTTTCCACATTAGATGGGAATGCCCCCCAGATCAATACGGGGTTAACCCCGTGATCGTATCTGGTTTGTTCTGAAATGGTCGCCAGCGGCTTCATAGCATCTACGTTACAATCCAGCGCTGTATCTTTTGCTAGACGGGCCCATATCAGTCATTGGCAAGCAGATGCGAAGCTGATCGCGCCTATCCAAGTTGAAATTCTGGCCCGTCTCAGCAATCTAACTAAATGAGGGTGCTATGTTGAGGCTGGACAGGACGGAAAGATGTGCCTGAAAACGATGACCGGAATATCTGCCATCATTGCGTGGGCGATGCCTATCTCAGCGCGCTGATCGAACGCGACGGCGAAGTCGCGGCCTGCAGCTATTGCAAGGACGACGAGGAGCCGTGCATCCCGATCGAGGACCTGGCCGGACATATCGATGGCGCCTTCGAGCGGCATTACTACCGGACCTCTCCAGACCCGGACATGTACGAATCCATGCTCCTGCGCGACAAGGAGCTGGCTTACGATTTCGAACGGCATGGCGAGCCGGTTCTTTATGCAATTGAGGAAGCAGCCTCAATCGACGAAGAGCCGGCGCAGGACGTGCTCGACATTCTCGAAGCACAATATTCGGATTTCGAATCCGCGAAGATGGGCGAGGAATGCGAGTTCGACACCGACAGCCACTACGAAGAGAAGGCCATCGCGGACCACGAATTCGCGTTCGAGTTCCGGGCCATTGAGCGCTCCCTGAAGTCACAGGCTCGCTTCTTCAACCAGGGAGCCGAGGGATTCCTGAACCGGATTTTCGCCAATCTCGACGGACGCACCACGCGCGATGGCCGACCGGTGATCGTCACCGCGGGACCGGACGCCGAGATCCGGCGGTTCTTCCGGGCGCGCGTATTCCATGAGAACGAGGAGCTGGACCAAGCACTCGTCCGGCCCGACCTCCACCTGGGACCGCCTCCGAGCCGGATTGCCCGCGCCGGGCGAATGAATGCGCATGGCATTTCGGTATTCTACGGCGCGTCCGACCCGGAGGTCGCGCTGGCCGAAGTGCGTCCGCCGGTGGGCAGCCGCGCATTGGTCGGCCGGTTCGAGCTCGTATGCCCGGTGCGCCTGCTCGATGTCGAGGCCCTGCGCTCGGTCTTTGCCGAAGGCAGCATTTTCGACCCCGCCTATGTCGAACAGCTTGCTCTCGCCAAGTTTCTCGGACGTCTGAGCGATCGCATAACCATGCCGGTCATGCCCGATGACGAGCCGACCGAATATCTGATTACACAGACAATCGCCGACTATCTTGCGAGGCGCCCAGCGCCGGGGCTCGATGGCATCCTTTTCCGCTCGGTGCAGCGCCCCGGTGAGCACCACAATGTCGTGCTCTTCAACCACGCATCCAAAGTCGCGGAACTGGAATTTCCCGAGGGAACCGAACTGAGTGCGCGCCAGTACGACGAGACCGAGGACGGACCGGAGCCTGATTACTGGGTGTGGGAAGAAACGCCTCCCGAACCGGAAGGAGCGGCAGAGAAAGAAGAGGAAGATCACGGCTTTTTCGGGATTTCCTCGATGACGGATCCGCATAGTCACTTCTTCGATGAGGATGCCGACTTTCGAGAAGACTTCCTGCGGATCGATACCGCGCAAGTGAGCGTGCATCACGTCAAGGGCGTCACATTCGATGTCGACGAGTTCGAGGTTCACCGGCATCGTTCGGAAAAGCGCAAGCTCCCGTTTTGAGATGAGCCCACCGAGATGAGTGAGCCTGCCCAGAGCATGAAGCGGATGAAGGTCGAGTTGCTCGAACCCGGAGACATTGTGCTGACAGCCGATGCTGGCAAGACCAGCAGGCTGGTGCGGCTGGCGAGCAAAGGCGCGGTCTCGCATGCGATGATCTGCGTGCAGAGCGGCTCGATCATCGATTCGACCGATTTCGGCGTCCAGGCGCACAATATCCAGCGCGAGCTCTACGCAGCCGAAGATCGGGTGCAGGTCTTTCGATTGCGCGAGCCGCTGAGCGCTGCCCGGCTTGGCGCCGTACTCGACTTCGCGCGCTCTGAGATCGGCACACGCTATTCGAATATCGAGGCCGCGAGATCGGTCCTCGCAGGTCCAAGGCCGCGCAATCGCCAGTTATTCTGTTCGCGACTTGTGGCGCGGGCCTATGCCCATGCCGGCATCCAGCTCGTCGCAGATGCGGATTATTGCACGCCGGACGAGCTGCGCCGGAGCACCTTGCTCATCGAAAGCGAAGACATGACCGAACCGGTCTCAGAAGATGAGATCTCCGCCTGGGCCGCGCGACCGAATCCGATCGCGGAAATGCAGGAGAGCCAGAATGCGATATTGGAGGCGGCACGCCGGCTCGATGCCGCTGTCGAGAACTTCAACGATCTCGACCGGCTGGTGCAGACGCGCCCGGAATGGGATGAGGCGATCGCAAAGGCCTATCGGGACTCCGGATATCTCGAGCTGTGGAAGACCGACTTCCGGGTCAATCCCTGGCATTACGATCTGGACGAAATGGAAGCGCTGACCAAAGCCTCCGCGACCGACGATCTGCGCGACTATTGCATCGGCACGATCAGGGAGTTCCACTCAGGTGGCCAGCGCTATGCCATCAACCTCGTCCACTACACACGGGCATTGCGCGCCAACAACCGGCAAGCGACCGCGCAGCTCGTGGCGCTCTATGAGCGGCTCACGCACAATGACCAGCTACGGCGCGACACAGCGTTGGCCTGGCTGCGGCATCACTTTCCCGACGATGCGAAGAACAATCTCGAACGAATAGTGCCGCATTCGGAACTATGGTTCTCGATCGTCGACCGGGTCGAACCTGCGCTCGGCCAAATCGCCCGGCTTTTGATCGACCGCATGAAGTCGCTCGAGGTCTGTTCGTCCTGCGGTGATCCGGCCGAGGACTATCTGCTGGTCAACGCCGCCGAAATGATGCCCGGCGTGCCCTCGTTGCGGCTATGCTTGGATTGCGTCGGAATTCGGCGAGCAGGTGGCGAAATCCTGAAGCCGCTCTTGGACCAATGAAGTCCGCGCAATTTGAGGCTGGTGGTGAACCGCCGTGTGATCGCGATGCGAGCGGCAGGTTTCCGCTTTTTCGCGCAAAAACCGGACAGTCAGCAAGCGGCCCAACAGCGGACAAACCATACAAGCTACTTCGATTGCGAGATTCTCTTGCAAGCGGGTCCGACCATCGACCAGATGGTTTCGATCACTTCCTCGAGGCTGACTTTCTCCAGGTCGATTGACTCTGCATAAGTTGCCCATTGGCTTTGCTTGGTACCGTCTTGCGTCATCTCTTCCGACAGGCCGGGTGGGCGATCGGTTGGAATCTCAGTTCCTCTGCGTGCGAACGTCGCCGCTATGGCAGCGTCAAGCTCGCCATCTGAGATGTCGAGCGCCCGAGGCATTGCCCATAGGTCGTAATAGTCTTTCATGCGTCCGTTCGCGATTCCGAGTTGAACCATCGCCTGAAATTTCTCGGCTATCACTGTGGCAGGCGGATAGGCGCGAATGTCGGGCGCTGGAAGATCGAGCAATGTCGGGTAGGCGAGTTCATGGGATGGGTCGGCAAGGGCGTCACCAAATCCGATGTCGATGGTCACCGGGATCCTCGTTCGCTCGAGATAGGCGAAGGTCTTGAGCCTCGTCCCACGATATTCCATCTCTTCTCTGATGGGATTGGCTTTCAGAGCGTCGAGATCGAATTCTATGCCATCCTCAACCGCGATGCTCATGATCTCCCGAAAGTCCGCAACGAGTTGCTCGGGGCCTTCATCGCCATAACCCAGGAAGTCGGCATCGCGCGTTTCGCGGCTTTCGCTTTCCAACCAGACGGTAACCAGCATTCCGCCTTTGAGGACGAACCGTTCGCGATGGGCGGACTGCGACAGGCGATAAAGCAGGCGTTCGAGCGCAAAGCGAACAAGGACAACGTCAAACACCCGGCCGTTCGCACGTGCGATGTTGAGCAGCCGGTCTTTGACCGATTTTGCCAGATTGATGGTCTTCTCACCCATTCGAGGTCAGCGCCTCGAGATAAGGCTTCATCGAGCTCCAGGCTCCGCCTTCAATCGCGGCCTGAGAGATTTCAGCCGGGGTGGCCTTGCGCTGTTCAAGCGCGGCCTTCAGTCCCTCAATTGCGACTGATCGATCGACGAGCTTTGGGTTTCGAAACATATCGGCAAGCGTCTTCGGCACAGAATATATGGGAACGGATACGCCGGAGACCTTGTGATGCTCGATCCCTTGCTGGTGATAGGAATCGCTAAATCGAACAGTGCGTGTAGGGGGATAGGAGGGGGCGGGAGACCAGTCGCTGCTGCCGATAGCAACCCACACTTTGCGCGGCATCTGATCGGTCAGTTCATGAAAGGCGAGCGCTGAGACCATGGCGATCACGCCATTGGGGATGCGTTTTGCAATTTCAGCGAGCGATTGGTAGGCATCGATGTCTGCGTCGGCGATCTGGTAGAGCCCGCGCGAGATGCGGTTGATCTCTCCATCGTCGACCGCCCGGGCTATGGTTTTTCCATCGACGCCCGCTTCGCGCAGTTCGCGCGCGCGCAGGATTGGTTGCTGCGCAAAGAGGTCGCGCATGATCTCACGTTGGGTAGGCTGGGCGGTGGCTGCTATGTCACAAATCCTTTCACTCAATAGGCTTCTAACAGAGGTTTTGTGACAAGTCACGGTGAAGGGTTTCCGAAAATCGGGAACGCCGAAGGTACCATGAGCAGGCGCCATTGGGGCCAAACACGAGAAATTCACGACCCAGCAAACGAGGGCGGCATCGACACGAGAACCGTACCTGCTGGATGTCGCACCGCCCTTTCCGGCCAATTTCACTCTACTCTACGCTTCGCGCAAATTCCTGTTGCCTGACAGCATTTTGATGTCCTTTTGATCTGCCTCGCGAGTGCAGCCGGTGGTCGGTTGCCGCAATTCGAGGCAATTCATGAGCGTTATTCCGATCCGGTCCGAGGCATTGTCGCGCGGCGCGCGCATGCTGCGCACGGCGCTTGGCTGCGAGATCGCACGCTGGCTTGAAGAGCCTGCGGTGATCGAAGTGATGCTCAATCCCGATGGCCGTCTGTGGGTCGACCGGCTGGGCGAAGGCCTTGCCGCGACCGACTGCCTGATGAGCGCCGCCGACGGAGAGCGGATCATCCGGCTCGTTGCCCATCATGTCGGCGCCGAGGTGCATACTGGAGCTCCGCGCGTCTCGGCAGAGCTTCCCGATGGCGGCGAACGCTTTGAAGGTCTTCTGCCACCGGTGGTCGCCGCGCCGAGCTTTGCCATCCGCAAGCCTGCTGTCGCCGTCTTCACGCTCGCCGACTATGTCTCGGCGGGAATCATGGATGCATGGCAGGCCGAGGCGCTTGGCGCTGCGGTTGCGGAGCGAAAGAACATCCTGGTCGCGGGCGGCACGTCGACCGGCAAGACGACGCTTACCAATGCTTTACTCGCCGAGGTCTCATCGAGTCCCGACCGGGTTGTCTTGATCGAGGACACGCGCGAACTGCAATGTGCCGCGCCCAATCTCGTCTCGCTGCGGACCAAGGATGGCGTTGCAACTCTGTCCGATCTGGTCCGCTCGGCGCTGCGTCTGCGCCCCGATCGCATTCCCATTGGTGAAGTGCGCGGCGCTGAAGCGCTCGATCTGCTCAAGGCCTGGGGAACGGGTCATCCAGGCGGGATCGGCACAATCCACGCAGGCTCTGCGCTCGGCACGCTGCGGCGGCTCGAACAGCTCATTCAGGAAAGCGTGGTGACCGTACCGCGCGCGCTCATCGCCGAGACCATCGACGTCATCGCTGTGCTGGTGCGTGATGGCGCCGGACGGCGGCTCGCCGAACTGGCCGAGGTCCGCGCTCTCGATGCTTCGGGCGAATACGTCCTCGTCCCTCTTCCCCATACCCAAGGAGACCCTTCATGATGATTATTCTGTCGCGGGCGCGATCGCGCCTTTCCGCTATCGCTCTTGCCGGTGTTGTCGCACTTACGCTTGCCGCGCCGGCCCAAGCCGCCGGCTCGTCGATGCCTTGGGAGGCACCGCTACAGGCGATCCTGGAATCCATCCAGGGACCGGTCGCCAAGATCGTCGCAGTGATCATCATCATCGCGACCGGCCTCGCTCTTGCTTTCGGCGATACATCGGGCGGCTTCCGGCGGCTGGTGCAGATTGTCTTCGGCCTGTCGATTGCCTTTGCAGCCTCCTCCTTTTTCCTCTCCTTCTTTTCCTTCGGCGGCGGAGCGCTCGTCTGATGGGCGCCGGTTCAACTGGATTGCCGCGAGGCTTCGCCGTTCCCGTCCACCGCGCGCTGACCGAGCATATCCTGCTGGGCGGTGCGCCGCGCGGTCTCGCAATCGCCAATGCGACACTGGCAGGAGCCATCGGCCTTGGTCTGCAATTGTGGATCGCAGGGATAGCCTTCCTCGCGCTGGGCCATATGGCCGCGATGTGGGCGGCGCGGCGCGACCCGCAATTCGTGGATGTCGCCCGGCGGCACTTGCGTTTCCCCGCGCATCTGCAGGTCTGAGCCGTGCTGAGCTTGCGCGAATATAGAAACAAGGCCGAAAGGCTGGCGGACTTCCTGCCCTGGGCGGCCCTGATCGCTCCCGGCGTGGTGCTCAACAAGGATGGCAGTTTCCAGCGCACCGCGCGCTTCCGGGGACCTGATCTCGATAGCGCAACGCCTGCTGAGCTGGTTGCAACGACCGCACGGCTCAACAGTGTGCTGCGCCGCCTTGGCTCGGGCTGGGCGCTCTTCGCGGAGGCAGTGCGCCGACCTGCGCAGGACTATCCTGCATGCGATTTTCCCGATCCTGCTTCTGCGCTGGTCGAGCGCGAACGCGCGGCCCAGTTTGCCGAAGAAGGCGCGCATTTCGAAAGCCGCTATTTTCTGACGCTGCTCTGGATGCCGCCCGCCGAAGATGCCGCCCGCGCCGAAAGCTGGATGTATGAAGGCAAGGCTCAGAAAGGCGTCGATCCCCGCGAATTGCTCGATGGCTTCATCGACCGGACGGACCGTTTGTTGCGCCTCTTCGAAGGCTTCTTCCCCGAAGCCCAATGGCTCGATGATGGAGCAACGCTGACATACCTTCACAGCTGCGTCTCCACACCCATGCAGCAGGTTCGCGTTCCCGAAACGCCGATGTATCTCGATGCGCTGCTCGCCGACGAACCGCTCTGCGGAGGGCTCGAACCGCGGCTTGGCGCAGCGCATCTGCGCACGCTGACTGTAGTCGGGTTTCCAAGCGCGACATTTCCGGGACTGCTCGACGACCTCAACGCGCAGGGCTTCGCCTATCGCTGGTCGACCCGCGCGATTATGCTCGACAAGAGCGATGCGAACAAACTGCTCGGCAAAATCAGGCGGCAATGGTTTGCCAAGCGCAAGTCGGTCGCCGCGATCCTCAAGGAGGTGATGACCAATGAGGCTTCGGTGCTTGTCGACAGCGATGCAGCCAACAAGGCCGAAGATGCCGATGCGGCGCTGCAGGAACTGGGGTCGGACCATGTCGGGCTGGCATTGGTCACGGCAACCGTCACTGTCTGGGATGAAGACGCGTCACTCGCAGCCGAAAAGCTGCGGCTCGCCGAAAAAGTCATCCAGGGCCGCGACTTTACCTGTGTGACAGAAGGCATGAACGCGATCGAAGCCTGGCTTGGCTCCCTGCCGGGCCATGTCTACGCCAATGTTCGTCAGCCACCGATTTCGACGCTCAACCTTGCACACATGCTGCCGCTTTCGGCAGTCTGGGCAGGGGCGGAGCACGATGAGCATTTCGATGCGCCGCCATTGTTCTATGCGCAGACCGAAGGCTCCACCCCGTTTCGTTTTTCGCTTCATGTCGGCGATGTCGGTCACAGCCTGGTGGTCGGCCCAACCGGGGCCGGCAAGTCTGTCCTGCTGGCTTTCATGGCGATGCAGTTTCGCCGCTATGCCGGCGCGCAGATATTCGCCTTCGACTACGGCGGGTCGATCCGCGCCGCGGCACTTGCATGCCGCGGCGATTGGCAGGATCTCGGTTCAAGCCTTTCGCAGGACAGCGACAATGGCGTCCTCCTGCAGCCGCTTGCGCGCATCGACGAACCGGCCGAACGAAACTGGGCTGCTGAATGGCTGCAGGCTATCCTTACCTCGGAAGGTGTCGCGGTCGATCCGGCCACCAAGGACCATCTGTGGACCGCATTGACGTCGCTCGCCACAGCGCCTGTTGCAGAGCGAACGCTTACCGGCCTCGCGGTTCTGCTCCAGTCGCAGGCTTTGAAGCAGGCGCTCGCGCCCTATTGCATCGGCGGCCCGTTCGGTCGTCTGCTCGATGCCGAAAGCGAACGACTAGGTGAAGCGCGCTTCCAGGCGTTCGAGACAGAAGGGCTGACCGGCTCGGCGGCAGCGCCTGCGGTCCTTTCCTATCTCTTCCACCGGATCGAAGGACGGCTCGACGGATCGCCTACCCTCCTTATCATCGATGAGGGCTGGCTGGTGCTCGACAGCCCTGCCTTCGCTGCGCAACTGCGCGAATGGCTCAAGACGCTGCGCAAGAAGAATGCGAGCGTGGTTTTCGCGACCCAGAGCCTCGCTGATATCGAAACATCGGCGATTGCGCCCGCCATTATCGAAAGCTGCCCGACCCGCATCTTTCTGCCCAATGAGCGCGCGATGGAGCCGCAGATACAGGCGATCTATCGCCGCTTCGGGCTCAATGACCGGCAGATCGAAATCCTTAGCCAGGCCGCGCCAAAGCGCGACTATTATTGCCAGTCGGCACGCGGCAATCGCCTGTTCGAACTCGGGCTTGGAGAGGTGGCGCTCGCTTTCACGGCTGCCTCTTCGAAAAGCGATCAGCTCGCCATTGCCCGGATTGCCGAAAACGAAAGGCTCGCAGGTTTTCCCGAAGCCTGGCTGAGGCATCGCGGCCTCGACTGGGCCGCAGAGCTGCTCGCTATTCCCGAGCCGAATGCGACTTTTTCAACCCCCCAGAAAGAAGGAGACTTCCAATGATCTTTCATAAGAATTTGAACGGACTGGCTACCGGCCTTGCGCTTGCTGTCGCCGGCGTGGTTGCCACAGCACCGATGCCTGCCCAGGCGCAGTTCGGCGGTATCGTTTACGACCCGTCCAACTATGCCCAGAATGTGCTCACTGCAGCGCGGACGCTTGAGCAGATCAACAACGAAATCCGCATGCTGCAGAACCAGGCGACTTCGCTCATCAATGAAGCCAGGAACCTGCAGAGCCTGCCGCTCAATATCGTCCAGCCCCTGCAGCAGCAAATCCAGCAGACCCAGCAATTGCTGCAGCAGGCCCAGCGCATCGCTTATGATGTACGCGAGATCGAGACGACGTTTGAAGCGCAATACAAGAACATCCCACTCGGTGCTTCGCAGCAGGCCATGGTGACAAGCGCCGAGGCGCGCTGGCAAAATAGTGTCGCCGCTTTCGAGGATGCGCTCAAGGTGCAAGCGGGAGCGGTTGCCAATATCGAAGGCTCGCGCGAAGCGGTGAATAGCCTGCTGGGCGCGAGCCAGTCGGCTGCTGGTGCCTTGCAAGCTGCGCAGGCCGGAAACCAGCTGCTTGCACTGCAAACACGCCAGCTCGCCGATCTTACCGCGACCATGGTGGCCATGGGTCGGGCGCAGGGACTCGCCGCTGCCGAACGCGCGGCGGCCAAGGCGCAGGCGCGCGAGCAGTTACGGCGCTTTCTGGCGACCCGCCCGCGCGATCTTCCGGCCAAATCGGACTGACCCGCCATGGATAGCAAAGTCCTCGCGCGCACCGGTGCAGCCGTTTTTGTAGGCCTCGCTGTCGCCATGACGCTCGTGCAATTGCGCGAGGAGCCTGCAGTGCGTCCCGAGGCTGCCACGAGCATCTGGGAGCCTGACGGCGATCCGCTGCCCGCGCAGCTCAGGGCCTGCGCGCAAATGGGCGAGCTCGCGCTGTCCTCGCCCGATTGCCGTGCCGCCTGGGCCGAGAAACGTCGCCGCTTCTTCGGGGTTGAGCACCCCGACGCTTACGCCGCGGTAGGTGATGACCCCGTGACGAGCGCTCCTGCGCCTCAATCTCCTGACCCTCAATCGGTCGGGGAGAATTGACATGGGAGGCACCGGTGTCGTTGACCGTTTTCTCGCGATTTTCTCGCAATATATCGACAGCGGGTTCGGCCTGCTTTCGGGCGAGGTTGCCTTCATCGCAACGACGCTGATCGTCATCGATGTCACACTTGCGGCGCTGTTCTGGAGCTGGGGCGAGAGTGACGACATTATCGCGCGCCTCGTCAAGAAGACGCTTTTCGTCGGAATCTTCGCCTATATCATCGGCAACTGGAGCGCGCTGGCCAATATCATATTTCAAAGCTTTGCCGGACTTGGCCTCAAGGCCAGCGGTTCTGGCCTTGGCGCAGCCGATCTGCTGCAGCCGGGCCGGGTCGCGCAGGTCGGTATCGATGCTGCCGCGCCTTTGCTTGCGTCGATGGCCGATCTGCTCGGTTATATAAGCTTCTTCGAGAACTTTCTGCAGATCATCATCCTGCTCGTCGCCTGGGCCTTGGTGGTCATCGCCTTCTTCATTCTGTCGATCCAGCTCTTCGTGACGCTCATCGAATTCAAGCTGACGACGCTTGCGGGCTTCGTGCTCATCCCTTTCGGCCTGTTCGGCAAAACCGCATTCATGGCCGAGCGCGTGCTTGGCAATGTCGTCTCCTCAGGGATCAAAGTACTCGTGCTCGCCGTGATTATCGGGATCGGCTCGACGCTTTTCGCTGAGTTTACCAGCGCCATCCCGGGCGAGCCGACCATCGAAGACGCGCTGGCGATCGTGCTCGCAAGCCTGACCTTGCTCGGGCTCGGCATATTCGGTCCCGGCATTGCCAATGGCATCGTCGCAGGCGGCCCGCAGCTCGGCGCAGGGGCCGCGGCAGGCACCGCTGTGCTGGCCGGCGGGGCAGCCGTCGGCGGCATTGCCGGCGCCAAGCTTGCGGGCGGCGCTGTAGCCAGCGCAGCATCCTCGGTCGCCAGTGGCGCATCGCGCGCTGCTGGAGGCGCCACCATGGCCTATGCGACAGGTTCGGCAGGCAAGAGCGGCGGCGCCGCGGTTGCAGGCGGCATGGCCGGTGTCGGACGCGCCGCAGGCGGTGCTGCCCTCTCACCTCTGCGTAAGGCGGCGGATAGCGCCAAAGGAAATTTTCGCGAAGGTGCGCGCGCAGCGGCCAGCAATATGGGTGGCCGGGTTGCTTCCTCGTCGGGGTCGCCGTCTTCAGCGCAATCCGAAAGCGGCCCGCCGAGCTGGGCGAAATCCATGAAACAGCGACAGTCTCTGGGACATTCCGCGTCGCTTGCCGCGCACACCGTGCGCGCTGGCGACGGGCACGGAGCTGGAGCTTCCATCGACACTCAGGAAAAGGACTGACGCCTCATGTTTAAACGCCCTTCGATCCGATACGGCAAGACACCGCAAGCCGAGACACCTTACCAGCGCGCGGCCCAGGTTTGGGACGAGCGCATCGGTTCGGCGCGCATCCAGGCGAGGAGCTGGCGCTACGCCTTTTTCGGTGCGCTTGGGCTGTCGGCAGTCCTGACTGGCAGTCTCGTCTGGCAGAACGCGCGGGGAACCATCGTTCCCTGGGTGGTCGAGGTGAACAAGCTCGGCGAAGCGCGCAGCGTTGCGCCCGCCAATGCCGCATTCGACCCAAGCGATCCGCAGATTGCGTTCCATCTTGCCCGGTTCATCGAAAACGTGCGCGCCATTCCCGACGATCCGATCGTGGTGCGCGAGAACTGGCTGTCAGCCTATGATTTCGCCAGCGACAAGGGTGCGCTGGCGCTCAACGACTATGCGCGGCGCAGCGATCCTTTCGCCGCGATCGGCCGCGAACAGGTTGCGGTCGATGTCACAAGCGTCATCCGCGCTTCGCCGAGGAGCTTCCGCGTGGCCTGGATCGAGCGCCGCTACCGTGACGGCTCGCTCGCCGAGACGAGCCGCTGGACCGCGATTCTGGGCATCGCCGTCCAACCACCCACGAATGCGGATGCGCTTCGCACAAACCCGCTCGGAATATTCGTCACTTCCATTAACTGGTCAAAGGAGCTCGGCTGATGTCCCGCTCGCATACAACACCCACAATCGGCTTTTTCGGCCTTGTCTCGCTCGCTCTCGCCTCGCCTGCCGCTGCGACACCGGCCCCGCAAGCGGCGGCGTCGATCGACGCATTGGGCGCGCTCGCAGGGGCTTTCCCGGCCCTACAAGACAAGATCGGAATTCCTCACCTTTTCAGTTCGCGGCAGGCCTCCCCCACTGCCGCGCGCCGCTCCCCTGGCTCTGGCCCCGCCTCTGACCCCCAGAGCCAAGTGGGAGCGGCGAACGATGCTGCCCGGGTCGAGCCCGACGATGTCGGATTCGACAATGCGATCCAGCGCTATCCCTATAGCGAGGGCGCGCTGTTTCAGATCTATACCAAGCCGGGCCAGGTGACCGATATCGCATTGCAGGAAGGCGAAAAGCTCGTCGGTCCCGGACCGGTTGCTGCCGGCGATACGGTGCGCTGGATGATCGGCGATACGCTGAGCGGGACCGGCGCTACCGCGCGCGTCCACATCCTCGTCAAACCCACCCGGCCCGATATTGTGACCAATCTCGTGATCAACACCGATCGGCGAACCTATCATGTCGAACTGCGGGCGAACCCCAGTGTCTATATGGCGTCGGTCAGCTGGAGCTATCCGGCAGACGAACTGATCGCTCTTCGCCGGGCCGAAGAGGACGCAGCGCGCGCCGCGCCGGTTGCAAGCGGATTTGCGCTCGAGAATCTCAATTTCGAATACCGGATTTCGGGTGATCGGCCCGACTGGCGACCGGTGCGGATATTTGATGACGGGCAGCGCACACTGATCGAATTTCCACCCGATATTGCGCAAGGCGAAATGCCGCCGTTCTTCATTATCGGCGAGGATGGGCAGGCGGAGCTGGTCAATTACCGCGTTTCGGGCCGCTACCTGATTGTAGACCGCCTGTTCGAGAAGGCCGAACTGCGGCTCGGCGCCAAGCGCAGGCAGGTTCGGGTCAAAATCACCAATCGGGCGTGGGGCCGGTCATGAACAGTGAAGCCGAACCGGACCGGCCTAGTGATGCTGAATCCATCGTTCGTTTACGCGGAGAGGGACCGCGCGTCGTCCGCCTCTCGCGCAAAGCCATCGGCATCGCCAGCGCCGCTGCTCTGACACTGGTTGGCGGCGCGTTGATTTACGCCCTGCAACCGGTCTCGGAGGCAGGGCCGGATGAGCTGTTTGGAACCGAAACAGTGGCGGTCGCCGACGGTCTTGCTTCGGGCCCGAGCGACTATTCGCAGGTACCGCGTCTCGGCCCGCCGCTTCCCGGCGATCTCGGCGAGCCCATCCTCAATGCCCAGGATCGCGGAGCTGTCGCTGCGCTTCCACCAGTCGGATCGCAGCCCGCTGTGCCGCAGACGCAGGGAATAAGTCCCGCAGAGGCAGCGCGTCAGCGCATCGAGCAGGAGCGCGAAGTGGCGCGGGCCAGCGGGCTCTTCTTTGCGGGCGCTACGGCGGTTTCAAGCACCGATGCATCGCCCACAGCCAATTCGAACGCAGGGCAGCTTGTGAGCCGGGCCGATGCCGTGGGATCTGCGCCCGCTTTCCTCGAACGCCCGGCCGATCGGCGCACCTCTGCATTGCAGCAAGTCGCCGCGGCGCCGACGGATGCAGTGCTTCAGGCGGGCTCGGTCATTCCTGCCGCACTTATCACCGGCGTCCGGTCAGACCAGCCCGGCCTTGTGACCGCGCAAGTCACGCAGAATGTCTATGACAGCCTCACAGGTCGGATTCTGCTTATTCCCCAGGGCGCACGCCTGATCGGCGATTATGCGTCCGATGTCGGCTTCGGGCAGCGCCGCGTGCTTCTGGCATGGAATCGCCTGATCCTGCCTGACGGGCGCTCGCTGGTTCTTGAACGCCAGCCCGCCACCGACCCTTCAGGCTATGCCGGGCTCGAGGACGGCGTCGACTATCACTGGGGCGGGGTGGTCAAGGCTACTCTTGTCTCAACCCTGCTCGGCATCGGCAGCGAACTCGGATTGGGCGGTGACAGCGATCTCGTTCGCGCGCTTCGCCGGGGCAGCCAGGACACCGTCAACCGTGCAGGGGAGCAGATCGTCTCGCGCGAGCTCGATATTCGTCCGACGCTCACCATCCGCCCGGGCTACGCGGTACGGGTGCTGGTGACGCGTGATATTATCATGGAGCAGGTACGGTGACCCGGCTCAAACTCTCCGACATTACCGACGTCAAACCAGTCAAACTGTCGATCGAGATTTCTGCGCGCTTGCATAGTGACCTTGTCGCGTATGGTGTCGTGTTGAATGGGGGGAACGAAAGGGATGCTCCTCCACCGGAGCAACTCATTGCGCCCATGCTCGAGCGTTTCGTGGCTACCGACCGTGACTTTGCGAAGGCACGTCGTGCCGCAAAGCGAGCAGAGGTTTAGCAGTAGTCTCGCGTCGAGATTTTCGGTGGGTGGGCTGTCTCTCTGCGACTCAAAGCGGGCCACTCAATTGCGAAGAGCAACTGCTCAGCCAATTGTCTTTGGCGATCGTTCGCTGGCGGGCTCCACTGATCTGCCCAGCGCCGCTGAGAGAGTAGCGCCTACCCGGTCGGCGGCCTCTTTGGCCGGATCATAATCGATGTGGGCATAAATCATGGTCGAGCGCATATTGGCGTGGCCGAGGATAGCGCCAGTCATAGCGAGGGCTTCGCCACTCGAAGTGGCGATGGCACCCATGGTATGGCGCAGTGTGTGCGGCGTCACGTTCTTGAGACCGGCCTTAGCAACGATCTTTGGCCATAGTTTTTTGGTTCCCTGGAAGTAGCCTTCCCCGGAGTCCGCCGGGAATACATATTTGCTGTCATCGTTTCTTGAGATCGTCCTGATCAATCCGAGTGCCGCCCCTGAAAGTGGCCGGGTCGATTGCCCGGTCTTGCTGTCGGCCAGCACCAGCAATCCACGCTCGAAGTCTACTTCGTCCCATTTAAGCTCGACGATCTCCTGGCGTCGACAGCCGGTCAGGATCCACATGCGGGTGATGTTGAGAGCCTTCGGATTAAAGCCCTCTTCCTCTAGCTTGTCACAAGCTTCGCCGAGCTTCCTGATTTCGGCGAGTGACAGAAAGCGCGTCCTTCGACCGTCGGTTTTCTTGACCACGGCTTTCTCGCAAGGGTTCGAATCGACCAGTCCTCGTCGGACTGCGAAGCTGTACATGGCGGAAAGGTCCCGAAATGCTTTTCGGGCAGCACCGGGACCGCCGCGCACGACAATACGTTTTCGGTGGCCGATCTTCTGGTCCTTACGTGACTTGCCCTGCTCGACATCGCGGAAGAAACGTTCGATATCGCCAGCGGTCAGTTCGTTGATCCGCTTATGACCGAGCAGGCGAACCACGTGATGACGCAAGCGACCAATCGTGTGTTTCTTGGTCAAAGGTTTCATCGGCTCGCCCTGCCGTAGCCCGCGCTGGATATAGCATCCTTCTTCTTCATAGAGATCGACCAGCCCGGCGATCTTCAGTTCAAGGCGCTTGGCATTGCGTTCGGCCGCAGGGTCGGCACCAAGAGCTGCTGCCGCAAGAACCTCCTTGGCGCGCTTTCGTGCCTGCTCGACAGTCAGCGCACCAAATCGACCGATCGACACGAAGCGTTTGGGTGCCGAGCGGCCGCCGCCTTCGGCCCGGTAGCGAACAACGAAAGTCTTGATCCCGCTTGGGCCTACTCGCACCCCGAAACCCGAAATCTGACTGTCCCAGATCTCATAGCGCCTAGATCTTGGCGCCGTCGCATCAAGCAAACGCTTTGTGATCAAAATCGACTTGGGACTCGCCATTTTATGCTCCGTCAAGCGACCCCAACCTTGGGTGTCGGGGTGACCACCGGGTGACCACGGGAACGGAAATCGCCGGTCACCTCTGGAAAAGCCTAGCGTAGCCGAACTCAAAAAATAATCAAGATATCAGATATTTGAGGGCATTTTGGCGTAGAATCGAAAAGCATAGAAAAGGCGACTGGGAAGTTTGCCAAGGTTGGGGTCGGGCGTTCGAATCGCCTCGCCCGCTCCATTTTCCTCGATAATCCAGATACCTGTTGGCCGATGAAAGGCCTGCGCGCCCTGCGGCGCGCGCGGTAGTTGGTCGCTTTGCCGGGCCAATTCGTCGAGCGGCAAGGCAATTGGGCCAAAAAGAGGTTGCGCCACGGGCTGAGCGCGCTAACAGCCACGATATGTTGTATCGTCTTGCTAACTCGCTTCGTCTCGTCGGCTCCACCGTCTCGCTCGCGGCATTGGCCGTGGGCAGTCAGGCCTACGCCCAGTCCGCCGAACCGGCAGATCCTGCGCAGGACGCCGAAAATCCCCCTTTGACCGACGATCTTCACGACCGGCGGATCAACTATCAGGGCCAGATCGTCGTCAGCGCGCAGGGGATACGCGATCTCGATCTGCTCGCCGGGACCGACGTGGTCGAGGGCGAGGAATTGCAGCGCAATCTCGCGGGCCAGATCGGCGACGTGCTCGACAGCCAGCCGGGCGTATCGGCAAGCGGGTTCGCGCCCGGGGCATCGCGCCCTATCCTGCGGGGTTTCTCCGGTGAACGGGTCAAGGTGCTGATCGACGGAATCGGAGCGATCGATGCCTCGAACACCTCGGACGATCACGCGGTCTCGATCGATCCGCTGACCGCCGAACGGATCGAGGTGCTGCGCGGCCCCGCAGTCCTGCTGTTCGGCAGCCAGGCGATCGGCGGCGCGGTCAATGTCATCGACAAGCGGATCCCGCTGCGGCTGCCGAGCGAAAGCGTGCATTTCGACTTCCTTGCTGGCGGCGACACCGCCGCCGACCAGCGTGAAATCGGCGGATCGGTCGATATGCGGCTGGGCAATAGCGGCTTCGTCTTCCATGCTGATGGGTCGTGGCGCGAGACCGACGATCTCGAAGTCCCCGGCTATACCGTCGCGCCTGCGCTGCGCGCCGACCTGCTGGCCGATGCTGCCGAAGAGACCGAGGAAGGCAATCTCGAAGAAGCCGAGGAATTGCGCGAAGCCGCCGACCAGCGCGGTTTCGTTCCCAACACCGGCACCGAGACATGGACTGCGAACGCCGGGCTCGCGTTCTTCAGGAACGACAGCAGTCTTGGGTTCTCCTTCGGGGTTTACGATACCCAATACGGCGTGCCGGGTCGCCCCGGTGCGGGCCACCATCACGGCGAGGAAGAAGGCGAGGAGCATGATGAAGACCACGGCGCCGAAGAGGAAGAGGGCGAAGAAGCCGTAAGCATCGGCCTGCGCCAGTACCGCGCGGATCTGCGCGGCGACATCTATCTCGGCGAAGGCCTGTTCGAACGCCTGCGCCTGCGCGCCGGCTATTCCGACTATACGCATACCGAATTCGAGGGCGACGAAATCGGTACGGTGTTCGATGTCCAGGGGATCGAGGCCCGCGCCGAGCTGATCCAGAACGACAGCGGCCCGTGGCGCGGTTCGATCGGCATGCAGTATTATTTCCGCGATTTCGAAGCGATCGGGGCCGAGGCCTTCGTCGCGCCGAACCGGACGGACCAGTTCGCCGTGTTCGCCTTGCAGGAATATGGCACCGGACCGCTGCAGGTCGAGGGCTCGCTGCGCTACGAAAACACGCATACCGAAGCCAATACCCTCGGCATTACGCGCGATTTCGACACCTTCTCGGGCGCGGTGGGGCTGTCCTACGAAGCGACGCCTGCCATCCGTACCGGTATCAACCTGTCACGGGTGGCACGCGCGCCCGCCGCCGAGGAACTGTTCTCGAACGGGCCGCATATCGCGACGCAGGCATTCGAGATCGGCGATCCCAACCTGAAGCAGGAAAAGGCCTGGGGCGCCGAACTGTTCGCCCGCGGGAGCCTCGCCGGCGCGACGTTCAGCCTCGCGGCGTACCGCACCTGGTTCGACGACTTCATCTACCTGTCGCAGACGGGCGCCGAAGAGGACGACCTGCCGGTCTTCGTCTTCCTGCAGCAGGATGCGACCTATTCCGGGATCGAGGGCGAAGTGGCCTTCGATCTGCTCGAGACGGACAGCTTCACGCTGGGGACCGAAGTGCTGGGCGAATACGTCCACGCCAAGCTCGACGACGATACCTTCGTCCCGCGGATTCCGCCGTTGCACCTGGCCGCCGCGCTCAAGGCGTCGACGGGTGACTTCGACGTGCGCGGCGAGGTCGAATGGTATGACAAACAGAACGACATCGCGCCGTTCGAAACCGCGACCGACGGCTACACCTTCGTCAACGCATCGATCGCGTGGCGCCCGTTGCGGGGGACCAATTCGGTCACCCTGTTGCTCAAGGCGGACAACATTTTCGACGTCTCGGGCCGCCGCCACACCAGCTTCACCAAGGATTTCGTCCCGCTGGCCGGGCGCAATTTCAGCGCCAGCCTGCGCGCCAGTTTCTGAACCGGTCCGTCCACCCGGGTTTTCGGTGACCGCCATGGCCAGCCTTGGCGGTCACCGTATCGGTTCTGCCGTGCCTACTGTTCGACGGCGAAGGTCAGTTCGGCACGTTCCTGCAGCCGCGTGACCAGCGCTTCGCCGAGGAACGAGCCCGGAGTACCGACCCCGCCTTCGGCATCGCTTTCGAGCAGGCCCATACCGGTTTCCGCCAGCATCCGGCTGGTCGAACCGTATCCCGGGTCGTACTTGCCCTTCACGGCATAGTGCAGCCGCTCGCCGTCTTCCCATTCGCCCACGAACAGGACATCGTAGAAGCCGTTCTCCCGCTCCTCCTTGGTCGGGCCCTCGCCCGGCTTGGGGGGCTTGGCACCGAACGGGTTCTTGAGCATCGAGACGACCGCGTCGGCCGCAGCCTTGCCGGCCTCGCCGGGGCTGGTCAGCATCATCTCGTCATAGCGGAAGTCTTCGCCATAGGGATGGCCGCGCAGGAAATTGGTGCGGTGGACGTTCTTGGTGTTGATCGTCGCCATAATGAACGGCGCGGCCCATTTGCCCAGTTCGTCCTCGTAGTGCGGCATCATGCCCGAAGGTTGATCGGGGCCGGTGAAACCCGGCGTCAGGCCGAAGGGATCGTTGAGTACCTTGATGATCCCGGGGTTCCTGGCCGCGTTCTTCATCGTTGCAGTGAGGCTGGCCGCGGTGCCGCCCGAAAAGGTCCCCTGCATCGCGCGGACGCGGCCCTTGACGCGCGGAGCGGGCGAACCGTGGCGCTTCACCGCCTCCTGCTGCAGCATCAGCACGCCGAGATCGAAGGGTATCGAATCGAACCCGCTCGAGAAACAGATCCGCGACCCACTGTTCTTGGCTGCCTCGTGATGCAGGTCGATCTGTTCGCGCATCCAGCCCGGCTCGCCGCACAGGTCGGCGTAGTCCGTCCCGCTCTTTACGCAGGCAGCGACCAGTGCGTCGCCATAGAGCTGGTAGGGCCCGACCGTGCTGAGAACGACCTTGGTCCGCGCGCACATAGTGTCGAGGCTGGCGGGATCGTCAGCGTCGGCCACGACCAGCGGCGTGCTCGCCGGTGCGCCGATTTCGTCACGGACCGCTTCGAGCTTGTCCATGCTGCGCCCCGCCATTGCCCATTTCGGGGCATTGGCGGCATTGCCATATTCGCGCACGAAATGCTCGGCGACGAGACGCCCGGTGTACCCGGTGGCGCCATAGACGATGATGTCGAATTCGGTGTCGGCCATGTCAGTCTCCTTTGCCGCCTGAATGCGCGTGGCGGGCAGGAGAGTCAAAGACGTTACGGCGTGCGCGGAATGCGCGGGAGGACGCCCGACTGGCTCGAAATGGCCAGCAAGCGCCCGTCTTCAGCGAAGTGCCGGGCACTGCCGTGAACCACGCCGCGATCGAAGGCGGCAAGCTCGGTCACCGAAAGCACCCAGCCATCGTCCGCCGACTGGATATGGCGATAGGTATCGTCGAGGCTGGAGCCGCCGCGCGCGGCGTGATGCGCGCCAAGGAAGAAGTCCGAGACGATCGCCAGCCAGCCCGAGTTCACGGGAAAGCCCGCCTGCGAACGCGACCACAGCGCCTGGATGCCGCGCTCGTCGTCCTGCAACGCCACGCGGGTCTCGAGCTGGTCGCCCAGCGTACCGGGCACGTCCCAGCTGCGATCGCCGCTTTCGCATTCAGCGGGGGACGGGACGTCGGGCATTGCGGCGAAGATGCGCTGCTCGCTCGGCTCGCGCGCACCCAGCGCCGCACTGACGCGGTGGGTCAGCCGGCCGTTGCTGCGAATTTCCGCCTGCCATTGCCCCACCGACTGGCCGCCGCCGCACTGTTCGCAGGAAACGACCAGCTCCTCCGCATGCGTGGTCGGGGCGAGGAACTGAATGTTCGACCACAGCAGCGTCTGCCCGCTCGCCAGTTCGAGCGCGTCGACCGCTGCCGCCAGTGCGACCCCGCCCATCACATGCGGTGCGCCTTCGGGCCCCACCGTGGCAGGCGGCATGACCGGCAGGACGTATTCGCCCCCGCGCTCGCCCGGCGCGACACGCCAGAAGGGGAAGCGCGAAACGCTCACCCGATCGCGGTCACAGCCGCGGCAGCGTCACGCCGCGCTGACCCATGTATTTGCCCGCGCGGTCACGGTAGCTTGTTTCGCAGCGCTCGTTGCCCTGCAGGAACAGGAACTGGCACGCGCCTTCATTGGCGTAGATTTTCGCCGGCAGCGGGGTGGTGTTGGAAAATTCCAGCGTCACATGGCCTTCCCAGCCGGGCTCGAGCGGGGTGACGTTCACGATGATCCCGCAGCGCGCATAAGTACTCTTGCCGAGGCAGATCACCAGCACGTCTTCGGGCACGCGGAAATATTCGACCGTCCGTGCCAGCGCGAAGCTGTTGGGCGGAATCACGCAGATGTCGGTTTCGCGGTCGACCAGGCTGTCGCCGTCGAAATTCTTCGGATCGACCACCGCGCTGTTCACATTGGTGAAGATCTTGAACTCGGGCGCGACGCGCGCGTCGTAGCCATAGCTCGACAGCCCGTAGCTGATCACCCCTTCGCGGCGCTGCGCCTCGACGAAGGGCTCGATCATGCCCTCGTTCTGCGCCTTGTCGCGGATCCACTTGTCGGAAAGAATCGCCATGGGAGAACGATTCCCGAGCCGCGCCACTGGGGCAAGCGGCCCGGGAATCTTATCCGCCCTTTAGCTCGCCAGTAGCGTGGCGTTGCCGCCGGCTGCGGTCGTGTCGATGCACACCACGCGTTCGGTCGCGAACCGCGCGACGTAGTGCGGTCCGCCCGCCTTGGGGCCGGTGCCCGACAGGCCTTCGCCGCCGAACGGCTGGCTTTCGACTACGGCACCGATCTGGTTGCGGTTGACATAGAAATTGCCGACCTTGGCGCGCGCCTCGACAAAGGCGCGCGTGTCGTCATTGCGGCTGTGAAGCCCCATGGTCAGCCCGTAGCCGGTCGCGTTGATATCCTCGACCACGCGGCCGAGATCGGCCGCGCGGTAACGCACGACATGGAGGATGGGGCCGAAGTTCTCGCGTTTGAGGTCGAGGATCGAATCCATTTCCACGATCGTCGGCGCAACGAAGCACCCGGCATTGGCACCGCGATGAAGGCGGCGGCGCCATACGGGGAAACCGCCCTTCTTGCGCCGGGCGACATGCCGTTCGAGCGAGGATTTGGCGTCCATGTCGATCACCGGGCCGACATCGGTGGCCAGGTGCTCTGGATTGCCGATCGTCAGCGCCTCAAAGCCGCCGCGGATCATCTTCAGCATCTCGTCGTAAACGTCGTCCTGAATATAGAGCACGCGCAGCGCCGAGCAGCGCTGGCCCGCACTCTGGAACGCGCTGGCGACGACGTCGCGGGTCACCTGCTCGGGCAGCGCGGTCGAATCGACGATCATCGCGTTCTGTCCGCCGGTTTCGGCGATCAGCGTGGCGATCGGACCTTCGCGCGCGGCGAGGCCGCGGTTGATCGCCTGCGCAGTCTGCGTCGATCCGGTAAAGGCGACGCCCGCAATGCGCGCATCGGAAGTGATCATCTCGCCCACTTCGCCCGCACCCGGCAGCAGCTGAAAAGCCTCTTCGGGGATGCCCGCCTGGTGGCACAGGCGCACCGCCAGCGCCGCGATCAGCGGCGTCTGCTCGGCCGGCTTGGCGACGACCGTATTGCCCGCGGCGAGCGCAGCGGCGGGTGTCCCGATGAAGATCGCCAGCGGGAAATTCCACGGGCTGATGCAGGCGAACACGCCGCGGCCATGCAGGCTGAGCCGGTTTTCTTCGCCCGTTGGCCCGGGCAGCGGGATCGGGCCGGTAAACTGGCGCCGCGCTTCATTGGCGTAGAAGCGCAGGAAATCGACAGCTTCGCGCAGCTCGAGCACTGCGTCCATCAGCGTCTTGCCCGCCTCGCGCTGGCACAGGCTGAGGAATTCGTCGGTATGTTCCTCGAACAGATCGGCCGCCGCTTCGAGCAGCACCGCGCGTTTCTCGCCGCCGAGCCGGTCCCAGCCCGGCTGGATCCCTTCGGCGCGCGTAATCGCTTCCTCGACTTCGAAATCGAGTGTGTCGCGGCGCGTGCCGACTTCGGCCGACAGGTCGTGCGGCTTGTTGATCGGGGCGATTTCGGCATCGGCACCCGACATGAAGGTCGGCTCTGCCGTCCAGTGCCGGCTCTCGAGCGCGGCGAGGCGTTCCTGCAGCGGTTCGAGCACCAGCGGATCGGACAGGTCGATCCCGGCTGAATTCTTGCGGCCCGGGAAGATGTCTTCCGGCAGCGGAATGGTCGGATTGCGATAGGGATCGAGCTGCGCCATGTCGGCAACCGGATCGGTCGCCAGATCGGAAGCGGGCACTTCGGCATCCGCCATGCGGTTGACGAAAGAGCTGTTCGCGCCGTTTTCGAGCAGCCGCCGGACCAGATAGGCCAGCAAGTCCTTGTGCGTGCCGGTGGGGGCATAGATCCGCACATTGGTGCGGTCGTTGCCTTCCATCTGCGCGAGCGCGCCGTAGATGTCCTCGCCCATGCCATGAAGGCGCTGGAATTCGAGTGGCTTGCCGCCCGCCAGCGCCTTGATCGCACCGATGGTGTAGGCGTTATGCGTGGCAAAGGCGGGATAGATGGCATCGTCTGCGGCCAGCATCTTCTCCGCGCAGGCGAGATAGCTCACGTCGGTGGCCAGCTTGCGGGTGAAGACGGGGAAATCCTTGAACCCGCCAACATGGCTGAGCTTGATCTCGGTATCCCAATAGGCGCCTTTGACCAGCCGGACGAAGAACTTGCGGTCGTATTTGCGGGCCAGCCGCGCGGTCCATTCGACCATCGGCACGCCGCGTTTCTGATAGGCCTGGATGGCCAGCCCGAACCCTTCCCAGCGGCTGCCGTCGGGCCGTGTGAACAGGCTGTCGTCGCGTGCGAGCGCCTCGATCAGATCCATCGACAGCTCGAGCCGGTCGGCTTCTTCGGCATCGATGGTGAAATGGATATTCGCATCGCGCGCAGCGGTCGCGAGATCGCGCACGATCGGCAACAGGTCGGCGATCGCCAGATCGGCATGCAGGAAAGTGTATTTCGGATGCAGCGCGGACAGCTTCACCGAGATGCCCGGGGCGGTCCGCACGTCGCCGGTCGATTCGCGCACCAGGCGTTCGATCGCTTCGTGGTAATTCACCCGGTAGCGTTCGGCATCGGCGAAGCTCATCGCGGCTTCGCCAAGCATGTCGAAGCTGTGCGTCAGCCCGCGCGCGCGTTCGGGGGCCGCGCGCTTGAGCGATTCATTGATCGTGCGGCCATAGACGAACTGTCCGCCGAGGATGCGCATGGCCTGCAGCGTCGCGGTGCGGATCACGGGTTCGCCCAGTCGGTTGACCGCGCGCTTGAGCGTCTTGCCCATGCCCTTCTGCGCTTCCTCGGGACGTTCGAGCACTTCGCCCGTCAGCATCAGCGAGAAGGTCGCGGCGTTGACGAAGGTGGATGAGCTTTCGCCCATGTGTTCGGCCCAGTCGATATCGCCGATCTTGTCGCGGATCAGCGCGTCGGCGGTCGCCGCATCGGGCACCCGCAGCAGCGCTTCGGCGAGACACATCAGCGCCACGCCTTCCTCGGTGGCGAGGCCATACTGATGCAGGAAGGCATCGATCCCGCTGGCCTTGCGCTTGCGCGCCTCCTCGATCAGCCGGGTGGCGATCTCGGCGGCTTCTTCGTGCTTGGCGCTCGCCGCGCTGGCTTGTGCCATGCGCTCGGCGACGCAGGCGTTCTCTTCCGCGCGGTAGGCCTCGCGGAGCGCTTGGCGGGAAATGGGGGACAGGCGGGCAGGATCGTGCAGGGCCATACGACTCCGGACAGAAGGAGGGATAAAGCAGGCCCATTGGACCTGCGGTGTATCCCTTTCAAGCTTTGCGGAGCGCGCTGGTTCCGTAGCGTCGTGTCAGTCGCGCGCGGCAAACCAGTCGGCGACTGCCTGCTGTGCTTCGTCAGGCAGGTGCAGACCCAGCTTGCTGCGCCGCCACAGCACATCCTGCGCGGTGCGCGCATATTCGTGGTCGACGAGGTAGCGCAGCTCAGCCTCATACAGCGTACCGCCGAAGTGCCGGCCGAGATCGGCCAGCGCAGTTGCCCCGCCCAGCACACGGTCGATCCGCGCGCCATAGGCGCGCGCCAGCCGCAGCAGCATTTCGGGCGGTATCCAGGCATAGCGTTCACCCGCTTCCCACAGGAAACCGGCGAAATCGGCATCGGGCATGTCGCCGCCCGGAAGCGGCGCGTGGGCGGTCCAGTCGCTCCCCGGCAGCGGCATCACCTCGCCCAGCTTTTCCAGCGCATGTTCGGCCAGCTTGCGGTAGGTGGTGATCTTGCCGCCATAGACCGACAGGATGGGCGCCCCGTCCTGCGCGTCGAGTTCGAACACGTAGTCGCGGGTCACGGTCGAATTGCTTGCGGCATCGTCTTCGTACAGCGGGCGCACGCCAGCATAGGAGGACACGATTTCCTCTTCCGTCACCGCGCTGGTGAAATAGCGCGAGGCCGCTTCGCACAGATAGCGGGTCTCCTCGGGCGCGATCGTGACGGCGTCGAGATCGCCCTCGTATAGCAAGTCGGTCGTGCCGATCAGCGTGTAGTCGCGCTCATAGGGGATCGCGAAAATGATGCGCCCGTCGGGTTGCTGGAAGATATAGGCATGCTCGCCCGAAAACCGCCGCGACACGATGATGTGGCTGCCCTTGACCAGCCGCAGATGCGCCGGTGTGCCGGCCCCCAGTGCGATCTTGGCCACCCGGTCGACGAACGGACCCGCTGCATTGATCACCGCGCGCGCCTTCACGGATCGTTCGCCAGCAGCACTCCGCAGCGTCGCGCTCCAGCCATCCGCGCTTCGCTCCAGCGCGGTGCATTCGGTGCGCACGCATATCTCCGCGCCGCGTTCCTCCGCGTCGCGTGCGGTCAGCACGACCAACCGCGCGTCTTCGACCCAGCAGTCCGAATATTCGAAACCGCTGGTCAGCCGGTCCTGCAGGATCGTGCGGTGCGGGGCCACGCGCAGCTTGACGCGCTTGCTCTTGGGCAGGCTCATCCGTCCGCCGATGCGGTCGTATAGCGCGAGGCCCAGCCACAGCATCCACTTGGGCCGCATGCTCGGTTCATGCGGCATGACGAAGCGCAGCGGCCAGATGATGTGCGGGGCGTTGCGCAGCAGCACTTCGCGTTCGCGGAGGCTTTCGGCAACGAGGCGAAATTCGTAATTCTCAAGATAGCGCAGCCCGCCATGGACCAGCTTGGTGCTGGCCGAGGAGGTATGCGAGGCCAGATCGTCCTTCTCGATCAGGAGGACCCGCAGGCCGCGGCCCGCGGCATCGCGGGCAATGCCTGCGCCATTGATCCCGCCGCCGATAACAAGGAGGTCGTAAGCTTCGTTCATTGCTGGCGGATCACGCGGCCGGCGACGGCATCAAGCCTGGTCATCAGCGCCTTGTCGCGGGCCTCGGGCGCGGTCACCACGGCATTGTCCAGCGCATGGTCGATGGGCGATGGCGTGCGTTTGCGCGGCAGGGCCTTGCAGAACGCCTTGATCGTCTCGCGCGCCAGCCGGGCATTGTCCTGCATCCGGTCGAGGACCTGACCGACATCGACCGCTTCGGTCTCGTCACGCCAGCAATCGTAATCGGTCACCATCGCCAGCAGAGCATAGGGCAGCTCCGCTTCGCGGGCCAGCCGGGCCTCGGGCATTCCGGTCATGCCGATCACTTCGGCGCCCCAATGGCGATAGAGCCGGCTTTCGGCGCGGGTGGAAAACTGCGGCCCCTCCATGGCGAGATAGGTCGCGCCCTCGGTGCATTCGCCCCCTGCTGCGGCGACGGCTTTCGCAGCGTGTCTGGACAGGCGGTCGCACACCGGATCGGCCATGGAGACATGCGCAACGAACCCGTCCCCGAAAAAGCTCGATGGGCGACCCTTGGTGTTGTCGATGAACTGGTCGACGGTGACGAACCTGCCCGGTGCCAGCTCTTCCGACAGCGAACCGACCGCGCTGACCGCGAGGATATCGGTGCAGCCAGCGCGCTTGAGCGCATCGATATTGGCGCGTGAATCGAGCGTCGAGGGGGCGATGCGATGACCGCGTCCATGGCGCGGCAGGAACCGCACGCGAACGTGCCCGATGGTGCCGCACAGGATCTCGTCGGAGGGATCGCCCCAGGGCGACTGTACCGCAATCCATTGCGGATCCTCCAGCGCATCGATGGCATAAAGCCCCGACCCGCCGATGATGCCGATGGTCCAGTCGCTCATATATCCCCTCTGCGTCGCCGGCCGATCGCTTGTCGCAGCTTCTCCCCTACGGGAGCTTGCCGCTTGCGGTTAATTTGTGCCTGAGCGGTGGCGTGTGGCAAGCGGCAAGTCCAGAGGCGAGTTGTAATCGGGCACTCGTGGCGCCCGCATCCGTATTCATCGTGCGGGGCGCGGCGGTGCGCTTGACAGCCAGCCGCGTTTACCGCGCAAACACCGCCTAGGCGGGGCATAGGGAAAGATGATGGCCGAAACGAATATCGAACCGACACTGGCAAGCCTGAGCGAACGCCTGCGCGTCCTGCACCGGCAGACACGCGAGACGCCGCTGTTCAACCCGGTGTTCCAGTTGTCCCTGGACATTTCGCGCAAGCTCGAAAGCGGCGATTTGGGGATCGCGGACCTGGGCGGTCTGGTCGACGAGCTGGAAGCGCAATCGCTCGATGCGCGGGCCAATCGGCTGCGCAACCTGCTGGCGCCGTCCGACGCGGGCGAGCGTCTCGCATCGCTCGCATCGAGCGGCGCGGCGTTCGATAGCTATCGCGCGTTTTGGGAACAGCCGCACATGCATGTGGTCTTCACCGCGCATCCGACTTTCCTGCTGTCCCCGCAGCAAAGCGAAGCGGTCGCGCAGGCAGTCGCAAACGGAGGTGACGTTCGGCCCGGGGCCGCAGGTGAGGCGCCGGAAATCACGCTGCGTTACGAACACCAATGCGCGATGGCCGCGCTCGCCAATGCGCAGGACGCGCGTGACCGGATGGTGAGTGCGGTGCTCGACCGGGCGCAGGCCGAATTTCCCGGGCGCTGGTGCGAACTGCAGCCCCTTCCGTTCCGTTTCGCCAGCTGGGTCGGCTATGACATGGACGGGCGGACCGACATCAAGTGGTACACCTCGATTGCATTTCGTCTGTCGGAAAAAGCGCAGCGGCTCGAACGCTATGCCGCCTCGCTCGCGGCGATCGACGAAGCGCATCCGCTTATCGCCAGTTTGCGCGGAGCCGCTGAACATGCTGCCGCCAGTGCCGACGAATTTGCCGGCGATCTGTCCGATCCCGCCGATCTTTCGGCAGCGGCCAACCGGCTGACCGCAGACCACGCCGACAAGCTGCTTTCGCTCGAACCGCTGATCGACCGGCTGGAAACCGAAGCGCGCGATTGTGCGGCCGAACGGGCGGTTGCGCTGCGCACGCTCGTGTCCGCGATGCGCGCCGACGGGCTGGGGATGAGCTGGATTCACTTCCGCGTGAATGCCAAGCAGCTCCACAATGCGATCCGCACCCGGCTGGGTGATGCGGCGGATATCGACCTGTCGAGCCGCGGCGCAATCGCCGCCCTGCGCGAACTGCTGGCCGGGGTCGAACCGCAAAGCGCCAATTTCGCCAGCCTCGCAGTCGAAAGCTCGACCGCGGTGCGGCAGTTCCTGGTGATGACTCAGATCCTCAAGCATGTGGATGCCGATGCGCCGATCCGCATGCTGGTGGCCGAATGCGAGCAGCCCTCGACCGTGCTCGCCGCGCTCTATTTCGCCAAGTTGTTCGGAATTTCCGACAAGGTCGATGTCTCCCCGCTGTTCGAGACCGAGACCGCGCTTGAACACGGCGGACGGTTCCTCGACCTGCTGCTCGCCGAGCCCGACTACCGCGCCTATGCCAAGACCCGCGGCCGGATTGCGATCCAGACCGGGTTCTCCGACGCCGGGCGCTTCGTCGGCCAAATCCCTGCCAGCCTCGCGATCGAGCGGCTGCAGGGCCGATTGGCCGAGGCAATGGATGCCAACGGTCTCGGCGATGTCGCCGCGCTGATTTTCAACACGCATGGCGAAGGGATGGGACGCGGCGCGCACCCTTCCGGCTTCGAAGACCGCATCGAATGGGCCCTCAGCGCCTGGACGCAGCGCCGCTTCGCCCGCGCGGGGATCACGCTCGAACCCGAAGCCAGCTTTCAGGGCGGCGACGGCTACCTGCTGTTCGCCACCCCCGATATCGCGCTGGCGACGCTGACGCAGATCGCCGCGAACAGCCCAGCGCATACCGACGCCGATGTCCCCACCGATCCCTTCTACCGGCGGACCGACCTCAGTCTCGATTTCTATCGCGCGATCAAGGATCACCAGCGCGATCACCTGGAAAGCCGGACCTACAGCCGCGCGATCACCGCCTTCGGCCTCGGCTTGCTCAACCAGACCGGCAGCCGCAAGTCGCGCCGGCAAAGCGATCTGTCTGCCGATCGCGAGATGAGCCTGCGGCAGATCCGGGCGATCCCGCACAACGCCATCCTGCAGCAGCTTGGCTATCCGGTGAACATCATCGCCGGGGTCGGCAGCGCGGCGGAAAGCAATATCGAGGAGATCGGTACGCTCCTGTCCGAAAGCCCGCGTGGCCGGCAGATCATGCGGCTGGTGCGCGCGTCGAATGCACTGGCCAGCATCAAGACGGTTGCGGCCTTCGGCGAACTGTTCAACTCCGCCTATTGGGCCAGCCGCCCCTATCGCGGGACCGAACAGCATCTGGGCGCCGCCTGCGAGGCCTTGGCCGAATATCTTATCAAGGACGATCGCAATGGCGTGTTTCGCCGGCTGGCATCGCGCCTGCGCGTCGACGCGTTGAAGCTGCACCGATTGTTCGACCTGGTGCCCGACGACGATCCGCATCCCGAACGCGAAAGCGTGCGCCGGGCAATCGGCGTGCTCCAGGCCGTGCGCCTGGCGCTGTTGCAGCACATGTTCCTCAAGGCGATCTCGGTTCCGGCATTCAGCCGTGCCAACGACATCAGCCGGACCGATGTGCTGGAAATGGTCTTCACCCTGCGCATCGACGATGCGCTTTCCCAATTGCGCCGCGCCTTTCCGACCAGCTTCCCGCGCAAGGACGATTTCGCGCTCAACGAGCCGGGCGAATATCCGCGCGGCGAGGGCGAAGGTTATGCCGCGATCCGGCGCGATCACATCGATCCGATCGAACAGGCCTACGAACTGTGCCTGCGAATTTCGACTGCCATCGCGAACGAGTTCGGCGCGCACGGCTGATTGAATTCGCTGCGGTTCGCGCGCATTGTCCTGCCCTGTCAGCTGGGGGGAGGACGAATCGATGGACAATTTCCTGTGGGGTGTGGCCGCCGGGGTGCTGGGCGTTGCGGCGCTCGCCTTTTTCGCGTTCACGATGTTTCGGCGCGGGCCGCTGACGTTCCAGATCGACGGGTTTTACACCCACGTTGCCGATGGCGATGTCGGCCCCCTGATCCGCGACGTGCAGGCGGACGTCCCCGATGCCGCGGTGTGCAGGCTCGACGACCGCATGTCCTGTTCGATCCGCGACGCGGTGCAATGCCACAATGAAGCCGGCCGCCCCGATTGCGACGTGCTGCTGCTGTCGGGCGGCGGCCAGTGGGGCGCCTTCGGTGCGGGGCTGTTCGACACGCTCAGTCGCAACAGCGGCAACGAACTCGCCCTTGGTGGCGTGGGCGTCATCACCGGCATTTCCACCGGCTCGTTACAGGCGCTGATGCTGATGGTCGCGCTCGATCCGAAGCAGACCCCGGATATGCGCCGCTTCGCGCTCGACCGGCTCGTCTGGGGTTACGCGCCGGAGCGGGAAAGCGATGTGGTTAGGCGCACCGGGCTGATCGGCGTTCCGCTGTTCGGTTCGGCGGCAGGCACGCGGCGGCTGCGCCAGCGCATTATCGAAGCGCTCATGCCGGGCGGCGACGAACGGCTGATCGAGGCGATCGGGCAATCCAGCATCGAGGCTTTCGCCGGCTTCGTCGAAGCCGAGCGCGGGGTGTTCCGCTATGCCGATATCAAGGCATTGGTGAATGCCGCCCCCACGGCCGCGGCGGCAGCGGAAGCGCTGGCGGCGGCGACCATGGCCTCCTCCGCCATGCCGGTGTTCCACCAGCAACTGCGCGTCGCCGGAAGCGATGGCGAAGCGCTGGCGCTCTACGATGGCGGGGTGCGCCGTTCGGTCTTCTTCGACCGCGCGATGGTGGCGGTCGACAGCGAAGTGCGCGAACAGATGAAAGGCCATGCGCTGGCCAAAATGGCGGGCGGCGCGACGCAGGCCGCGATCGCGCAGGATTACGAAGATACTGCGCCCACGGTCTATGTCGTGCGCAACGGCCCCACCGTGCGCAAACGCGATGCTGCTTTCAACACCAGCTCTGGTCCGCTCAAGAACGGCCAGCGCGGGTACGATCTGCTGGTCAATGAAAGCGAGATCGGGGCCATTGCGGGCCTGCGCCTGAACAATCCCTACGGACGGATCATGCTGACCAGTGCCGACCGCTACGACACTTTCCCCAGCAACGTGGGCGAGAATTTCAAGGACGACGAAATGTTCAAGCCCGCCTTCATGGCGCGGTTGCGCGACCTCGGCCGGCACAAGGCCGAACGCCCCGAAGGGCCCTGGTGGCCCCTCAGCAGGATCGAACAGGTCTGAGAGAAATCTTTCGGGACTGTTGGTGCGGTCGAGAAGACTCGAACTTCCACGGCCTTGCGGCCACAACGACCTCAACGTTGCGCGTCTACCAGTTCCGCCACGACCGCACACAGTCTGCATCGGAGGCCCATCACAAGGACGGCCCCCGCCGGTAGGAGCGCGCCACTAGCAGCGAGGCTGCGCTGCCGCAAGCACCTTTCTCGCATGGTAGCGCCGGTTAGCGCGGAGCCCAGCCGATATCCGCGAACACCGCCGATTTCGGCACATCGGTGACCGCTTCGTTGATGGTCAGTTCCTCGCCCGGGGCCAGCGTCGATTGCGGCGGCTGGACCACCCAGCTGTACACCTGCCGTTCGCGCTGGTCGCGCAGCACGATCAGGATCGGAGGGATCGGGCGGGATTCGCGCGCGGTATTGGTGACGATGATGCGCGCGCCGAAGAATTCGGTCCCGTTGGGCAGCGTGCGGCGTTCCTGTTCCTCCACCGGGAAGGCGAGTTCCAGGTCGGGTTCGGCAACACCGAACAGCGGGCGCGAAACCGGTACCCATTCGGGCAGGCCGACGTAATTGACCGCGGCAATCGTGGCGAGCGCGATGGCGGCGAAGATCGCCGCTGCCCAGGTCCACAGCTTGGCGATGTTGCGCCGCGGGCGGAACGGGGGCGCGTGCTCGAACCGCGAGGGCCCTTCATCGATTTCGGCGGCAGGCGCGGGGGGCAGGTCATCCTGCACTTCGCCATAGGGCGGGGCGGTTTCGTCGAAATCGGGACCATCTGCCGGCACGGGCCGGTCCGGGGTTTCGGCAAAGGTGAACCCGGGTTTCGCTGCCGGATCCGGCTGTTCCTGCGTATCTGGCGCGCTCGCTGCGGGTGGGGGCGGCGGCGGAGCGGGTGCAGCCGCCGGTACCGGTCGCGAGACGGGCGCCATGTCGCCGGGCGTCAGCCGGTCCGCGTCGGGCCCGTCCTGGAACCAGCTGTGCTTGCATTTGGCGCAGCGGACGGTGCGTCCGTCGATCCCGATCGCACTGTCGGGCACGACATAGCGCGTGGAGCAAGCTGGGCAGGCGATAATCATGGTGACCCAAGGCTTAGGCCGGTGCGCGAATCCCGACAAGCGACTGTACTGTTCGCAAACCCCCATGGGCGCTTTTTTCCACATGCAAGCGCGGTTATAGGCTGTGCCCGACGATGATGGGCGCCTTTTTCTTCTCGATCGACCGGGCTGCGCGATGAGCGTGGCCGAGCAGGAGATCGTCAGTTTCGACAATGTCGGATTGCGCTACGGTACCGACCGCGAAATTCTGTCCAACGTGTCCTTCACGCTGTTTCCCGGGCGGTTCTATTTCCTCACCGGTGCAAGCGGTGCGGGCAAGACGTCCTTGCTGAGGCTGCTTTACCTGGCGCAGCGGCCTTCGCGCGGGGCGATCCGCATGTTCGGCACCGATGTGATCACCCTGCCCCGCGAACGGCTGCCCGCCTATCGCCGCCGCATGGGCGTGGTCTTCCAGGACTTCCGCCTGGTCGACCACCTTTCCGCCTTCGACAACGTCGCCTTGCCCTTGCGCGTCTCGGGCGTGCGCGAGGCCGATTTGCAGGGCCCGGTGGCCGACATGCTCGAATGGGTCGGCCTGGCGCATCGCGCCGATGCCCGCCCCGCAACCCTGTCGGGCGGGGAACAGCAGCGGGTGGCGATCGCGCGGGCGGTCATCGGCCGGCCCGACATGCTGGTGGCGGACGAGCCGACCGGCAACGTCGATCCCGAAATGGCGCTCAAGCTGATCCGCCTGTTCGAAGCGCTTAACCGGCTTGGAACCACGGTGGTGGTGGCAACGCATGACGTGCACTTGCTGAGCAAGGTGCCCGATTCGCTGATCATGCGTCTCGACAAGGGGGTGCTGTCGGACCCTACCGGCGCATTGCGCTATCCCCCGCGCCGGATCGGGGCGGGGGAATGAAGAAGCCTCCCGTTCTTGCCGGTGCTGCCGAGCGCGGACTGTCACCTTTTCGCGGACGCCGCGCCGCGCATCTCTTGCCCCAGGCGCGGCTGGGTGGGCCGATGCCGTGGGTGATCGCCATCATGGTTGCCCTTACGGTGCTTGCCGCAGGTGGCGGACTTGCGCTCGCCAATCTCGCCGATCGGGCGCGCGGCGAACTGGCGGGCAGCGCAACCGTGCAGATCGTCGATCCCGACCCGCAATCGCGCTCGCAGCAAGCCGATGCAGCGGCCACCCTGCTGGTCCAGGACCCCGCGGTCGCCGGGCTGGCGATCGTCTCGCCCGAAAGCGTTGCGGATTTGCTCGAACCGTGGCTGGGCACTGACGATCCGGAACAGGCGGTGCCGCTGCCCGCGCTGATCGACCTGCGGCTGCGGGACGGCGCCGATGCCGCCACGCTGGACCGGCTGCGCAGCCTGCTGGCGAATGCGGCACCCGCTGCGCGGATCGATGCGCAGGCGCAGTGGCTGGCGCCGGTCCTCGATGCCCTGTCGGCGCTCGGCTGGATGGCGTTCGGGCTGATCGGCCTGCTTGCCTTCACCAGCGCGGCGGCCGTGTGGCTGGCCGCGCGGAATGCACTGGGGGGCAATCGCGACACGATCGAGATCGTCCACCTGCTGGGCGGCAGCGATGCGCAGATCGCGCGGATATTCCAACGTTCGATCCTGGCTGATGCCGTGATCGGCGGCGCGCTGGGTCTGGTAATCGGGATGGCCGCCGTGTGGCTGATGGGGGCGCAGTTCGCCGCGCTCGATTCGGGCCTCGTATCCAGCGGGGGGCTGCAGGGCAGCGATTGGCTGGTCTTGGCCCTTGTCCCGGTGGGGGCGGTTGCTCTAGCGGTGCTGACAGCACGGTTTACCGTGCTCGCTTCGCTCAGGAAAATGCTGTGATCCTCCGCCTCTTCGCTGCAGCTGTGCTGGTCTATGCGTTCGGCTTCCTTGCCTTTGCCGTCTCGCTGCCCAAGCCGGTGAGTGGGCAGCGCACCGATGCCGTTATCGTGCTGACCGGCGGTCCGGGCCGCATCGCTCGCGGGCTGGAAGTGGTCGACGAGGGGCTGGCCGAGCAGATGTTCGTTTCCGGCGTCGATCCCGAAGTGACCCCGGCCGAATTCGCCAGCGAATTCGACGTTCCGCGCCGGACAATGGAATGCTGCGTCAAGCTCGGTTATCTCGCCGTCGATACGCGCAGCAATGCGGGCGAGGCCGCGCAGTGGCTCAAGGAACACGATTATACGAGCGTGCGCCTGGTAACCACCGACTGGCACATGGCGCGGGCCGCCTCCGAATTCGCCGGCACGCTGCCGCCGCAGATCGATGTGCTGAAGGACGCAGTGCCCTCGCATCCGAACCTGCCGACGCTGTTCCTCGAATACAACAAGCTGCTCGCCGCGGCGATTTCGCAAGGTCTGCCAGACTGATCCGCCTATGCGATTGTTGCGTAACCTTGCCTTCTACTTCGCTTTCTATCTGGGGAGCCTGCTGATTACCTCGGCATCGCTGGCGGTTCTACCGTTCAGCGTGGAAGCGTTCCGCCGGCAGGTGCGCAACTGGTCGCAGTGGCAACGCTGGTGCCTCACGCATCTGCTCGGCTGCGAGATCGTGCTCGAAGGCGCGCCGCTGGCCGAACCGGTGCTCTATGCGATGAAGCACGAAAGCTTTTTCGAGGCGATCGATACGCCCGCACTGTTCGATTGCCCCAGCGTCTTCGCCAAGCAGGAATTGTTCAGCATCCCGTTGTGGGGGCGCGCGGCAGCGGCGTTCGGGCTGGTGCCGGTGGAACGCAATGCCGGGGCCCGCGCGCTGATGACCATGATCCGTTCGGCCAAGGCGCTCGCGGCGGATGGACGCCCCTTGGTGATTTTCCCCGAAGGGACGCGGGTGCCGCATGGCGAAAAGCGTGAACTGCAATCCGGCTTTGCCGGCCTGTACAAGATGCTCGGCCTGCCGGTGGTCCCGGTCGCAGTGGACAGCGGGCCGGTCTATCACCGGCTCTACAAGCAGCCCGGACGGATCACTTATCGCTTCGCCGAACCGATCCCGCCGGGCTTGCCGCGGGCCGAGGTGGAAACCAGGGTGCGCGAGGCGATCAACACGCTGAATCCCTGAGGACGCCACCCGGCGCAACGTTATCGATCTTGCGAAAAAGGCTATGCCGTGCAGCCATTTAAGACGGTATTGAGTGGTCTCTGTAACACTAAATTGCGCATACGCGTCTATCCGGCCTTATCGTAAACGGGTCGATAACCTTCTGCTGTCTATCGCGAGCGGATGGATTCGCCGTCCGCCCCCAATCCGAAACCGGAACAACTGCGCCTGGCTGCGCTGGGCGAGCTGGGCGTGCTCGACACCGAGGCCGAGCGCGAGTTCGACGCACTCGCGCGGGTTACGGCCTCGATCATGGGCGTACCCAATGCCGGGATCAGCCTGGTCGATGCCGATCGCCAGTGGTTCAAGGCCTCGCACGGGATCGAGATCGGGGAAACGCCGCGCGATATCGCCTTTTGCGATCAGGTGGTGGCTCGCGGCGAGGCGCTGCTGATCGCGGATACGCTCGAGTCCGAAGAGTTCGCCGCCAACCCGCTGGTCACCGGACATCCCAGGCTCCGGTTCTACGCCGGCGCGCCGCTGATGCTCGACTCGGGCGAGTGTGTCGGCAGCCTGTGTGCGCTCGATACTGTGCCGCATCCCGATTTCCCCATCGAGAAACTCGACCGGTTGCGCGATCTCGCGACACTGGCATCCGAGTTGCTAGAGGCGAGGGGGCGCCGATTGCGGGCCGAGATCGCCGCCAAGATCGTTTCGGCCACGCCGCATGCGGTCATGGCCGCCAACCACCGCGCCGAGATCGTCTACTGGAATACTGCCGCCGAGAAGATGTTCGGACTGCCCGCGGCCAAGGCCATCGGGCGCAATGTCATGACCATCATCCCGAAGAAGTTTCACCATGGTCACCAGGAACGCTTCGAAGCAGCCGCAGAAGGGGGGCCGACGCGCCTGGTAGGGACGTTCGTCGAACTCGAAGCGCGCCATGCCGACGGCACGGTTTTCCCGGTGGAACTGTCCTTGGCGCCATGGGGCAGCCAGGACATGGGCGGGTTCGCCGCGGTCATTCGCGATACGACCGACCAGATGAAACTGCGCGCCGAACGCGACCGCAACAAGCAGTTCCTCGACGCGGTGGTGTCCAATCTGCCGTCGATGCTGTTCGTCAAGGACACCGACACGCGCCGCTACCTGCTGGTCAATCGCAAGGCCGAAGAGGTCATTGGTCGTTCCGCCGAGTCGATGAAGGGAAAATCGGATGCGGAACTGTTCCCGGGAGCGGGCCAGACCTTCGAACACAATGATTTGAAAGTGATCACCCAGGGGGGAACGAGCCAGACCGAAGCCGAATTCGAACGCGATGATGCCACGCGCGTCCATATCAGGACGACGCGGGTGCTGATCGATGGTCCCGACCGGCCCAACCAGTATCTGCTGGGATTGTCCGAAGACATCACCAGCATGCGCAAGACCGAGGCCGCGCGCTGGCGGCTGGCCAATTACGATACGCTGACCGGCTTGCTGAACCGCGGCAGCATGCTCGCCCAGATCGAACGCCTGATCGAGGCGGAGCACCGCTTCGCCATTTTGAACATCGACCTCGACCGGTTCAAATCGGTGAACGACCAGTTCGGCCATGTGACCGGGGACGAAGTGCTCAAGGTGGTCGGCGCCCGCCTTGCCGACCTGTCCGACGAGAACACCCAGATCGCCCGCATCGGCGGCGACGAATTCGTCTGCCTGATGACTGGCGAGCGATTGCGGGAACGCGCGGCGCGGTGCGCGGAGATGATCATCGCCGGGCTCCGACAACCGATCAAGACGCGGGGCATTACCGCGCATCTCGGGGCTTCGATCGGAGTGGTCCTCTATCCCGACGATGGCCGCTGCGTCGAATCGCTGCGGCAGAATTCCGACCTCGCCATGTACCGCGCCAAGAACGAGGCGAAGGGCGAGCCGTGTTTCTTCGATGACGAGATGGATGCCGCGGAGCGCGATCGCCGCACGCTTGAGCGCGACATGCGCACGGCGATCGAAGAAGGCCGGATCGACATCGCCTACCAGCCGATCGTCTGCGTTGCGACCGGCGAGATAACCAGTGTCGAGGCGCTCGCGCGGTGGAGCGAACCCGATCGCGGGGCGATCCCGCCCGACATTTTCATCGCGCTTGCGGAGGACTGCGGGCTGATCGACGAACTGGGCGAACAGATCCTTCGCCGCGCCTGCATTGACGGTCTGGCCTGGCCGGAGAAGCTCAAGGTCGCGGTCAATCTCTCGCCGCGCCAGTTCTATTCGGGAATGCTGACCGATACCGTGCTGCGCGTGGTCGAGGAAACAGGTTTCCCCGCCCACCGGCTACAGTTCGAGATTACCGAGAACCTCGTCATCCAGAACGCGGCGGAAGCGTTCTCGCAGCTGGAGGAGCTCAAGAGCCACGGGATCGGGATCTCGATCGACGACTTCGGCATCGGCTATTCCTCGCTGAGCTACTTCCAGTCGTTCAGCTTCAACAAGGTGAAGATCGACAAATCGTTCGTGTCCGAACTCGACCATTCCAAGGCCGCGAAGGCGATCGTCCAGGCGGTGGTCGGATTGGCCACGCAGCTCTCGATGTCGGTAGTGGCCGAAGGGGTCGAAACGCCGTTGCAGCGCCAGATGCTCGAAGACCTCGGCTGCAGCCATCTTCAGGGCTATCTTATCAGTCGCCCCGTCTCCGCCAGTGCGATCAGCGCCATGGTGATTTCCGAAGCAGCGCTGCTGCCGGCCTGATCTGGATCCAGCCGTCTGAGCTTCGGCGCTTAGTGGTCCTTGCGCCCGAAATCGGGGCGCGCATCATCCTGGCCTTCGTCGATGATCGACCGGCGGATGGTGCGGGTACGGTCGAACAGGTCGAACAGCGTATCCCCATCGCCGTTGCGAATTGCCCGCTGGAGCAGGCTGAGATCCTCGGTGAACCGTCCCAGCACCTCGAGCACGGCATCGCGGTTCGACAGGAAGACATCGCGCCACATCGTCGGATTGCTGGCCGCGATACGCGTGAAATCGCGAAACCCGCCCGCCGAATACTTGATCACTTCGCCGCGGGTGACCTCTTCCAGGTCGGATGCGGTCCCGACGATGGTATAGGCAATCAGATGCGGAATGTGGCTGGTCACCGCCAGCACGAGATCATGGTGCCGCGCATCCATGACCTCGACCGTGGCGCCGAGCCCGACCCAGAAATCCGCCAGCGCATCGACCGCGGTCTGCGGCGTATCCTCGGCCGGCGTCACGATGCACCAGCGCTGGCGGAACAGCGTGGCAAAGCCTGCATCCGGACCGCTGTTCTCGGTCCCGGCAACCGGATGTGCGGGAATGACGATGGCCTCGGGGAGTGCTGCGCCCAGCGCTTCGCACACGCTGCGTTTCGACGAGCCCACGTCGCTGACGATGGTGCCGGGCGCGATATGCGCCGCAATCGCCTGCGCGGCGGCTGCCATCGCGCCCACCGGCACGCACAGGATGACGAGATCCGCATCGCGAACGGCGTCGGCCGGCGTTTCCCCGACCGTATCGACCAGGCCCCGCGCCGCCGCCTGCGCGCGGACTTCGCCATCGGCATCCCAGCCCGTGGTGGTCAGGTCGGGCAAGTTTTCGCGTACTGCGAGGCCGATCGACCCGCCGATCAGTCCCAGGCCGATGATCGCGACACGGCGGATGGTCATGCCGCGTTTCCGCACAGGCGCTGCAACACGCCGGCGATATCGTCCATCTGGCTGGCTGTGCCGATGGTGATGCGCAGCGCCTGCGGCAGCCCCTGGCCCGGCAGATGACGCACTGCATAGCCCGCTTCGGCAATCGCGTGCAATGCGGTTTCCGCTTGCAGCGCGCCTTCGAACAGGACCAGCACGAAATTCGCCTTGCTCGGGACCGCACGCAGCCCGTGATTGCCAAGTGCTTCGATCGCCTGTGTAAAGCGCTTGCGCTCTTCGCGGTTGGCCTCGCGCGAACGGGTAACGAATCCGTGGTCGGTTACCGCGGCGATCGCAGCGCGCTGTCCGCCTGCGGTGACATTGAAGGGGCCGCGGATGCGGTTGAGAACGTCGATCAGCTCGGGGGCGCCCGTCGCCCAGCCGATCCGCTCTCCTGCCAGGCCATAGATCTTGGAAAAGGTCCGCGTGACCAGCACGTTTGCGGCATTAGCAGCAAGCGCGAACCCGCCATCGGCCTCCTCGGGTTCGAGATATTCGGCATAGGCCTGATCGAGCACGAACAGGACGTCGGTGGGCAGGCCGGCGTGCAGGCGGCCGATTTCGCTACGAGGCAGGTACGTGCCCGTGGGATTGTTCGGATTAGCGAGGAAGACCACCCGCGTGCGATCGGTCACCGCAGCCAGCATCGCATCAACATCGGCGCCGAAATCGGCATCGCCGACTTCGACCGGTGTCGCACCGCAGCGGCGTGCGGCAATATCGTAGACTGCGAAGCTGTAACGGCTGAACAGCACTTCGTCGCCCGGCCCGGCGAATCCCTGCGCGGCAAGGTTGAGCAATTCGTCCGATCCGGTGCCGCAGACGATCCGCGCCGGATCGATGCCGTGTTCGCGGCCCAGCGCCGCGCGCAATGCGCTGGCGTCCGGATCGGGATATTCTGCGGGGGCGTGATCGCGCGCCAGCCCCGCCAGCGCTGCAGCGCTGCAACCCAGCGGGTTTTCGTTGGCGGACAGCTTGGTCAGCCTGCGCCCGTCCGCGCCGGTGGACTTGCCCGGAACATAGGCGTGGATGCCCGCAATCCAGGGCTTCATCGCGGGTCTTCCCGCGCGTGTATCGTTCTCTGCCATAGCGGCTTTGTCGCATGGAAGAATATCGGCCCTTCGACAAGCGGCAGGCTTGTGGTTAGAGGCAGGCTTTGATTGTTTCCGTCCAAGGTCCGATTGTGTCCACCGCCTCGCAAACCCTTGTCCTGCCTCATGCCCTGCCGCTCGATGGCGGCGGCGAACTGGCGCGTGTCGAGATTGCCTACGAAACCTATGGCACGCTCGATGCGGACCGATCGAACGCCATTCTGCTGTGTCACGCGCTGACCGGCGACCAGCATGTCGCCTCGCCGCATCCGGTGACCGGCAAGCCCGGCTGGTGGCAGCGCATGGTGGGACCGGGCAAGCCGATCGATACCGACCGCTTCCACGTCATCTGCGCCAATGTGATCGGCAGCTGCATGGGCTCGACCGGGCCGGCCAGCGACGCGGGCGATGGCAACCCGCATGCGATGCGCTTCCCGGTCATCACGATCCGCGACATGGTGCGCGCGCATGTCGGCCTGCTCGACACGCTGGGGATTGGGCGGCTACATGCGGTGGTCGGCGGATCGATGGGCGGGATGCAGGCGCTGAGCCTGGCGGCGAACTGGCCCGAGCGCGCCGAGCGCGTGCTGGTGATTGCTTCGACTAGCCGCCATTCGGCACAGAACATCGGCTTTCATGAACTGGGGCGGCAGGCGATCATGGCCGACCCGCGCTGGCAGGGCGGCGATTACTACGGCGGCGAGGCACCCGAAAACGGGCTCGCCGTCGCGCGGATGGCGGCGCATATCACATACCTGTCGGAAGAAGCGCTGACCGCAAAGTTCGGGCGCAATCTGCAGGATCGCCCCGATGGGTCGAAAGGCGCCAAGACATTCGGGTTCGACGCCGATTTCCAAATCGAAAGCTATTTGCGCTACCAAGGCAGCGGGTTCAGCCGCCGCTTCGATGCCAACAGCTACCTCTATATCACCCGAGCGATGGATTATTTCGATCTGGCAGAAGAACATGGCGGGCGGCTGGCAGATGCTTTCGCTGGCACCACGGCACGCTTCTGCCTTGTGAGCTTCGACAGCGACTGGCTCTATCCCACGGCCGAAAGCCGGCACGTGGTCCATGCGCTCAATGCGGCGGGTGCTGCGGTCAGTTTCGTCGAACTGTCGGCCCCGCATGGCCATGACAGCTTCCTCCTCGATGTCCCCGCGCTCGACCGGGTCGTGGAAGGTTTTCTCGGATGACCCTGCGCGCCGACCTCGCCGTGATCGCCGACCATGTCGCGCCTGGCAGCCGCGTGCTCGATATCGGCTGCGGTGACGGTGCGCTGATGCTGGCGCTGCGCGAAAAGCAGTGCGACGTCCGCGGGATCGAAATCGATGGCGCCAGTGTCGAGCGCTGCGTTGCACAGGGCCTGTCGGTCGTACAGGGCGACGCCGATCGCGACCTGCGCGACTATCCCGACAAGGGGTTCGATTACGCGGTACTCAGCCAGACGCTGCAGACCGCGGTGCGGCCCGACCGCATGCTCGACGAATTGCTGCGGGTGGGCACGCGGGCCTTCGTCAGCTTCCCGAATTTCGCGCACTGGCGCACGCGCGCCGCACTGATGTTCGGTGGGCGCATGCCGGTGACGCGCAGCATCCCGGTAAGCTGGTACGAAACGCAGAACATCCACCACGTTACCATCAGCGATTTCCGCGATCTGGCGCGTGAGAAGGCAGCGACGATCGAACGCGACTGGTATTTCGCCAGCCGTGGCCCGATCGGCCGGAGGGGCGCCAATGCGCGCGCCGAATTTGCCGTGTTCGAACTTTCACGCTGAGATTTGCGCGTGCTCGGACGCGCAGGCGGGGAAGACGGAGATTCGGCCGCGCATCCCCCCGGTGCGGCGATCACCCGGCGCGGTGCAGGCCGCAGATCTTGTGTCCGTCGAGATCGCGGAAATAGCACAGGTGCATCGCCCCCATAGCGCTTTCGCGCAGGCCCGGCGGGTCTTCGATGCTGGTGCCGCCCGCGGCGATCGCGGCATCGTGCAGTTCCCTCACCTGTTCGGGCGAATCGCATTTAAAGCCGATGGTCATGCCATTGGCGCAGGTCGCGGGTTCGCCGTCGATCGGCTGCGACAGCGCCAGCACATTGCCGCCATGCATGAAGAAGACGCGCTTGATCCCGCTGTCGAGCGTGTTGTCCATCGCCCCTTCGACACCGATCACCTTGAGCACCTTCTCATAGAACGCCTTGGATTTCTCGATATCGTTGGCGCCGATCATGATGTGGTTGAACATCGCATCTCTCTCCTTTGAGTTTCGTTTCGCCACCTTAACCGTGCGCAGTGGCGAGACAAGCGACGATCGGCATCCGGAGTAGCTTGCGGTTCATCCGTGCGGGTCTAGAAGCAGGACATGACCATGCTTCTCGCACCGCTCGCCCTTTCCTTCATGCAGGTTGCCTCGGCCGCACCGGCCGCTCCGTTGCCCGATCTGACGCTCGAACAGTCGGGCGCGCTGCGCTGTTCGGTCGCCTTCGGGCTGGTCCACAAGGCGCAGCGCGCGGGCGAGGACGGGGCAGCCGGCTATCCCGTGATGGCCGAGCGCGGACAGGAATTCTTCGTGCGCACGACTGCACGGCTGATGGACGAACTCGGCGCGGATCGCAGGACGATCATGGGGCTGGTGATGCGCGAACACACGGCGCTGGCCGAAACTCCCGAGCAATTGGACGAGGTCATGCCTGCCTGCCTGATGCTGCTCGACGCCGCGGGGCTCTGATCGCTTCGCCGGGCATTCCGGCACAGCATTCGCCGCGGCCGGAATGCGCGCAATTTTATGCGTAGAGTACCGCGGCCCAGTGGACGCATGCCCCGGGCTTGTGGCAAGGCAATCAATCCATGTGGCAGCTCTACCAATTCCCCCTGTGCCCATTTAGCCGCAAGCTGCGCCTGCTGATGGGCGAGAAGAACATTGCCTACGAACTGGTGCGCGAACATCCGTGGGAAGGGCGCGACGAATTCTGGCATCTGAACCCGGCCGGACGCACGCCGGTGCTGCACGATGTGGGCCGCGGCGTCAGCCTGTCGGACAGCCAGGCGATCTGCGAATTTCTCGAGGAAACGGTCGAGCGCAACCCGATGATCAACGGTTCCCCGCTGCAACGCGCCGAGATCCGCCGGCTCGTCGCGCTGTTCGACGAGAACCTCTATGCTGATGTTTCAGGGCCCTTGCTGCACGAACGGATGAAGAAGCGCCTCGTGTTGCGCCAGCCGCCCGATTCGCGCGTCCTGCGTGAAGCGATGAAGAACGCGCATGCACATCTCGACTATATCGACTGGTTGGTGGATACCCGCCAGTGGCTTGCCGGGCCGACGCTCGGCCTCGCCGATCTCGCCTGCGCAGCACAATTGTCGGTGGCGGATTACCTCGGCGGGATCGACTGGAAGGGTCACGAACAGACGCGGCACTGGTATTCGGTGATGAAGAGCCGCCCCAGCTTCCGGCCGCTGCTCAGCGAGAAGATGGAAGGGCTGCCGCCGCCCCCGCATTACGCGCTGGTCGACGCCTGATCGGCTATTTCTGGCACAGGGGGCAGAACCACGTGCTGCGCCCGCCCTGCACGATCCGCCGCACGGTCCCGCCGTCATCGCGGTGGCAGGCGTCGCCTTCGCGGCCATAGACATGGAAGCGGGTAGCGAAATAGCCGAGATTGCCATCGGGCTGCGCGAAATCGCGCAGCGTCGAGCCGCCGTCTTCGATCGAGCGCGTGAGCACATCCTTGATTGCCGGGACAAGCCGCCTGAGCTGCGGCATGGTTACCTTGCCGCCGGCCTTGCGCGGGTGAATGCCCGCCTGCCACAGCGCTTCGCACACATAGATATTGCCCAGGCCCGCCACGATCCGCTGGTCGAGCAGCAGCAGCTTGATCGCCTGCTTGCGGCCGCGTGTCGCCTCGCGCAAATGCTCGGGGGTCAAATCGGCGCCCAGCGGTTCGGGGCCAAGCGCGGCAAAGGGCGGCCATAGATCGAGTTCGGGGGCGAGCAGCAGGTCGACCGAGCCGAAACGACGCGGATCGTTGAGCGCGAAGACATGGTCCTCGGTCTCCAGCACCAGATGATCGTGCTTGTCCGCTGCCTCGGGATCGATCCGCCAGCGCCCGCTCATGCCGAGATGGAACACCATCGCATGGTCACGGTCGGTATGGAGGATGCCGTATTTCGCGCGGCGCGACAGGCCCGAGACGGTCGCCCCGGTCAGCGCCTGCACCAGATCGGGCGGGAAGGGGCGCCGCATGTCGGGCCGGTTCACCCGCACGCTGGTGATCCGCTCGCCCTCGAGAAATCTGGCAAGCCCGCGGACGGTGGTTTCGACTTCGGGAAGCTCGGGCATCTGAAAATCTCGTCACCCCGGCGAAAGCTGGGGTTGTTGTCGGAGGGCGATCCCAGCTTTCGCTGGGATGACGGGCTAATTCAAGGCCTTTGCCGCGGCCGCAATTCCCCCTAAGGCCCCCGCATGAGCGAAACCGTTTCCTTCGGCTACGAAGATATCGATGCTGCGGAAAAGACCGGCCGCGTGGGCGAGGTTTTTTCGAATGTCGCCGCCAAATACGACGTGATGAACGACGCGATGAGCGTGGGCATGCACCGCTTGTGGAAGGACCGCTTCGTCAAATGCGTCAAACCGCAGCCGGGCGAAGCCATTCTCGACATGGCGGGCGGCACTGGCGACATCGCTTTCCGCATGGCCGAAAAGGGCGCGAGCATCACTGTCTCGGACATCAACCAGGACATGCTCGATGTCGGGATCGAGCGCGCGATGGAGCGCGGGATCGACGGGCTGGTATGGTCGCGCCAGAATGCCGAGGAACTGAGCTTTTCGAGCCGTATCTTCGATGCCTACACGATTGCGTTCGGGATCAGGAATGTCACGCATATCGACCGGGCGCTGAGGGAAGCGCATCGCGTGCTGAAATATGGCGGGCGCTTCTTCTGCCTCGAATTCAGCACTGTCGAATGGCCCGGTTTCAAGGAAGCCTACGACCTCTATTCGCACAAGCTGGTGCCTCAGATCGGCAAGGCGATTGCCAATGACGAGGACAGCTATCGCTATCTCGTCGAATCGATCCGCCGCTTCCCCGACATGCCCGGCTTCGAACGCATGATCCGCGAGGCGGGTTTCGAAAACACCCGCGTCGAACCGATCCTCGGCGGGCTCGTCGCGATCCATTCGGGATGGAAGGTCTAGGGGTGGCACGGCCCTCGACGCATATCTGGCGCCTGCTCAAATGGGGGCGCACGCTGGCGCGCCACGGAGCGCTGCGGGGGATCGAAAGCGATCCCAACACGCCCGCACCGATCAAGCGGCTGGCACGCATTGCGCGTTTCGGCACCCGGCAACCCGACACCCCCGACTACGCCGGAGCGTTCCGTGACATCGGCCCCGCCGCGATCAAGCTGGGCCAGACACTCGCCACCCGCCCCGATCTGGTCGGAGAAGAGGCAGCCCGCAATCTGCTCATGCTGCAGGACAACCTGCCGCCGGTGGATTTCGCCGAGATCCGGGCCAGCATCGAAGCCAGTTTCGAGCAACCGATCGAGGCGCTGTGGGCCGAATTCGACCCGGTGCCGATCGGCGCGGCGTCGATCGCGCAGGTCCACCGCGCGGTCACCACCGAAGGCCGGCAGGTCGCGGTCAAGGTGCTGCGTCCCGGCGTGCGCGAACAGTTCGCCCGCGACATCAGTACCTACGAGTGGGCAGCGGCGCATCTCGAGAGCTTCGGCGGCGAGGCCGCGCGGTTGCGGCCCCGTCTGATCATCGCCAATTTCAAGCGCTGGACCAATCGCGAGCTCGACTTGCGGCGCGAGGCGGCAAGTGCCTCCGAACTGGCCCAGCACATGGTCGGCACGGCCGGCTATGAAATCCCCGGGATCGACTGGGACCGGACCAACGGCCGCGTGATGACGGTCGACTGGATCGACGGAATCAAGATCAGCAACACCGAGGCGATCCGTGCAGCAGGGCACGACACGGCGGAACTGGCCAGCCGGCTGGTGCTCGCTTTCCTCAAGCAGGCGATCGCGGCGGGCTTTTTCCACGCCGACATGCATCAGGGCAATCTGTTCGTGAAAGCCGACGGCACGATCGCGGCGATCGACTTCGGCATCATGGGGCGGATCGATCGCCGTGCGCGTATGTGGCTGGCGGAAATCCTCTATGGGCTGACGACGGGCAATTACAAACGCGTCGCCGAAATCCATTTCGAAGCGCAATACGTGCCCAGCTATCACGATGTCGACGAGTTCGCGACAGCGCTGCGGGCGGTGGGCGAACCGATGCGTGGCAAACCGGTCAGCGAGCTGTCGGTCGGACAGATGCTCGATGGGCTGTTCGCGATTACCCGCGATTTCGACATGCAGACGCAGCCGCACCTGCTGCTGCTGCAGAAAACCATGGTGATGGTCGAAGGCATCGCAACGCAGCTCGATCCCGCAATCAACATGTGGGATGTCAGTGCGCCCTACGTGCGCAGCTGGATCCGCGATGAACTTGGTCCCGAGGCCGCGCTCGCCGATCGCATCCGCGAAGACACCGGAACGCTGCTGCGGATTCCCGAACTTGTCCGCCGTATAGAGGAGCGCTTTCCCCCCAAAGGTGGCGCCCCCGAAGCGCCGCCGCTGCCCAAGGTCGAATTGATGTGGGAAAGGCGCCGTCGCAAGGCGCGCGGTCGCGGTATGCTGGGCTATGCCTTCGCGGCAGTGGCAGGGGGGCTCGCCGCATGGGCAGCGACAATGCAGGGGTGGATCGGCTGACCGGCACCGGCGCGGGTGATGCGCCGCGCTGGGACCGTTTCGCTCGCTGGGGTCGCTGGCCGGCTCGGGCGCTCCTCGCTCTGGTCGCGGCACTGCTGCTGCTTGCTGCGCTGACGCCGCTCGACCGCGGACACGCCGTACCGCCGGTGGCGCGCGATACGCATACCGCCCTCATCCAGCCCACGCGTGACGACGATCTGGCCTTCTATGATCGCGTGATCGAGCGGATCGCAGGCGGCGAATCCTATTACGACTTCATTGTCGAAGAGCAGCGCGCACGCGATTATCCGGTTCGCCCGGGGATTACTGTCCGTCTGCCAACACTTGCTTATCTCCATGCCATACTCGGCGAGTCGTGGATGGCCGCACTGGCGGCGGCCTTGCTTGCTGCCACTCTTGCTGCCTGGTGGCACCGCTTGGGGGATGAGCCGGGTGGTGAGCGTCACCGGGTCGTCGCCATCGCGCTGCTGGCGGCAAGCGCAACGCTCGGTCTCAACCGATGGTTTTTCGTCTTGCACGAATTATGGGCGGGGATGCTGATCGCGCTGGCGTTCGGCCTGCATCGGCCGGGCCGTTGGGGCTGGGCACTGGCGGTGACCGCGTTGGCGCTCGCCATTCGCGAACATGTCCTGCCCTTTGTGCTGCTGCTCGCAGCGATGGCGGCATGGCGGCGCGACTGGACGGAGGCAGCCGCCTGGGCCGGGCTCGTCCTCCTGTTTCTCGTGGGAATAGGCGCGCATCTGGCGCTGCTGTCGCCGCAGATACTGGCGAGCGATCCGCAAGGCCCGGGCTGGCTGGCCCTGCGCGGACTTGCTGGATGGCTCGGCAACGTGGTTCTGAGCTCGAACCTCCGGTTCCTACCGCATGGTATCGCCGGGCCGATCGTACTCCTGGCATTGCTGGGCTGGGCAGGGTGGAAATCCGCGGCAGGCACCACCGGCACCCTGCTTTATCTCGGGTACGGGATTGCCTTCATGCTCGCCGGACGCACCAACAATTTCTACTGGGGCGCGGTGGTCGCGCCAGCCATTTTTGTCGGTCTTGCCTTTCTTCCGATGGCAGGGGCGTCCCTGCTTCGAGCGGCGCGGGGGCGCTGATGAGACTTCCCGCGCACCCGCTCGCTGTGCTGTCCCGGAAGATGGCAGTGTTGTTGGCTGTCATCACCCTGCTTGCCTGCGTGTGGAACGGGTTTGCGCTCGAGATGCGGGATGCGGCTCATACGGGCGACATCGCGGAGCGTCTCGAACGCGGCGAGCGTCTCGATATGGATCTCTACCGTGCAATCAATGGCCGCGTTGCCGCAGGCGAAAGCTATTACACCGCCGCGGCGACTGAGCACCGCGTCTTTGGCATGCCGACCACACCATTCGTGACGATGCGCACGCCCGTCCTGGCATGGACCACCGCCCTGTGGGGCGCGGATGGCTGGCGGATCATCGCTGTCCTGTTATGGGCAGCCAATATCCTCGCCTGGTACGGTGCATTGCGTAGAAGCGGCCGTTCGACCGCATTGGCAGCAGCAGCTCTGGCTGCAGCGTTTGGCATGGTCGGCTTTATCCCCGACATTGCCTTCAGCCACGAACTGCTTGCCGGGATGATGCTTTCGCTCGCGCTTGCGCTGTCGGCGGGCCCCGGCTGGCTTGCAGGTTTGCTCATGGCGACCTGTGCGATCGCGCTGCGCGAACTCGCACTGCCGTTTCTGGGGGCCTGGGGTGTGGTTGCCTGCCTTGCGGGCGAGCGAGGCAAGGCACTGGCAATTGCGGGTGCGCTGCTTGCTTTGCTGGTCGGCTTCACCGTGCACGCTGCGATGGTGGATGCGGTTCGCGTGCCGGGCGATCTCGTCTCGATAGGATGGAGCGGCCTGTTGGGACCCGCGCTGCCGCTATACGGCATTCATGTGACCACCTTGCTGCAGACATTGCCGAGCTGGCTTGCAGGGACGCTCGGAGTGCTTGCCTTGCTCGGCTGGCTCGGGGCGGGTGGCCGGCTGGGCATGTTCGCGGCGCTGTGGTTCGCAGGCTTCATCACTGCCGTAGCGCTGTTCGCGCGGCAGGAGAACTTCTACTGGATGGGGCTGTTCGTCCCTGCTTACGGCGTGGGTCTCGCGCTGGTTCCTCGCGCCCTGGCCGACCTTGCAGGCGCGGTTAGGCAGCCGCGGCTTGCCCGGAGCCCCACGCGCGTATCGCAATGATGATCACGATGCAGTGGAACCCTTCCACCGCCATCGGCACCATCCACCCTTCATAGGGCCCCTGCGCCACGACATTGATGAAGCGTCCGATGAAGGCGATGCCGAACAGGCCGAGCGCCGGCAGCAACACCTCGCCCCGCCGTTTCCATGCGCCCCACCCCAGCGACAGCGCGGTGACATAGAAGAAGGCGGTCATGTCGCCCCGCAATGTCGATTCGCCGTGGGTCGAGGCGATCGTCAGGCCGAAGTCGCTCGCCGCGCTGGCGGGATCGACGAGGAAGCTGGTACCCAGCACCAGGTCGAGTATCGCAAGGGCCAACAAAATCGCGCTCAGGATCACATGCATCGAAACCTCCCCGTTTCCTTTTCTTTCACCATACAAGGTTAGGGAGTATCGCGTAAAACGCCAGTGCTACACGCTGGCAATACCTAACGGGGGGCGCTAGCAAGCGCGGCGATGACACACTGGCTATGCATTTGCCGATCCGTACCGGCGCGTCCGGAACCACCGCTGCAAGGCGCAGTCCCGGCGTGAACGGCCCGAAGATCCTCCTCGTCATCGGCGGCGGCATAGCGGCCTACAAGTCGTGCGAACTCGTGCGCCTGATCCGCAAGGCCGGCGGCGAAGTGACCTGCGTGCTGACGAAGGGCGGCCAGCAATTCGTCACGCCCATGGCGCTTGCCGCGCTGAGCGAGAACAAGGTCTACACTTCGCTGTTCGATCTCAAGGACGAGGTCGAGATGGGGCATATCCAGCTGAGCCGCGAAGCCGACCTGGTGGTGGTGTGTCCGGCAACCGCCGACCTCTTGGCCAAGATGGCCGCCGGGATCGCCGACGACCTCGCCACCACGCTGATCCTGGCGACCGACAAGCCGGTGCTGACCGTGCCGGCCATGAACGTGCGCATGTGGGAGCATTCGGCGACCCAGCGCAACGCCGACTGGTTGCGCCAGGCGGGTGTCGCAGTGATGGACCCCGACGAGGGCGCGATGGCCTGCGGCGAATTCGGCGCCGGGCGGATGCCCGAACCGCCGTCCATCCTCGCGCGGATAGCGCAGGAGCTCGATCTCGACCTCGATTTGCCCGAACTCGGCGCTTCGGTGCCTGCGCGGCTTGCCGCGCCCGCGCAAAGCGTGCCGCTCGGCGAGACGCTCGAACCTTCGGAGCTTATGTTCGAGGATGACGGGGAGGAAGAAGACGATACCCCCAGCGGCGGCGGGCTGGGCGGCTTGCTGTCGATGATCATTCCGCGAACGACGGAAACCCGCACCCACGAGGAAATCGAGGCCGAACTGGAAGAGCTGCCCGAAGCGGGCGATGAAGCCGGCTTCGAGGGCGCGGAACTACCCGAACCGTCCGAACCCGATCCCGCCGCAGGACCGATCCTGGCGACCAAGGGCAAGGCTTCGGCAGCCCCGCCGACCGATCCCGGGGCGTTGGCTTACGGCGACGATGGCCACGCGATGCCGCAGGCCATGGCCGACGCCTTCCAGACGCAGGCCGCAGCCTTCGACGCTTCCCCGCTGGCGGGACAGGCGGCGTTCGATCCCGATCCCGAACACCGGCCGCTCTATGGCAAGCATGTGCTCATCACCGCGGGCCCGACGCGCGAACCGATCGATCCGGTGCGCTATATTGCCAACCGGTCGAGCGGGAAGCAGGGCTTTGCCATCGCCGCGATGGCCGCAGCGGCAGGGGCCCGCGTTACTCTGATCGCCGGACCTGTGCACCTGCCCACCCCGGTCGGGGTCGACCGCATCGACGTCGAGACCGCCGAAGACATGGCCGAGGAAGTGCGCCGCGCATTGCCGGTGGATATCGCCTTCATGGTCGCCGCGGTTGCGGACTGGAAGAGCCGGCATGTCGCGGGCGAGAAGATGAAGAAACGCGGCTCGGCGCCGCCCGCGCTGATCCTCGCGGAGAACCCCGATATTCTTGCCAGCACGGCGGCGGGTCGCAAGCGCCCGACCTTGCTGATCGGCTTCGCCGCCGAAACGGAGAACGTGGTCGAAAACGCCAAGTCCAAGCGCAAGCGAAAAGGCGCCGACTGGATCGTGGCCAACAATGTCGCAGGCGATATCGGCGAAAGCGTGATGGGGGGCGACCTCAACCAGGTCCATATCGTCACCGCGCGCGGGGTCGAGAGCCTGCCCGAGATGGCCAAGGAAGACGTCGCGCGCGAACTGGTGCTGCGTGCCGCGGAAGCGCTGGTGCCGGGGGATGACGCCGATGACTGATTCGGTGGGCGTGCAGGTCAAGCGGCTGCCGCATGGCGAAGGACTGGCGCTACCCGTCTATGCCACCGATGGCGCGGCGGGGATGGACGTGCTTGCCGCCGAAGACCTGACGCTGGCTCCGGGACAGCGGCATGCTGTGGCTACCGGTCTCGCGGTCGCAATTCCGCAGGGTTTCGAAATCCAGGTCCGCCCGCGATCGGGTCTCGCGCTCAAGCACGGGATAACCGTGCCCAATACGCCGGGGACGATCGACAGCGATTACCGCGGCGAGATCAAGGTCATCATGATCAACCACGGGACGGAAGATTTCGCGATCGCCCGGGGTGACCGGATCGCACAGCTGGTGCTGGCCCCGGTCACGCAGGCCGCGTGGCACGAAGTGGGCGAACTCGATGCGACCGTTCGCGGTGAAGGCGGCTTCGGCTCGACAGGCGGCCACGCGAAACTGGGCTGAGCGCCGGTACGAAAAAGGCGGCCCGCTCGCGGACCGCCCTTCGTTTGGCTGAATTTTCGACCCCGTGGATCAGTCGATCTTGCGCACGGTGGTTTTTTCGGGCGCGATCGAGATACGCAGCGTTTCGCCCGAATTTCCGGGGAAATCGGTAAACATCGCTTCGACGAGGTTGGGCACCAGATACTGCAGCCGGTTCGAGGTCGAAATCGCCTGCGCCTGGCCTTCGAACAAGCGTTCGCCCGTCGCGGCGCGGTCGATCTTCATGTCGATCTCGCTGGTGTAGACGGTGTAGCTGCGGACTTCCTGCCCGCCGAACCACGGGTCGTAATAGCCATAGCCCCAGCGGCTGCCGACATAGCGCGGGCGGTAATAGCCGGTCCGCGCACGGTAGCCGTACCACGGCGAATAGAACGGGTCGCTGAAGCCGGTCGACCGCACGCGTTCGCGGCCCTTGTCGACCTCGTAGTCGAAACGGACGAGCAGCGAAGCGTCTTCGGGCGATGCAGCCTGGGCATAGCCGAGGCTCGACATCTGCGCTTCGACGAGGTCGGCATATTGCGCGAACTCGAGCCCGCCGGCGAGCGCCGGATCATCGGCCACGACGAAATAGGTTTCCCCCTGCGGGGCGGGCAGCTGCGTCTGGAAACGCGAGACATCCGCCTTGAACGGAGTGGCACAGGCTGCGAGGCCTGCAAGGATGACGGGAACGGAGGCGAGCTTGAGTTTGCGCCCCCAACCCTGGTTCAGGTTGGTCATGCTCAGTCCTTTGTACTGTTGGCGTTTCTTACACGGAAACGCGATCGTGCGCAGCCCACCGCTTGCCCGAGGCACACTGCCATTAGCTGTGCATGGCTATGGACGAATGGCGATTAACCCGGATTGAATGTCCGGATTCACATTTGATGCGATGACCGCGCGCTTAACGCACCAGCCCAAGCGCAGAATATGTCGCGTCGAGCGTGGGGCGCGCCAGTTCGCGGGCTTGGCTGGCGCCGCGCGCCAGTATCGCATCGAGCGCCTCGCCGTCGTCGAGCAGCTCGTTGAACCGGGTGGAGATCGGTCGCAGCGTTTCGACCAGCAGTTCGCCCAGCGCGGGCTTGAACTTGCCGAAGCCCTCGCCGCCGTATTCGCCCAGCACGGCCTCGACCGTGGTGTCGGCAACCGCAGCATAGATCGTGACGAGGTTCAGCGCTTCCGCCCGGCCGACCAACCCGCCTGCCTCGCTCGGCAGCGGTTCGGGGTCGGTCTTGGCCTTTTTGACCTTCTTCATCACCGTATCGGCATCGTCGGCCAGTTCGATCCGGCTCATCTCGGACGGGTCGGACTTGCTCATCTTCTTGGACCCGTCGCGCAGGCTCATGATCCGGGCGGCCTGCGGCGGTGTGATCGCTTCGGGCAGGGTGAAGACCGGCGTATCCTCACCAGCGAAATCGTTGTTGAACTTCTGCGCGATGTCGCGTGCCAGTTCGAGATGCTGTTTCTGGTCTTCGCCGACGGGAACATGCGTTGTCTGGTAGAGCAGTACATCGGCGGCCTGCAGCACCGGATAGGCGAACAGCGCGACCGATTGGCCTTCGCGGTTCTTGCCCGCCTTGTCCTTCCACTGCGTCATGCGGTTGAGCCAGCCCATCCGCGCGGTTCCGTTGAGCAGCCACTGCATTTCCGCATGCGCGGGGACCTGCGCCTGGTTGAACAGGATGCTCCGGTGCGGATCGATCCCGCAGGCGACCACGGCCGCGGCCATTTCCAGCGTGCCGCGGTGCAGTTCGGCCGGATCGTGCGGCATCGAAATGGCATGCAGGTCGGCGAGGAAGAACAGGCATTGCTCGCCGTCCTGCATATCGTCCTGCATGCGCACCCAGTTGCGGATCGCCCCGAGGTAATTGCCGAGGTGGAGATTGCCGGTGGGCTGGATGCCGGAAACTACCCGCATGTCAGGACGCATGAATTCTCTCAATCAGGTTCGGGCCGGCCAGGATCGGCCCGTCGGGTTCAGGTCTGGCGGCGCAGCAGCCGGGCGATCGTCGCCCGGTCGAGCACCCCGAGGAGGATCGCCGCGATGCCGTAGACCGCAGTGCCCGTCAATGTCACCGCGGCGATCCCGCCCGCACGCTGGAGTATCGTGCCGTCGAACCACGGGTCCAGCGGACCCATCAGCGCCCACAGCGCGAGCGCCATCGCCAGCGCGGCGATGAAGATCCGCACGATCCGCCCCGCGATCCGTGACGGCAGGCGGAAATACCCGCGCCTGACTAGGATCGCGTAAAGCAGCATGACATTGCACCACGCGCCGATCGACCCTGCCACGGCCAGCGCCAGCACGCCCAGGCGCGGGACCAACAGGATATTCAGCCCCACCGTGACCACCAGCGACGCCGCAGCGGTGAACACCGGGGTGCGCGTGTCTTTCCGGGCAAAGAAATTGGGCGTCAGCACCTTGATCAGCACATAGGCGGGCAGGCCGATCACCAGCCCGCTGACCACCGTGCCGGTAATCAGGGCATCTTCGACGCTGAACGCGCCGCCAGCGAAGAACACGCGGGTGAAGGCGCTGCCCGATACGAACAATGCCGCAGCCGCGGGCACGGTCAGCAGCATCGCCAGCTCGATCGCGTTCGATTGCAGCCGCTGCGCCTCGTCGTTCTCCTCGCGCGAGAGGTAGCGCGAAAGGGCGGGGAGGATGGCGGTGCCCAGCGCGATCCCGATGATCCCCAGCGGCAGCTGGTTCCAGCGGTCAGCCATTGCGAGATAGGTGTAGCTGCCGACCTCCAGCGTGGAGAGGAAGAACAGGTCGACGAAGCGGCTGATCTGGTAGATGCCCGCACCGAACACCGCAGGGACGATCAGCACGCCCAGTTCCTTTACCCCGGGCGAGACCCGCGGCAGCAGCAGGCGGATCCGAAAGCCCGCGCGGTGCATCCAGAACGCCAGCCACACCAGTTGCAGCAGGCCCGAGGCGCTGAGCGCGACCGATTGCCAGAACGCACTTTCGCGGCGCGCCATTACCCCTTCGCCCAGCGATGCGCCGTATAGCAGCGCTGCGATCAGGCAGAGGTTGAGCAGCACCGGTGCCGCCGCCGCGGCAGCGAAGCGCGACAGCGAGTTGAGCACGGCGGCGACCAGCGTCGCAAGGCTCATGAACAGGAGGTAGGGGAAGGTAATCCGTGCCATCATCACCGCGATCGGCAAGGCTTCGGGATCGCTTTCGAGGCCGTCGGGTGCGAAATAGGCGACCACCCACGGCATCGCCACCATCGCCAGCCCGCCAAATACGATCAGGATCGGCAGCAGCAGCGACAATACGCTTTCGGCGAAGCGCTGGGCCTCGCTCTGCCCTTCGACCATCCGGCGGTTGAAAAGCGGCACGAAGGCGCTGGCAAAGGCGCCTTCGGCGAACAGGCGGCGGAAGATGTTGGGCAGCATGAAGGCCAGCTGCCACGCGTCGCCCATCGGCGTTGCGCCGAGCACGCGCGCCACCAGGATGTCGCGCACGAAGCCGAAGACGCGGCTGACCGCGGTCAGCCCGCCGATGGTCCCGACGTTCTTGAGCAGGCTCACCTGTCAGAGCCTCCCGGGCGAATCAGCGGCTCAGGCTTCGCCGGCGGGCGGGGTCGCCGCGGCGCCCTGCTGCTGTTCCTGCGCGCGCGCAGCCAGCTGCTGCTGGTAGAGCGCGCCGAAATCCATCGGATCGAGCATCAGCGGTGGGAAGCCCGCATCGCGGCTGGCATCGGCAATGACGCGGCGCGCGAAGGGGAACAGAATGCGCGGGGCTTCGGCGAACAGGAAAGCGTGCGCCTGCTCGTCGGGCAGATTGCGCATGCCCATCAGCCCGCAATAGTCCAGATCGATCAGATAGAGCGTGCCCTGGCTGGTCTTGGCGCTGCAGGTAACCTTCAGCGTCACTTCGTGAACGTCTTCGGCGATCTTGTCGGCGGCGATGTTGACCTGCACGTCGAGCTGCGGCTGCTCGTTCCACTGGTAGCATTGCGGCGCGCTGGGGTTCTCGACCGAAAGGTCCTTGATATATTGCGAGATCACGCCCGCGCTGGGCTGGTTGTCGGCCCCGTTGGCGCCCGCTGCGGGATTGTTCAGGTCGGTGAGAACGTCGCCTTCGTCGGCCATGTGCATTCGCTTTCCATTTATCCGATAATGCCGCCCGCGCGCGCCATTTCCGGGCGCAGCGGGCCTTCGGTGCGCGCGCCTAGCACTGTCGGACGAGTCTAGCAATCCGCGACCCGGCCCGGCGGTACGCGGCGCGGCGCCGGGGCCGCAGGACCATTGTCGGTTTGTATTTCCTTCCTATCTAGGGCAGGACAGATGTTGGACTGCCGGAGGCGCGTTGCCTTCGCGAATGAAGTTGGGAAGCAGGTTAATCACGTGATCACCGAGATCGTCATCCTCGCCATGATCGCCGCCTTTCTGGGGTTGCGGCTCTATTCGGTGCTCGGCCGTCGGTCGGAGCATGAAGAAGAGGTGGTGCCGCATCGGTTCGAGCGCGCGGATACGCCTGCGCAGGCCGAGAATGCACCGCGTCCCGCCCGCCAGCCGGTGGTGCTGCGCGGGGGCGACAATGCCGCACCGGCCAGCGAGGCAGGCGTGCGCGCCATCGCCGCGGCCTCGCCGGGCTTCGACCTGCTGGGTTTCCTCGAAGGTGCCAAGGGCGCTTACGCGATGATTCTGGAGGCCTTCTGGAAAGGCGACAAGGATACGCTGCGCGAACTGACCGATGGCGACGTCTACGAAAGCTTTGCGCAGGCCATCGACGCGCGCGAAGAAGCGGGCGAAACGCTCGACAACCGGCTGATCAGGATCGAGGACGCGACCGTGCGTTCGGCCGATCTCGATGGCCGCATCGCGCGCATTGCGGTGCTCTTCGTGGCCGATATCGCCGCAGTGACCCGTAGCGCGGAAGGCAATGTCGTGGCCGGTTCGCTCGACGACGCGATCGAAAGCCGCGACGTCTGGACCTTCCGCCGCAATGTCGATGCCGCCGATCCCAACTGGGTTCTCGACGAAACCGACGAAGGCTGACGCGCCGCTCGATCCGGGGGGAGGGATGATGCGCTACCTGCTGGTAATCGCGGCCACGCTGGCGCTGGCTGCCTGCGTCCGCGTCGTGCCCGACATGCGCCCGCAAACCCCGGTCGCCATGCCGCCCGGCACCGTCTCCAGCGCCGCCTTCGCACCCGTTTCTCGCGGCCTTAAGGTAACCGAACTGGGCATCGGCGCCGATGATGCGGGTACCGCGCTCGTCTCGTTTCTCGAATCCTGTCCCGCTATCCTGCGCCGCGAGGACCAGAGCGGTCTGACCTTTGCCGACGACTGGCGCCCTGCCTGCGAGGCCGCCGCCACCTGGCCGGTCTCGGACGCGCGCCGGTTCTTCGCCAGCTATTTCGAAACCGCCCGCGTGGGCGATGGGGCGGCCTTCGCCACCGGTTATTACGAGCCCGAGATCCGCGGTAGCCGGACGCGCGCACCGGGATATGACGTGCCCGTCTATGCCATGCCCCCCGAACTGGTGCGCGCATGGCCCGACGATATGCCTGCAAGCGAGCGGAGCGGGCGCCCGCCGCTGGGCCGGTATGACGCCAGCGGGCGCTTCGTCCAGTTCCACGATCGCACTGCGATCGAACTCGGCGCGCTCGAAGGGCGCGGGCTCGAGATCGCCTGGGCTGCCGATCCGGTCGAGCTGTTCTTCCTGCAGATCCAGGGTTCGGGTCTGCTGCGCCTGCCCGACGGCTCGCTGATGCGGATCGGCTATGCCGGGCAGAACGGCCGCGAATATGTCGGCATCGGCCGCGTGATGCGCGAACGCGGACTGATCGGCGAAGGCACCGATTACGCCACTTCGATGCAGGGCATCATGGCGTTCATCCGCGACAATCCCGCGCAGGGGCGCGATATCATGCGCCTCAACAAGAGCTGGATTTTCTTCCGCGAACTGAACAGTGACGGCCCGCTCGGGTCGCTGGGGGTGCCCGTCCGGCGCGAAGCATCGGTCGCGGTCGATCCCAATTTCGTCCCCTATGGCGCGCCGGTCTTTCTCGACATGGAACGCGACGAGGCCGACGGGCTCTGGATCGCGCAGGACACAGGCGGGGCGATCAAGGGCACCAATCGCTTCGACACCTTCTGGGGCAATGGCGGCGATGCCCGCGAAATCGCCGGCAGCATGAGCGCCAGCGGATCGGCTCTCGTCCTGCTGCCGGTGGGTACGCTCGACCGTCTCGAAACGCGGCGGTGAGCTCCCCGCGCGGACTGTCCGACGAAGAAGCCGCTGCGTGGGAAAAGCTCGCCGCGACAGTCGAACCCCTGCATCCGCTGTGCCCCGTCCAGCCGCAACCCGCGCATGAGGCCAAGGCGCCGGCCCCGCCGAAAAAGCAGGCGAAGAAACAGGTGTCCCCCGCAAGGCCCCGCCCGGTCCCCGTGCCCCCGCCGCGGAACATCGCAGCGCCCGATCGCGGGCTCGATTCGCATTGGGACCGGCGGCTCAAGGGCGGTCAGTTGCAGCCCGAAGTGACCATCGACCTGCACGGCCACACGCTCGACGGTGCCTATGACCGTTTGATGAGCGGCGTAGCGCAGGCCCGCGCCATCGGCGCGCGCAGCATATTGCTGGTGACCGGCAAGCCGCGCCCGGTGGCAGCGGCCGACCGCGGCACGCAGCGCGGTGCCATTCGCGCCAAGGTGCTCGACTGGCTGGCCGCCTCAAGCCACCATCCCGCGATTGCCGCCGTCCGCCGCGCGCATCAGCGCCATGGCGGCGACGGCGCGCTCTACATCGTGCTCAAGCGCGAACGTTAGCGGTGGTCATCTTCGACTGCGACGGGGTTTTGGTAGACAGCGAAGTACTGCTGACCGACGTGCACGTGACCCAGTTACGGAAGCTGGGGCTGGACATCACGCATGCCGAACTCACCGAACGCTTTCTCGGGGTAACCGACCGCGCGATGCATGCCGCGCTCGAGGCAGACCTCGGCGCACCGTTTCCCGATGACTACGACCGCGAAGTCAAGGCCGAGCTTCGCAGACGCGGCGCGCGCGAGTTGCACGCAGTGCCCGGTGCTGCCGCGGCACTGCGGCGTGTGCACGGACCATGCTGTGTCGCATCGAGCAGTGCGCAGGCCGAGCTCGAGTTCAAGCTGGATGCCACCGGCCTCGCGCCATACTTTTCCGCAATGTCTTCAGCGCAGATGTTGTCGCCGCGGGCAAGCCGGCGCCCGATATCTTCCTTTACGCCGCCCGCGCGATGCGCGTCGACCCGGCGGAATGTCTGGTGATCGAAGACAGCGTGAACGGGGTCAAGGCAGCCGTCGCCGCGGGCATGGACGTGATCGGCTTTACGAGCGCCAGCCATCTGACGCCCGCCTATGGCGATCGTTTACTGGCCGCAGGTGCGCACACGGCAGTCGGTGATTTCGGCAGTTTGACCCGGCTGGTGCCGGAACGGTTCGTCCAGCTCGATTAGGCCCAGCCGCGCTCCCAAACGCGAAATGCCGGGCGCCTCCTATAAGACGCCCGGCATAAAGCACGGGTCATTCGCGCCGATTCACATCGCGCCTAGTCCTGCTTGACGCTCTCGCGGTCCCAGAAGCGCAGCTTGCCGCAGGTTTCGATGAAGCTCGCCGCGGCGTCCTTGCCCGACGAGACATCGAAGAAGCCGTCGTCGCGGCGGCTCCACACGCCTGCATTTTCGAACAGCGGCTGGACCGCGGGGACATAGGCCACGAACTTGGCATGCGCGAAGGCGTCGTTGACGAAGTCGATGCTCGGCTTGTCCTCGGCGTAGCGCTTGCCGCTGTCCTCGCCCATCACCGCCGCGACCGCGTCATAGACCACCGAGGGGCCGCCATCGATCTTCTCGTCGGCTTCCATCATTTTGCCGTCAGACAGCTTGGCGCCCGCGACATGCGGGGCAATGATTTCCGCCATCGCGCCGGCATCCTTGGCCGCCTGCTGCAGCGCCTTCACGACATCCGCATCGGCGCCTTCGGCAATGTAGATACCCAGCTTGCGGCCCTTGAAGCTGTCGGGGCCGTTCTTGAGGATCGACAGCGCGGGGCTTTCGGGCAGGTCGGTGATCGGCTTGCGCGCGAAGGGCACCTTGTCGGGCAGTTCGGTCAGGCCGATGCCGTCGGCGACGTCCTGCGCCAGTCCTTCGTCGATATGCCGCAGATGGCCGACCATGCGTTTGCGGATATCCATCCGCTGCACTTTCGACAGCTCGAAGGTCAGCGCATTGCCCATATGGGTCTGCTCGACCGGGGTCTGCGAGATATAAAACTGCCGCGCCTGGCTGTAGTGATCGGCAAAGGTCGGGCTGCGCTCGCGCACCTTGGCGCCGCTGATCTCGGCCGGATAGGACTGGAAGCCGCGTTCGGCCGACGCGCGCGGACCGGGATCCACGTCTGCGCCGTCGCCGCTGCCCCAGCTGTTGGGTTCGTAATTCACGCGGCCCTTGGGATTGTGCATCGCCATGTGCCCGTCCTGCTGGAAATGCCGCACCGGGCATTTGGGCGCATTGATCGGCAGGTGCGTGAAGTTGGGCCCGCCGAGCCGCTTGAGCTGCGTGTCGAGATAGCTGAAATTGCGGCCCTGCAGCAGCGGATCGTCCGAATGGTCGATGCCGGGCACGATGTTCTGCGTGCAGAAGGCGACCTGCTCGGTCTCGGCGAAGAAATTGTCGACATTGGCGTCGAGCGTCAGCGTGCCGATGATCTCGACCGGCACCTGTTCTTCCGGAATGATCTTGGTCGCGTCGAGCACGTCGAATTCGAACTTTTCGGCGAACTCCTCGTCGAACACCTGGATGCCGAGGTCCCACTGCGGATAGCCGCCCGCGTCGATCGCGTCCCACATGTCGCGGCGATGGAAATCGGGGTCCATCCCGTTGACCTTGAGCGCCTCGTTCCAGACCACCGACTGCAGCCCGAGCGAGGGCTTCCAGTGGAACTTGACGAAATGCGCCTTGCCCTCGGCATTGACCAGCCGGAAGGTGTGCACGCCGAAGCCTTCCATGAAGCGGAAGCTACGCGGGATCGTGCGGTCGGACATGATCCACATGACCATGTTCATCGCTTCGGGGCTGAGCGAGATGAAGTCCCAGAAATTGTCATGCGCGGTCTGCGCCTGCGGGAAACCGCGATCGGGCGCGGGCTTGGCTGCGTGGATCAGATCGGGGAACTTGATCGCGTCCTGGATGAAGAACACCGGGATATTGTTGCCGACGAGGTCCCAATTGCCCTCGCTGGTGTAGAACTTGGTGGCAAAGCCGCGCACGTCGCGCGCCAAATCGGGCGAACCCTTGTTGCCCGCCACGGTGGAGAAGCGCGTGAAGGTCGGCACCTTTACGCCTTCCTGGTTGAAGATCGCTGCACGCGAATATTGCGGGATCGCCTTCTTCAGCTCGAAATGGCCGTGCACGCCATAGCCGCGCGCATGGACCACGCGCTCGGGAATCCGTTCGTGGTCGAAGTGGAAGATCTTCTCGCGCGCGATCTGGTCTTCGAGCAGCTGCGGCCCGCGCGGACCCGCGCTCAGCCAGTTCTGGTCGTCGGCGACCGGGTGACCCTGCGCGGTGGTCATCACGTGGTCGTCATCCTGCGGCTTCTGGTGGTTGGCGCCGCCTTCCGACAGTTCGAATTCCTTGGCCATGTCTGCTTGCTCCATCTGGTTTCCCGGCCGCCATAAAACGGCCACCCACTGGCCTACGGACCCTGGCGCGCTTCGTTCCGCATTTCGGTGCAAAAGCGACGCAATCAAACAAACATCAGCCGCGCATGAAAAAACCCCCGGCGCATGCGCCGGGGGTTCTCGGTGTACGACCATGGGTCGCCGGTTAATCAGTCGTGGTATTTGGCATAGCCGATATCGAACCGGTCGGCGTCCATCACCTTGGTCCATGCGCTGACGAAATCGTCGACGAACTTCTGTTCGTGGCCGTTTTCGGCGTAGACCTCGGCAACTGCACGCAGCTGCGAATTCGAACCGAAGACGAGGTCGGTGCGCGTGGCGTGCCATTTGACATCGCCCTTCAGGCGGCACTTGCCGACGAACTCCTCGTCGCCGCTCTCGTCGATGACTTCCCACACCGTGCCCATTTCGAGCAAGTTGACGAAGAAGTCGTTCGACAGCACGCCCGGACGGTCGGTGAGAACACCGATGCTGTTGCCGTGCTGGGTGTGCTTGGACACGGCGCCCAGCGCACGCATCCCGCCCAGCAGCACGGTCATTTCAGGCGTCGAAAGGCCGAGCAGATGCGCCTTGTCGACCAGCATGTCTTCGGTCTTCACCGAAGCCTTGGTCTTTAGGTAGTTGCGGAAGCCGTCGGCAAACGGTTCGAGCGGCTCCCAGCTTTCGGCATCGAACTGATCTTCGCGCGCATCGCCGCGGCCGGTGGTGACATCGACGCTGACGTCGAAGCCGCCGTCCTTGGCCGCCTTTTCGATCGCTGCCGCGCCGCCCAGCACGATGGCATCGGCCATCGAGATGTCGCCGCGCAGCTCGTCGAGCTTGGCCAGCACCTTGCCCAGTTCATCCGGATCGTTGACCGCCCAGTTGCGCAGCGCATCGAAACGGATATGCGCGCCATTGGCACCGCCGCGGTGGTCCGAATTGCGGTAGGTCGAGGCCGAGGCCCAGGCCGCCTTGACCAGTTCGCTGACCGACAGTCCGCTGCCGAGGACCGCTTTCTTGAAGTCGGCCACCGCGCTGTCCGACGGCGTGGTGCCGGCGGGGATCGGATCCTGCCAGATCAGGTCTTCGGCGGGGACTTCCGAACCGAGGTACCGGACCTTGGGACCCATGTCGCGGTGCGTAAGCTTGAACCAGGCGCGGGCGAATGCATCGTCGAGCGCGGCCTGGTCGTTGAGGAAACGCTCCGAAATCTTGCGATATTCGGGGTCGCGCTTCAACGCCATGTCGGCCGTGGTCATGATCGTCGGAACCTTCTTGTCCGGGTCCCGGGCATCGGGTGCCATGTCTTCCGGATCGGGATCGATCGGCGTCCACTGGTTCGCGCCTGCAGGGCTCTGGGTGAGCTCGTAATCATATTTGAACAGCAGGCGGAAATAGTCATTGCCCCACTGCGTCGGATTGGGCGTCCACGCGCCCTCGATCCCGCTGGTGGTGATATGACCCTTGCCGATTTCCTCGGGATCGGTCAGCCAGCCGAAGCCCATGCGGTGCAGGCCTTCGCCTTCGGGACCGGTGCCGAACGTGTCCGACGGGGCCGCGCCGTGGCACTTGCCGAAAGCGTGACCGCCCGCGGTCAGCGCGACGGTTTCCTCGTCGTTCATCGCCATGCGAGCGAAGGTTTCGCGCATGTCGCGCGCCATGCCTTCGGCGTCGTGCGGGTTGCCGCCGGGGCCTTCGGGATTGACGTAGATCAGGCCCATCTGGATCGCGGCGAGCGGATTTTCGAGCGCCTTGCCTTCATCGGGGATGATGCGCGTTTCGACGCCCTGGTCGACCCACTGCTCTTCCGAACCCCAATAGACCATCTCGGGTTCGAACACGTCCTTGCGGCCGCCCCCGAAGCCGAACACCGGACCGCCCATCGATTCGATCGCGACATTGCCGGTGAGGACGAAGAGGTCGGCCCAGCTGATGTGCTTGCCGTATTTCTGCTTGATCGGCCACAGCAGGCGCCGTGCCTTGTCGAGATTGCCGTTGTCGGGCCAGCTGTTCAGGGGAGCGAAGCGCTGCTGCCCGCTCGAAGCCCCGCCGCGGCCGTCGCCGGTGCGATAGGTGCCCGCAGCGTGCCACGCCATGCGGATGAAGAACGGGCCGTAATGCCCGTAATCGGCCGGCCACCATTCCTGGCTATCGGTCATCAGCGCCTTCAGATCCTCCTTCAGCGCACCGTAATCGAGCGCGTTGAAGGCTTCGCAATAATCGAAGTCCTCGCCCATCGGGTCGGGATTGCGGCCCTCGGTCTGGAGGATGTCGATCTGCAGCTGGTCGGGCCACCAGTCGCGATTGGTCCGCCCGAGCAGGTCGCGCGTGCCGCCATTGCCATGGAAGGGGCAGCCGCTCATTTCACCGGTCTTGGCATCCATTGTCCGTTTCTCCGCTTATTATGACTCGAAATATGTCTCGGAGTAAGGGATGGGCCTTTCCCGGTAATTCGTCCAATCGATTAATTGCGTCTCCCGGATTGGATTTGCCGATGATGCGGCAGGCCGTGCAGCACATGCGAAAAGCGCCGCCATCCGGTGGGGATGACGGCGCCTTGCAAATGACGGACGACTCCGGTCAGGCGGCCTGCGCGACTTCCTGTGCAGGCTCGTTGCGGATGAGGTAGTCGAAGGCGGACAGACCTGCTTTCGATCCTTCGCCCATTGCCACCACGATCTGCTTGTACGGCACATCGGTGACATCGCCGGCGGCAAACACGCCGTGCAGGTTGGTGCGACCTTCTTCGTCGGTGGCGATCTCGCCGTGCTTGGTCAGCGTGAGCCCGCTGTCCTCGAGCCATTCGGTGTTGGGCACCAGGCCGATCTGAACGAACACGCCTTCGAGCTCGATCGTGCGCTCATCGCCGCTGGCGCGGTCCTTCACGCGCAGGCCGTTGACCTTGCCATTGGCGCCGGTGATCTCGGTCGTCTGGCCATTGGTGACGATCTCGACATTGGGCAGCGAGCGGAGCTTGGCCTGCAGCACTTCGTCGGCGCGCAGCTTGGTATCGAATTCGATCAGTGTGACGTGGCCGACGGTCTTGGCCAGGTCGATCGCCGCTTCGACGCCCGAATTGCCGCCGCCGATGACCGCAATGCGCTTGCCCTTGAACAGCGGCCCGTCGCAATGCGGGCAATAGGCCACGCCCTTGTTGCGGTATTCGGCTTCGCCGGGGACGCCCATGTTGCGCCAGCGGGCCCCGGTGGCGAGGATCAGGCTGCGGGCCTTGAGGCTGGCCCCATTGCCCAGTTCGACCGTATGCAGGCCGCCCTTTTCGCTAGCCGGAACCAGTTTGACCGCCTGCGCCAGATCCATCAGGTCGATATCGTAGTCGCCGACATGCCGCTTGAGTTCGCCGGCCAGCTTCGGCCCTTCGGTATAGGGCGTGCCGGGCAGGTTCTCGATTCCCAGCGTGTCATGCAGCTGCCCGCCGAAGCGTTCGGCTGCGACGCCGGTGCGAAAGCCCTTGCGCGCAGTGTAGATCGCGGTCGCCGCACCGGCCGGGCCGCCGCCCACCACCAGCACTTCGAACGGGTCCTTCGCGGCAAGCTTCTCGGCCGCCTTGGCTTCGCTGCCGGTATCGATCTTGGCGAGAATCTCGGCCAGTTCCATCTTGCCGTTATAGAAGGGCTCGCCGTTGAGGAAGGTTGCGGGCACCGCCATGATGTCGCGGCTGTCGACCTCGTCCTGGAAGGTGCCGCCTTCGATCAACGTGGCGGTGATGCGCGGATTTTCGAGCGCCATCAGCGTCAGCGCCTGCACCACGTCGGGGCAGTTGTGGCACGACAGCGAGAAATACATCTCGAAATTGAAGTCGTCCTCGAGCCCGCGGACCTGTTCGAGCAGGTCGGCATCGACCTTGGGCGGATGGCCGCCGGCCCACAGCAGCGCGAGCACCAGCGAGGTGAACTCATGCCCCATCGGCAGTCCGGCAAAGCGGACCCACTTTTCCGCATCGCTGGCGCGGCGGATCACGAAGCTGGGCTTGCGGCTGTCGGTGCCGTCGAAGCTGGCGCTGACGAGGTCGTGCAGCGCGGCGATCTCTTCGAGCAGTTCGCGCGTCTGCGCGCTCTTGTCGTCATCCCCGAGCGAGGCGACGAGCTCGACCGGCTCGCGCAGATTGGCGAGATAGGTCTTCAGTTGCTGGGTCATCGTTGCGTCGAGCATGGGCGGACTCCGGGTTTCGAGAGGAAACGGTGCAGAAAATCGAGGGGGGTGAAAAGGCCCGGGGCGGGGGG